>Ga0302127_10002087_pt1 | contig 12078 bp, 10 predicted proteins | sample CB4_SCM_MG_FD_204452 | JGI IMG/M metagenome (GOLD analysis project Ga0302127, IMG submission 204452) | Marine microbial communities from Western Arctic Ocean, Canada - CB4_SCM | ecosystem: Environmental > Aquatic > Marine > Oceanic | place: Canada: Western Arctic Ocean | collected 2017-09-24
CTTGGACAACGTCCAGGCCGGTGAAATGGTTGAGTTTCCCGATGGGACGCGCGGCATGGCGTTGAACCTCGAAACCGACAACGTCGGCGTCGTGATCTTCGGCGATGATCGCAGTATCAAAGAGGGCGACACGGTCAAGCGGACCGGCACCATCGTGGACGTGCCGGTGGGCAAAGGCCTCCTCGGCCGCGTGGTTGATCCACTAGGTAATCCGATTGACGGTAAGGGCGAGATCGACTCGACCGAGCGTCGCGAGGTCGAGGTGAAGGCGCCTGGCATCATTCCGCGCAAGTCGGTGCACGAGCCGATGCAGACGGGCCTGAAGGCCCTCGACTCGCTCGTCCCAGTGGGCCGCGGTCAGCGCGAGCTGATCATTGGCGATCGCCAGACCGGCAAGACGGCCGTCGCGCTTGATACGATCTTGAACCAAAAAGAAAACTACGCGTCGGGCGACGAATCAAAGCGCCTTTACTGCATCTACGTTGTCATTGGCCAAAAGCGGTCAACGGTTGCGCAGGTCGTGAAAACGCTCGAGGACGCTGGCGCGATGGAATACACTATCGTCGTTTCCGCCACCGCGTCCGATCCCGCCCCGCTGCAGTTCTTGGCGCCCTATGCCGGTTGCACCATGGGCGAATACTTCCGTGACAACGGTATGCATGGCCTGGTTATCTATGACGATTTGACCAAACAGGCCACCGCCTATCGGCAGATGTCGCTGCTGCTTCGGCGTCCGCCAGGACGTGAAGCCTATCCGGGCGACGTGTTCTATCTCCATTCGCGCCTTCTCGAGCGCGCGGCGAAGATGAACGATTCAGAGGGCGGTGGTTCTCTAACCGCGTTGCCGGTCATTGAAACCCAGGCCAGTGACGTCTCGGCCTACATTCCGACCAACGTGATTTCGATCACGGACGGTCAGATCTTTCTCGAGACAGACCTGTTCTATCAGGGCATTCGCCCAGCCATTAACGTTGGCATCTCGGTCAGCCGCGTGGGCTCCGCCGCACAGGTGAAGGCCATGAAAAAGGTTGCCGGTGGTATCAAGCTTGATCTTGCGCAGTATCGGGAAATGGCGGCCTTTGCCCAGTTCGGTTCAGATCTTGATGCCTCGACCCAGCGCCTTTTGGCGCGTGGCGAACGCCTCACCGAATTGCTCAAGCAAGCCCAGTACCAGCCGATGCCGGTTGAGGAACAGGTCATCTCGATCTACGCCGGTGTGAACGGGTATCTCGATAAAGTGGCGGTCAACAGGATCGGCGCCTTCGAAGAGCAACTCCTCACAGAGGTTAGGTCCAAGCACAGTGAAATCTTGGCGGCAATTCGTGACTCAGGTGATCTTTCCTCTGAGACCGTCGAAAAACTCAAAGGCGTGCTCGACGCCTTCGCTAAAAACTTCGCCTAGGGCGACCGCCGCATGGCCACTCTTAAAGACCTTCGGACTCGGATCAACTCCGTCAAATCGACGCAGAAGATCACGCGCGCCATGCAAATGGTGGCGGCGTCCAAGCTGCGCCGTGCGCAAGACTCGGTGGTCGCGGCACGTCCCTATGCTGAACGGATGGAGCGCATGCTCGGTTCGCTCGGGTCCAGCATGGTGGAGCAAGAAGGGGCCCAGACCTTATTAGTTGGTACCGGCAAGCAGGACACGCACCTTGTTGTGGTTGCTACTGGCGAACGCGGCCTTTGTGGCGCGTTCAACTCCTCAATCGCGCGAGCTGCACGCACCGATATCCGAGCGCTGCAGGCCGAAGGTAAGAACGTCAAAATCCTCTGCGTCGGACGCAAGGGGCGCGATGTTCTGCGCCGAGAATTCGGCGACATCATCGTCGACACGATTGAACTGGCCGGCATTCGTCGTATGGCCTTCACCGACGCACAACCGATCGCTCTGCGCATTCTCGATATGTTTGATGCGGGCGAATTCGATGTCTGCACGCTCTACTTCAATACCTTTAAGTCGGTCATTTTGCAGGTCATGACGCGTCGTAAGCTCATCCCGGCATCCCTGCCCGAAACAGACGACGCGGGTGCCGACCTCGGTGACGCGATTTACGATTACGAACCCGACGAGGAAGAGATCCTGGTCGAACTACTACCGCGCAATCTGAGCGTTCAGGTCTATCAGGCTTTGCTTGAAAATGTTGCCTCCGAGCAGGGCGCCAGAATGTCGGCCATGGACAATGCAACACGGAATGCAGGCGATATGATCGACAAACTGACGCTGAACTATAACCGGTCGCGTCAGGCACGAATAACGAGCGAACTCATCGAAATCATCTCGGGCGCAGAGGCGCTCTAGGACGCGAGAAACGGAGAATACTGATGGCCACAAATATCGTTGGCAAAGTCACCCAGGTCCTGGGCGCCGTCGTGGACGTTCAATTCGAAGGTAATCTGCCGGCGATCATGAATGCGCTCGAAACCGAAAATCAGGGCAACCGTTTGGTCCTAGAGGTCGCGCAGCACCTCGGTGAGAAAACTGTCCGTACCCTCGCGATGGACACCACTGAGGGCATGGTCCGGGGACAAGAGGTCACCGACACCGGTAGCGCCATCACGGTGCCGGTTGGTCCGGAAACACTGGGTCGTATGCTCAATGTAACGGGCGATCCGATTGACGGACGTGGCCCGGTGAACACCAAGCAGCGCGCGCCGATTCATGCACCGGCCCCCCCGTTTGTTGATCAGTCGACCGAATCAGAAATCCTCATGACCGGCATTAAGGTCATCGATCTCCTCGCGCCTTACGCCAAAGGCGGCAAGGTCGGCCTGTTCGGCGGTGCTGGCGTAGGCAAGACCGTGTTGATCCAGGAGTTAATTCACAACGTCGCCAAAGGTCATGGCGGGTATTCAGTGTTTGCCGGCGTCGGCGAACGTACCCGCGAGGGCAACGATCTCTATCACGAGATGATCGACTCCGGGATTATCGATCTCGAAGGCGACAACTCGAAAGTGGCGCTGGTCTACGGTCAGATGAATGAACCGCCGGGCGCCCGGGCCCGCGTCGGTCTGTCAGGCGTCACGCTGGCAGAATACTTCCGCGATCAAGAAGGCCAGGACGTGCTCTTGTTCGTCGACAATATCTTCCGCTTTACCCAGGCCGGTTCGGAAATGTCTGCCCTATTGGGTCGTATTCCGTCGGCGGTGGGCTATCAGCCGACGCTCGGTACCGATATGGGTGCCCTGCAGGAACGGATCACTTCCACCAACAAGGGCTCGATCACGTCGATCCAAGCGATTTATGTTCCCGCGGATGACTTGACTGATCCGGCGCCGGCGACGTCGTTCGCCCACTTGGACGCGACCACCACGCTGTCGCGTCAAATCGCAGAGCTCGGCATCTACCCTGCCGTTGACCCGCTCGACTCGACCTCACGCATGTTGGATGCTCGAATCCTCGGTGAAGAACATTACGGCGTTGCCCGTGAAGTGCAGCGTATTCTGCAGAGCTATAAATCCCTGCAGGACATCATCGCCATTCTCGGCATGGACGAGCTTTCTGAAGAAGATAAGCTCACCGTGACACGGGCGCGAAAGATTCAGCGTTTTCTGTCCCAGCCGTTTCATGTAGCGGAAATCTTCACTGGTGCGCCTGGCGTGCTCGTCCCGATCGAAGAAACCATCCGTGGCTTTAAGGAAATCTGTGAAGGCAAGCATGATGATTTGCCTGAGCAGGCCTTCATGCTCGTTGGCACGATCAACGACGCCGTAGAAAAAGGAAAACGTCTCGCGGCAGAGGCGGCATAGGCAGCTTCCATGGCCGACAAGATCGCATTCGAACTGGTTTCACCCGACCGCCTTCTGATCTCAGAGGACGTCGACATGATCGTCGTCCCCGGGACCGAGGGCGACTTTGGTGTGCTGCTCGGGCATCAGCCGATGATCTCGACGGTCCGGCCCGGTATTCTCGAAGTGCAGAACAGCGGTGGAGAAGATCGCCGCATCTTTGTCAATGGCGGTTTCGCCGAGATCACCGGTAATCGCTGTGCAGTCATGACGGAAGAAGCGGTGCCGGTTGAAGACCTTAAGCGTGGTGACTTAGAGCAACGCATTAAGACCGCCGAAGAAGATGTTCAAGAAGAACGCTCCGACCTGGAGCGACACCTGCTCGATCTCAAGCTGACGACACTCCGGGAGATGCTCCAAGTCATTTAAGACTGCTGACCGTGGCGAAAAGTGCCGCTAGTATTGGTCACCGCTGTGCCAAGCAAGGGAATCGGGGCATCGGCATGAAGTGGACAATTGACGATATAGAGTGGGACCGGTTCGACCCGTCGAAGGTCGACCCCATGGTTCTGTCCGTCGTGCGCGCGGCCAGCATGGTCGAGTATCGCAGCGCAGACTACGTCACCTATCTGTGCAACATCTTCCCGGACGACGAGACCTTCCAAGAAGCCGCCCGCGTGTGGGGAGAGGAAGAGATCCAACACGGCCGCGCGCTCGGCGAATGGGCAAAACTGGCTGACCCGTCGTTCGACTTCGACGGCGCCTTTGCGGATTTCTGCGCCAACTATGAATTGGCGCTCGACGCTGAAGAATCGATTCGCGGTACCCGTAGCGCCGAGCTGCTGTCGCGTTGCATGGTGGAAATCGGCACCAGTTCGTTCTACAGCTCAATTCATGACGCCGTCGACGAACCCGTGCTCAAACAGATCTGCACGTTGATTGCGCGAGACGAATTCAGTCACTACGGGCTGTTCCGCCGCCATATGGAACGCTACATGGCGGACGAAAAACTCGGCGCGTGGTCGCGCATCCGCATCATGATCAGCCGCACGCTAGAAACGCAGGACGACGAACTGGCTTACGCCTACCACGCAGCCAATCGACTGCCCGGTCCCTACGACAGGCGTACCGCCAGCGACGCCTACGCGATCCGTGCGCTCTCGCTCTATCGCCTAGCGCACATCAAAAAAGGCGTCGTTTTGGCATCCAAAGCCCTAGGGTTCAACCGCGAGGGCTGGTGGCTAGGCGCCATCGCCACCATGATTTACCGCCTCATGCGGTGGCGCTCCCGCAGGGTTACGCAGATCGCTGCTTAGTGGCGCGACGGGCAAGCCGGCCCACGACAACACCAACGACCGTCATCTTTGATCTCGACGACACCCTCATCCGGGCGCACGCCAACCGGGATGCGGCTTGGCGCGATCATCTCGAGGAGTATGCGGCGGCCATCCGCCCTCACGAACCGGTCACGGTCGCCGACGCCATCTCGTCATACGCCGCTCGCTTTTTCTGAAATCCCAACGTGTATGACCATGGCGGCAACGACCTCGTAGATGCACGACGTACAATAGTCGCCGCCGCGTTTGCGGAACGCGCAATTGACCTGCCGTCATTGGGGTCCGAAATCGCCGACGCGTTTACCGCCAAAAGTAAACAGAGCAATGAACGCTACCCAGACACGATCCCCGTCCTTTCAAAACTTAAGAGCAGCGGATTTGCACTGGGCCTACTAACCAATGGTGGTCTCGACAGCCAACGCGCAAAACTCGAACGCTTTGCCCTATCCGACTATTTCCAATTTATCGGTATCTCCGAGGAAATTGGGTTTGCCAAGGCTGATCCCGCCATTTTCGAACAGGCCCTCACGGCGCTCGACGCCACGGCACCATATGCCTGGATGGTGGGCGATCACCTGGAATGGGATATCGTTGGGGCGCAGGCCGCTGGAATGGCTGCGGTTTGGTTCAATCCCAACGACGCAGCGTCGCCCTCTAGTCCGAAGCCGGGCCACGTTATTATAACCCTGGGTTAGCCCTCCGACTGGCTCCAGAAGGCTTAGTCCAACGGTCAAGCAAGCGACCGTCGATGGTCGCGAGGGCCGCAAAAATCAAGGCCATTCCGGCGTAGGCGCTCCATCCCGGACTTTCACTCATGATCAGAATTCCAAGCAACAACGCGGTCACCGGATTGATGAGTGTCACCAGCATCAAGTTTGTCGCCCCGGCCCGGCGAAGCAGATAGAAATACAGAGGATAGGCAAAGGCAGTGCACAGCGTGCCGATGGCAATCAGAGCGCCCCAGGTGGATTCTGATGGCGCCGCACTCCAAGGCTGTTCGAACACCAGTGCCAATGGCAGCAGCACGAGGGCAGCGGTGCTGACCTGGCCAAAGGACGTGACCATCGGTGAAAATGTCATCAGGTGTCGCCGCGCAAAGATGGCCGCCCCCGCGTAGAACAGGGCCGCCAACAGCACGAGCGCCTGGCTGCCGATGTTGTTGCCCAGCGATAACAATGAGTCAGGCCCTATCAATACAACTACGCCAAAAGAGCCGAGCAACACCCCCACCAGTCGGTTCGCCGATAGAATTTCTTGCCGAAAGATGAACGCCGCGAGGATAACGGAAAAGATGGGCGTGGTCGCATTGAGGATCGACGCAAGGCCCCCCTCAATGGCCACCTGTGCCCAGGCAATTAGCGTAAAGGGGATAGCGTTGTTCAAGACCCCCATCAGCCCAAGTGCCCGCCAAGACCGCCAATCGCGGGGCAAGTGGTCGCGGGTGAACCGCATCATGAACAACAGCGTGACGGCCGCAATGGCGACACGGCCGAAGGCCACCGTGATCGGTCCTAGCGTGTCGAGTGCCACTTCAAAGAAAAAGAAGGAACTGCCCCAAACCGAGCCCAGCAAAACAATGCCGGCCCAGCTGAGACCATCCATGCGGTCGGCGTTCGGTTGTGCGGGAGTAGGTTGGGACAAAGTGGCGGAAGCCTAGGGCGCAGCGTCCGTTCTAGCCACCCGAATCTTGCGCCTCTGCCAGGTGCCCAAAGGCTTCGACAAGCTCGGCGTAGACGTAGCGCTTAAACGGGACAACCAGGTCAAGAAGTTCGGCCATCGGCGTCCAGCGCCAAGCATCGAACTCAGGCTCTGCAGTGTTTATATCGATGTCGCCGTCGGTACCCAGGAAGCGCATGGCAAACCATTTTTGGGATTGACCCCGATAGCGTCCCTTCCACAACCGTTTGATCAGGCGTTCCGGAAGATCATAGGGGATCCATTCCGCATGCTCGGCAATGATCGTGGCATTGTTGGTGCCGGTTTCTTCCTTGAGTTCACGCATCGCTGCGGCGGCAGGCGCCTCACCGTCGTCGATGCCACCTTGCGGCATTTGCCATGCCCCGCCCGGGGAGTCGATGCGCTGGGCGACAAACACCTCGCCGCGTGCATTTAGCAGCATGATCCCGACACAGGGCCGATACGCCAAGCCTTCAACATTAATGGTCATTGATGGGCCGCGTCGCCGATCAGCGCAGAAACCGGCGCAAGATCGATCCCCTTCTCTTCCAACGATTTAGCCCATTGCGCCAACCGCTCTATGGTCACTGGGTAAGGTCGGGCAATGCCCAACGCCTGACCCTGCTGGCGTGCAATGTTCTCAAGGTCGATCAGTTTCGCGTCGATCTCGACGCGTGACGCCACTTGATCAATCTCCCGGTTATTCAACGCATGCGGCAGGCCAAGATCGTTGGCGAGCCGCCCTGCAACGCTAGTACCCGAGGTCCGGGCGTCGACGAATAATAATCCGCGTTCATGGATAGATTGCAGGACCGGCAGCAAACTCTCGACGGACGAGGTGAAGCGGTCCCCCATGCGGTTGTAGACCCCGACGTACCCGGTGAAACGGCTCAGCAAGAACTCGAGGCGTTCGAGGTTCTCGTCAGGTCCGGCAGATGTCAGCAGCGTGTGCGGGCCGGGATCGCTCGTCGGAAAATCGAATGGCTCCATTGGCAATTGCAATAGAACTTCGTGTCCCGCCGCGCGGCTCAACCCGATCCACTGTTCGAGCCTGCGTGCGTAGGGCGTAAAACCCAGCGTCACGCTGCCCGGTAACTGCTGGATGGCGGCGTTAGTCTGCTCCTGGCTGAGCCCGAGATCTTGCAACAAGATCGCAATGCGCGGCCGGTCTCGCTCCACCGGAAATGGCCGGGCATAGACCTTCCATGGTTCGCGCCCGTCCTCAGCGATTCTGGGAAGGGGGCCAAACCGTCCATCGACCTGCACGGCAGGCTGAGGCGCTGGGGCCAAAATAAGTTTGCGGGGCAGGGCAGGTAGCGCCGAACTTAGTACAGCGGTGCGCGGACGTGCTGGCGCCGGTGCAGTTTTCGGTAGTGGAGGTGGCGCTACTGTTGCGGGTTTTCGGGTTTCTTCCGCGTTCGTCGCGGGCTCGGCTTCGTGGCCCTCGGTTTCGTCAGGCGTCGAGGTCGCTTCAGATACTTCAGTGTCATCCTCAATCGGTGGCGCAGCTTCGGGCTCGGCCGCCGCCGCCGCAGTCTGGCTTAGAGAAACTTCTGATTCGCGGTCCACCGGGGCCTCGGCCGCAGGTGCGGGCTCTTCGTATGTTAGTTGGAGAAAGGCGCCGCCCGCAACCAACGTGCCCACAAGGGCATAGGCGACCAAAGCGGGTGCGGTCCGCCAAATCGGATTATCCGGGGCGTCCTCTTCCGCGAGACGGCGGCTGGACCTTAGAGACCTCGGTCTACGAACCATGGCTCACAAGGCCTTTGAGAAAGCAGCATCGTCGGGGGCCACTGACCTTAGTTGACGGACTTGGCAAACAGTTGCAGCCCGCGGAGAAGATCCAGCGCCCGCACCAGTTGAAAATCGAATGGTCGTTCGTCCGTAACCGCGGCTTCCGCCTCCGCACTTTCCTCATCGCCAACCTCGATGTGATTGCGCAAGCTGGCTTCGCTACGCGGGTCGCGTCGGCCTTGCACCGCTTCCAGGCGGGCTTGTTCGACAACGATGTCGGGTGAAATCCCCTTCGCTTGGATCGAGCGTCCGGACGGTGTGTAGTAAAGCGAGGTGGTCAGGCGTACGGCACCGTGGCCAGCAATTGGAATAATGGTCTGTACCGAACCCTTGCCAAACGACTGCGTTCCTAAAACAACGGCCCGGCCATGATCCTGCAACGCACCGGCAACAATTTCAGACGCCGAGGCTGAGCCGCCGTTGATCAACACGACCAGCGGCAATCCGTCCACCAGGTCGCCCGACTTTGCGTTAAAGCGCTGGGCTTCGCCGGCTTGTCGGCCGCGGGTCGAGACGATCTCGCCTTGATCCAAAAAGGCGTCCGACACCTTGATCGCTTGGTCGAGCAAGCCACCGGGGTTGCCGCGCAAGTCGAGGACCACGCCCGCTAGCTTGTCGCCGAGTTCTTGTTTGATCTCACGAATTTTAGTCTCAAGTCCGCTGGCAGTCTGTTCGCTGAACGTTGTCAGCCGCAAATAGGCAATGTTGCCTTCAACACGGCTGCGCACCGACGCGATACGAATCACTTCACGCGTCAATGTCACGTCAAACGGCGCATCGACGCCTGCGCGCACTACCGTCAAAAGAATATCGGTGTTTACAGGGCCGCGCATTTTCTCGACGGCCTGTGAAAGCGTGAGGCCTTGAATCTGCTCGCCACCAATGTGGGTGAGTAGATCGTTGGTCAGAATGCCCGCACGTTCTGCTGGCGTTCCGTCGATCGGAGAGATGACTTTTACAAAGCCGTTCTCCATCGTGACTTCGATTCCAAGCCCGCCGAACTCGCCGCGGGTTTGAACCTGCATCTCTCGGAAGTTCTTGGCGTTGAGGAAACTAGAGTGTGGATCAAGCGCTTGAAGCATGCCGTTGACGGCTGCTTCAATTAGTTTTTCGTCGTCGACCTCGTCGACATAGTCGGCGCGGACACGGTTGAACACCTCGCCAAATAGATCGAGCTGTCGATAGGTCTCTGAACTCGATTGCGCGTCGGCGTAGGTGGGTACCGATATTGCAAGAAAGATTGAGACGCCGAGCACGGCAAGGACATTACGCATTATCCGCTAACCTTTGTTTCTGTGGCCGCCAACCAGGGCAGGGGGTTCATGGGTTCGCCGTCCTGGCGTAGTTCGATATACAACTCGGGCTTTCTTTGACTTTCCTGTCGGCTCATTTTGCCCACCGGTTCTCCGGCGAGTAGCCATTGGCCAACGACCCCGTCAATGCTGGAAAATCCAGCAAGCAACGTATGATATCCCTCGCCATGCGCGATGATCAAGAGTTGGCCATAGCGCCGAAACAGGCCAGCGAACACGATTCTGCCATCAAAGGGCGCCACGACTTGGGCACCTGCTCGGGTAGCCACAGAAATGCCTTGGGAGCGGAGGCCAAGGGCGCTGCGTTCACCAAAACGTGTCACTACTGGCCCCCGCGCGGGTAACGACAAAGCACCGCGTGCTGCTGAAAAAGGCTTGGTGGTTTCCGGCGGCCGGAGCGCCAGTCTATTAGGCGCATTGCGCAGTCGTTGCTCGATTCGGTCGATCAGGTTAGTGAGATCGCGCGCACTTGCTGACAGGGCCGCAATCTGACGTCGCTCGACCTTGCTCTCGGCGAGGGTGCGGGAGCGCAAAGACGACTTTCGGTCGATGAGGCGGTCCAGGGCAATCTGTTCTCGTTTCAACCGGTCGACGGCATTGTCGAGGCGGGCGCGGCGGCGAATGATCTCTCCACGAATTTGTCGTAACGCCAAAATCTTGGACCGAAAGCTCTGCGCTTGGGCCGAGAGCTCGGGTACGATCACCGACAACAACACCGATGTGCGAACCGCGTCCGTCACGTTGTCGGGACTTGCCAACATAGCCGTGGGCGGCACGCGGCCAATACGCTGCAACGCGCCAAGCGTCTTGTCGAGCGCCGAGCGCCGAGCGTTCAGGCTGGCCAATAGAGATCGTTCTTCGCCGCGGTATGAATCGAGCCGCGACTCAAGCTCGGTAACGGTTTCTTCCTGGCCCTGTGCGCGCCGCGCGCTCTCCACCAAAGTGCGCTGGAGCTGCTGGAGTTCGTCTTCGATGCGCGCAGCTTCGTGGTCGAGTTTCTCGCTACGGCTATGGCCAGCTTCGATGGCACGTTCGACTTCGCGCAATTGCTTGGCGGGGGGCTCATCCTTTTCTTGGGTGCTGCCAACACTGGGCAATAGCCAGCACACGGCAAGGGCCGCGGTTGCCACAGCGCGGGCGCTAAGCCTCCACACCCACGGAGCCCAGCGGTGTGGTCGCGGCGCCGCTGCCTAGCGCGAGCGACACGCCGGTCATTGCGTCGGGTTTCGGCAATCCCAATACGCCGAGAATAGTTGGCGCGACATCACTTAGTCGTCCCGCAACCACACGCGTCACTCCCGGTGCATTGACGACAATGAGGGGCACATCTTCGGTCGTATGTGCCGTGTGAACACCGCCGCTCTCGTTACTCATGCGCTCTGCGTTGCCATGATCCGCAGTTACCAACAGCACGCCGCCAGCTTCTTTGACGGCCGATTCGATGCGGTCAAGGCTCGCGTCGACCGCTTCTACTGCAGCGATCGCCGGCAGCATCATGCCGGTGTGGCCCACCATGTCAGTGTTCGCATAATTGCAGACAATCAAGTCATAGCGGCGCGCTGCAATCACCTCGACAAGTCTGTCGGTCACCTCGCCGGCAGACATTTCGGGTTGCAGGTCATAGGTGGCGACGTTGGGCGAGGGCACCAGCACGCGCTCTTCGCCCGCAAACACCTGCTCCTCACCGCCGTTAAAGAAGAACGTGACGTGGGCGTATTTTTCAGTTTCGGCGATGCGCAGCTGGGTCAGTCCTGCTTTTGAGACCACTTCACCCAATGTGTCGGCAATTTCCACCGCTGGAAAGATCGAGGTCATTACGGTGTCGAGGGTCGAGGAATACGAACTCAGCCCGGTCGCGGCACAAAACACCGGCCGGCGCTTTCGTTCGAATTCGGCGAAATTGTCGACCAACAGCGCGCTCAATATCTGGCGCACCCGGTCTGCCCGGAAGTTCGCAACGATCAGGCCGTCACCGGCCTGCATCCCTGGGTAGCCGCCGACCACGGTCGGCGGCACGAATTCGTCGGTCGTGTCAGCCGCATAGGCGGCCTCAACCACGCCAGATGCTGTGGCTCCGCGCGGACCCTTGGCATCGACCAGCGCGTCATAGGCCAAGCGCACGCGGTCCCAGCGATTATCGCGATCCATGGCGTAATAGCGCCCGCTCACCGTGGCGATGCGTACGTTGGCATCGCCTGCAATCGTGCGCTCGAGAGCGGCAACAAACCTTG
>Ga0302127_10002091_pt1 | contig 12068 bp, 6 predicted proteins | sample CB4_SCM_MG_FD_204452 | JGI IMG/M metagenome (GOLD analysis project Ga0302127, IMG submission 204452) | Marine microbial communities from Western Arctic Ocean, Canada - CB4_SCM | ecosystem: Environmental > Aquatic > Marine > Oceanic | place: Canada: Western Arctic Ocean | collected 2017-09-24
TTCAACGATCTTTTGAACGCTTTCGCGTTTCTCGCTTCTAGCGTGTAATCCAACTCTCTAAAAATCCCAGCGCCGACTTCGTCTATAATAAACGGCAAATCCTCGCTCCCGTTCGCGCCGGATTCTTCCAACCACGTCAACAGTAATCGAATCACCGTACAATCTAACGCGATTCTTCGTACCATCCCAGGTCTTTGCACCTTCACCGCCACTTTCGTCTTTTGCGCGTCGTGTAACCGCGCCTCGTACACCTGACCAATCGATGCCGCCGCGATTGGCTTTTCATTAAACTCCGAATACAAACTCGTCTCCGGATCGGCGCCGGCGATGTCCTTAACAAACCTCAAACTCCCTCTATTAATCAACTCTTCCCGTATCGTCTGAAACGCCACCTCAGAATCAAACTGCTTCACGTCTTGCTGCAACGTCATCAACGCGTCCGCGGCTTCCTCCCCGATAATATCCGGCCTCGTCGACAGCGTCTGCGCCAACTTCACGAACACCGGACCGAGCTTCGCGACCACGTCTCTCAACTTCCCCGCCCGCGTGCGTTTTTCCAACGGGATGTCCATCGCATCTTCGTACTTCCAAATCGCAAGAACTGATGAAAACTGCGCGATGACTTCCCCGCATCTCGATGCCAATTCTAACGGATTGGATTTGAAAAATTGGTTGATTTTTAACAACTTTTCCGTGTATCCCAAAGAGTAGTCTAAAACCACTGCCTCCAAATTACTAATCTTTTCCCCTGTTTCCGATGAGGGTTCTTCGATGTCGTCCATGGATTTCATGACGTCTCGGACCACGGATTCCTGAGGATTGGAAATCGCGGGTACTCTGGTGCGAGTCGTCGTGCGAACAAAAGCAGCGCTTCCGCTCTTTTTCTTCGACGACATCATCATCATCGAAAGCGCGCGAGAGGATGATGACGACGACGACCTTTCAGCGCTTTTACGCGTTAAACAACATCTGTGAACGGTAAAACGTTTACTACGGAGCGTCGTGGTCGTGGTCGTGGTCGTGAACGAGTTCATGGGGGTGGTAGATCGCATCGTCGTCGTTTACGTCGTCGTCGGGTACGCGTCAAATTGTGACAAATTCTATCCAAGTTTTGTTGTCTGCTTTTGTAACGAGACTCACAGAGAGAGGAAAATTTTACGAGCGAGCGAGAGATAACATCTTTCATTGAATAAACGATTAGCGAATAACATCTCTCTCTTTCTCTCTCTCTCTGTGTCTATCTATGTGTGTATTTCTATTCTGAGTGCATGATGATCCCCCCCGTCTTTCTCTGAGCTATTGTACATATTACGCGCCATCATCATCGCTCTTGTTCTCGCCGTCGACCAAAAACTTTCTCTTCTTCTTTTTAGGCTTCTTTTCGTTCTTCTCTCCTCGTTTTTTATCCGCTTTCGTCGGCGTGCGGAGATGTTCGGGTAAACTCTCGCGAACGGTTGGGAGTTCGGCGACGAATAACGCGGTGTGCGCGTAACCGGCGTACGCGCCGTAGATGGAGACGAGCATTTCCTCGCATTTCTTCATCATTTTCGGGGTTATGGAGAGTGGTTTGTCCTTTTGTTTTGTCGGGGTCGTTGGCGTCGATGATTCTTTGTGTCGTTGTTGTTCTGCTTCTTCTTCGTTCGCGTTTCCTTTCGTCGTCGCCGCCGCCTCCGACGCTTTTTTCGAAGGAGAAGCCGTCGTCGTTTCCATGCTCGCTAACTCTCCGTTTGGATCGAAATGTTCTCTGGCGAGCTGCCAGACGTGCGTGTCTACCGGCACGACGCTCTTCTTATCCAAAGAAAACAACGCCGCGCACCCGGCGACTTTCGGACCGACGCCCGGTAAACTCGTCAATTCCGTAATCGCTCTGTACTTCTCTTCTTCCGTTTGCGGCGCGTCCCTTAGTTTCAGTAAGTACGCCTCGCCACCTCGTTTGATGAGTTCTTTCGCCATGGCTGGGATGAATTTTGCTCTGTATCCAAATCCTAAATCACGCAACGTTTGTTCGTCGCATTTTTCTGCCAACTGCTCGACGGTTGGAAACGCGTGATAGATTTTACTCTCCTCCTCCTCTTCTTTGTCGTTCACCTCGTTCTCTTCGTCGTCGTCCTTAGCACTACCACCACTACCACTACTACTTCTACTACTACTACTAACATTGCACACCAGCTCCTCCCCATACTTCTCGCACAAACTCTCCACCATCCTTTTAATCCTCGCTATGTTGTTATTGCTCGAACAAACGAACGAAATCAAACATTCCGCGGGTGGTTGCCGGAGCGTCCTCGCCCCTCGCACGTACGCGCTCAGCCGTCCGAACCGGTACGGATCCGCTTTCGAGAATTGCTCGAATAAGTCTTTCAAAGGAATCGGGTCGTCTAGGTTAAAATACGCTCGCACGTCCTTCGTGACTTGCTCTTCTTCTTCTCCTTCTCTCTCGTTTTCTCTATCCTCGTTTTTGCAAATGTTGCTCTCGTTATTATTCAACACGCGAAACTCGATGGTTGTTGTTGAAGAAGATTTTTCCTCCTCCTCTTCGAATTCCATTCGCTCTCGAATCTGAACCACTCTTCGACCGATAACACCCACATACGTCGAATACTTCTTTTCATTCTCATCATCATCGTATTCTTCTACTTTCTGCCATCGAAACGATTGTCCAGTCGGCAGCGTTCGATCTAAACTCAAATCATCTCTCGTCGTTCGTAACGACTTCCAATTGTGTACCTTTTCTTCGTTTTGGTTTCTCCTCTTAATACTACTCTTCTTCATCGAAGAAGAAGAGGAAAAGATTGCGACTCTCCTTCGCGCCGAAAAGGTAGTTTTTGTTTTTGTTGTTCTCGTGAATAATTGACGGCAGCAAAAACGGAACGAAGAACCGACGACGAGCGAAGTCATATACGTGAAAGTGGGGAAAAACTTTGTGAGGGCAGTTTTGGTCAAGTGTGTGTCTCTGTGTGTCTCTTAAAATGTGAAAACAAAATCTCTCTCTAACCGTTATTCTTCTTCTCTTCGGTGCATCTCTGTACAATATTTAGTGTATTCTTCGTCCGTTGGTTCGGGGCACCCTTTTTCTCGCAAGTAGTTTTCGCACTCGGTATGCTTTTTGTACCGAGCGGAAGCGATGTCTTGCCAGTCGTTCAGAGGCGCTCTCGCCTCTTCGACTAAGTATTTAAGGCAATCGAAATGACCAAACCCTGAAGCGTTGTACACGCACTCACTCTTTACCCCAGCAGATATCTTTAGTTCTTCAACGAAATATTTCATGATGTCTAAGTGACCATATGCTGCCGCTTGTACTGCCGCTCCTTCTTCCGTATCTCGCGAAGGTTTCACTTTGTCGAAAAGAAATCGAAGACAGTCGAGGTGTCCTTCAGCAGCAGCTAGTCTACACGCCTCTTTTTTATCATACGGACAATCATTGTCAAAGCAATACTTCAGCATCTCGAGATTACCTTGACATGCCGCCTCGTGAATCGTCTTTTCATTCCACTCGCAATGTTTTACTTCTTTCGCCCACTTGAGGAACTCGAATTTGTTCGTTGCAGCAACTTGCCAGCAAAACCAGGCTTGATCTATCACATCTCCATCTCTATTTTTCTTTCCCAAGGGCATGTTATTCCACTTCCATTCCAGCGTCGAAATGGATGAGCATTCGAAAACATTCACACGTAATTTCGATACGTCTACCCCGGCGTACGCAAGCACACCCAAACTCTCACCATTCACCTTTAAAAAGAAACACCGATCCGTCTCGTTCAATTTCGAAATCACATGCGAGACAAAAACATCCTTGTGGTGCAACACCAATCCCGTCCACAACTTCGTCGGACCAAGCTTCAACCTCTCCATATCCGCTCGAGCCTCCTCTACAGCTTTTTCTCTCTCCTTTTTCTTCTTCCTCTTCTGCGCGCCGGAGAGCTTCTTCCCCATTATTATTCCTTTTCTTTGCCACACAGCAAACAGCAAATGGGGTTTTGTACTTCAGTCTGTTGTTCGATTTTTTCCGATGATAAAAAAAATACTCCTCTAAAAGCCACTTAATAAAAAAGCTCTTCACAAAAGAAGAGACTGCTTTTGCGCGAAAAGTACACACACATACACTTTAACGACGACAATATTGCACCGTTCTCATCATCATGGGTGGGACGACAGAAGTTAAGGTACGCGCGCGTACACAACAGAGCTTTCGAATGGGGTTGGTTTGGGGAGATTCTGTTTTTTTTTTCTTTCTTCATTTTGTTCGTAACGCCTTATTTCTCTCTCTCTCTCTCTCATTCGCGGGTTTGGATGTGTGCATGTGCGCGCACGCGTGTACGCGCGCAAATGCAATTTTGACGCCGCTACGATGCGGGTGGATGGTGCGACGACGACCCGCGGTTTTACACGTAAACCGGGGTGGCTTTGAGTAATAAAAGCGACTTTTTTTTCAGGAGCGTTTTCCCCCCCTAAAATTTTCTTCTTTAACCACACAACCACACAGATGATTCACAAAGGTCCGTGGGGCGAGAAAGGTACTCTCATTCCAATCGCCGTGATGGAGGAGGATTCGAAGAACGATTTGAGAAGAAAAATTGGCGCAGCGTCTGGATTACACCCGAACGACGTGAAGTTACAGTTTGTCAGCGCGGTGCAACTTGGCGCGTCGTCCAAGTCGATGTGCGCCAAGGCGGGCATGTCGCACGGCAACTGCGGGGTGACCGAACGCATCGGTTTAGTAGCGGTAGCGGCGGAGGAAGGGGTGAAGCCGCACAAGCCTCGAGCAACGCCGTGCTTGATCGATAACAGCGGGAATTACGATATTGATGACGCAAAGTAAAGCCGTAAAGTATGAGTGATCGTGATGCGCCGCGAGTACCTAAAAATGCAAGAACTACTACTACTAAAAACTAAACGCGCAACGCACGTTTCTATTCTATTCAAAAAAGTACGGGTACGTTTCCGTCCTTTTCTTCTCTTCTTCGGTTGGATGCGCGGCATTAAAACACGAATCGCACCAAAAGAATGGTGAACATACCGCCATATTATCGCCATACGCCGTCGTAGTCGCGTCGTGAATCTCGCAGCACATGCACGGTTTCCGCATCTTCCTGGCTTCCGAGATGACGATTGGATAGTGTTCGCCTGAGAGTTTCGCGGTTTCCAAGTCCATGTTTGCCACTCGCACGTCGCGAAACCGAAGGATGTGATCGCACGATCCTTGATGTCTGTACAGATACGATTTTCCCGGGATGATTTCTAAATCGCTAAACGTTGTCTCGCGCATGTCGCGGCTCGTAAAATTGGACGGTTTGATTTTCTCCTTTGTCTTTTTCTTTTTCTTTATTGACGCGCCGCCGTTTTCTTTTCCCTTTCCGTTTTCTTCTTCGCCTCCTTCATCTTCATCGCTATCGTCCAATCTCATCCCAGGACATCGGATGAAACACTTCTTCGACGCGTCCACGATACCTTTCGATAAACTGACGCTGTTCTTGCTCCTCAAATCGTCGTAAAACACATTCTCGATGAAGAAAAATCCGCTCTCGTTCGCCTCGTTCGCTTCTTTGTATCCGATGTGTTTGCTACTCCTCGCTTTCTTTTCCTCCTTTTCCTTCTTCCCAGTGCCGTTATTATCGTCGCTCTTCTTTCTCAAATCGTTTACCAACCCGTGATTGACCGCCGCTTGCCTGTAATCCGCCAAACACTCAATCTCGTCTTTCAACTGCGTCAATCGGGTATCGCCGTGCACTAAAACCTCGCAATTCAGTTTCGGATACCTCACAAACTGCCAATTATCGTACACTTCCACGTGGAGAATAACGTTACTCTTACTTGCCACCGCCGCATTCTTTGTCTTTTTTGTCTTCTTCGCGTCTTCTTTGTCTTCTTCTTCTTCTTCTCTCCCTCTTCTCTTCGCCCTTACCGGATGCCTCGCGACGCTCGCCAAATCGATCTCCCTTCTCAATCGAGGCGGCATAACTTTCGTGTGCCATTTAATCATAGACATAGTCGTGGTTATCTGCGCCGCCGAGTTCGTGTTTTCTAAACAGTCGTTTCTCTGTCGTCGCACCTTTTCCGTCGTTTCCTCTTTATTCGCGTTAGACTGCCCAATCGAAAAATCCTCCCCGATGGTGGTCAGAGGGAATTGAATTCTTTCCTTTTCCTCCTTTTCCTCCGCACCGATTAAACTCTCTCTCAAAACGAACGCTCGTCTCCTTTCCAACTCGTTGTTGTTGTTGTTATTATCATCATCAAACTTTCTCACCCTCGCGAATGCCTCGTGCAAAACGTCCTCGCACTCGCTCGAGAATCCTGTAACGGAGACCGTTCGTCCTCGTTTTTTTTCCATTACTGTCGGAAACGTTCGCTCTATCGTGGGAGCATTTTTTGCAGCAATAGTTTCGGGATTGAATAAAGAAGTCTCTTTGGCGGAGGAGAGGAGATTTTGATGATTCTTCTTCTTCATCATCGTTTCTTCACAATCCGCTTCCTAATACTAATGACGAATGTAATGTGCGAAGAAAATCTCCATTTATTTATGCGGCGAATTGAGCGAATTTAACAACAAAGTAATACTAAACGCGAATAGGATGACGACACAAAGACGATGATACGTAAAGACAACCACCATTCCGACGGCAAAAAGAAGACGATGCAAAACCCAAGCGCGTAAATAAGAATAAGAGATCTCTGTGTGTTTTTAAAGTCTTCTTTGGCGGAAAGAGTAAAAGAAAATCGATTCATCACCCCTAAGAGATATGAATAATTGGAGAATGCAATCCTCGCTGTTATTGGTATAACAACACACGCGCGTGGGATATTGAGGCGAAGACAAAGAAGACTTAAAACGAAGACAAAGTTATGGAGCTGCTGAAACAACTGAACGCGATCAGAGACGCGACGAACAGAAGTTTACTGCTGAATAGTAATAGGAGCAGCGAGAATGTTCCCAACACTATTCCTCCTCCTATAACTCCTTCTGGCGGCGATGATGATGTTTCGGAGGACGAGGAAAGAATGTTTAAGAAAGAAGAAGAAGAAAACGAAAACGAAGACGAAAAGAAGATGAGACGGAGACCGTTCAAGTACGCGAAAGCGATACAGATGATGATGCGAAAAGGAGGAGGAGGAGGAGCGGGGACTGACGATGATGAAAATGTTGACGGCGATGATAAAGAAGCGACAACGATGATAACGTGCGCGTCGCAAAACGGCGTCGCGTGCGCGTTTGGATTTGCAAACGGAGATTTGCTCGTCGCGGACGCCGAGACGGGAGAACGGGTGGCGCTGTTTGAAGAGTCCTCCGAAGATGATGATGATGATGACGGTGACGACAAAAACAACGAGAACAACAACAACAACAACAAAAACAATAGCATCACGTGCATCTCGTTTGATGCCACCGGGACGTTTTTGTGCTCTTCTTCGGCGAACGGGACGGTGAGAGTTAGACACGTGGTCGTCGTCGACGACGACGACGACGATGAAGATGACGATGACGACGACGACGATGGCGCTCCAAAGACGCCAAAGTTGATAAACACGAAGAAGAAGAAAAAAGTAATTCGCGTGCACGACGACGTGGACGGTGAGACCTTAGCCGTCACGCACAAATCTTCCGTAAACTGTTGCGTCATCGACCCGAATTTCGCCAGTCGAAGGAACCGGTTCGTCATGTTTGGAGGACGTCAGTCCTCGGAATTGGTTTTGCACTGTTTCGCGAACACAAAAAACGCCTCGCAAATGACAAAAGCAAAGACGATCGTCTTACAAAAGAACGACGGTCCAATCAGAGCCGTAGCCTGGCGACACAACGTCTTAGCGTGGGCCTCCAACGCGGGCGTGCGATTGCGAGACGCGACCGCGCCGGTTGGATTAGCGAGGTGGGAGAAACCGCCAGGATCGAAAGCGAGGTTCTCGCAACGAGATCCGGTATTCGCGTGGAACGATAAGACAGTCACAACGGAAGGGTCCGCGGAGTTGATGTTGGCGTGGGCAGATGCCGTGGTCGTGTTTCGGATTCGACAAAGTAGTAACGGTGGTACCGGTAACGGAACTAACTCGACAACAGAAAATAGTAATAGTAGCAAGAACAACAACGCGGGCAGTAGTAAAAACGCAGCGGCTGCGTTAATCGAAAGCATAGCGCGAAGTACTAGCAGTTCGGGTGGCGGGAACAACAAGAACACCATCACCACCGGATTATTAAGAAGTGGGACGCCGCCTCTGAAGAGCGATAATACGGTCAAACGGGTGGAGATTTGTGCGACTTTCCAAACGCCGTATTTGGTGTGCGGTATCGCGCCGTACGCGAGCAAAAAATTGGTACTTTTAGCATGGTGGCCTCCGAGAGAAGAAGACGACAACGATAACGACGAAGTCGAGAAGAAATCATTATCATCGTCGAATGTCGAACTCCGTATCGCGGATTGGCGCGATGAGGCATCTTGGATTGACGCCTTGCCTTTAACAACCTCATCTTCAGGCTCGGACGTCGTATTTGGTCCCGTGATATCGCCAAACGCGGTGAGCATGTCGCATTACCAACCTACGGATTCAACGTCTTCTTCTTTTTCGACATCATCTGCATCGAACATGAAATCCATCTCGTTGTTATCAAAGCAGCACGAATACCTCGTCGCGTCTTCGGAGGTTGTTTTAATCGCTAAACAACGGTCCGCGCAAGACACCGTATTCGACGCGCTCCGTCGGCAAAAAGATAACGACGACGATTCAGCGCTAGATATATGCGAAAAATACGAGCACTTAGGTGAACTTCGCAAAGGCGCGGCGTTAGCTGTCGCAGAAGCGTCCGTCACGCGCGCGTTTGACGCTCAAAACTACGCCTTGGCAGCCAAGAGATGCCCGCGTGCGTTGGGGAGAAATCCGGAGAAGTGGCGCTTTTGGGCGAAAAAGTTTGCCTCGGTGAACAAACTCGGCGATTTAGCGTTTTACGTTCCCGTAACTTCCGGTAGTAGCGACGCGGATGGAGAAGCGCCTCTGAAACGGTCGACTTACGAACTCATCTTGATGGCGACGTTGAGCGACCCGGAGACGCAGCCAACGTTTTTAGCTTTAGTGAAAACGTGGCCGGCAAAATGTTTTGACGTCGGTGCTTTGACGAGAGAAGTTCGTTTAAAAGCAGCGAGAGTGAGACGAATGATTTCGGCGCAGTCGATTGATGGATTCTTGGACGATGAGCATCACTATCATCGTCGTCGTCAAGGCAGCAAAGAAGATTCCATTCAAGAAGTAGCGTCCACGTCTTCCATGAACAACTTCGAGGAGTCCAGCGTCATGCCTTCCAGCACGATGATTGGCGAAACGCAATCGATATTAGACGAAGCGTTGGCAGAATTGTACGTCATGGACGGTAAAGTTGATCGAGCGTTGGAAGCGTATCTCTCGAACGGTCGACCGCCGACGATTTCGGCGTTGGATTTCATCGACCGGAGAAATTTAGGTGGCTCAGTCCCGATTGATAAAATCGGTGAACTGTTCGTGGCGGATGCAGTGAAAGCGGCGAAAGTTTTTGCGGCGTGCGAGTGTAAGAGTAATGATTTTTACCATCACCACCATCACCATCTCGGCGATATGAGCGAGAAACAAGTAGCGGCAGAGGACGCCATCATCCCGGACTCGATCGTGCTTTCCGAACTCGACCGATGCGACGAGTTTACCGACGAATCCGAGCGACGAGACGCTCAACTTAAGTATCTCGAAGCGTTGTGCGACCTCGATCCGGATCGGTATCACATGCATCACGAAGCGGTGTGTCGACTCACGGCGCAAAGGAACCCGAAAGAGTTGTTGTCGCGATTGGTCAAATCCGCGAGGTTTATTCCAGACCAGTTACCTTTAGAGCTTTCGAGAAGAGAGAAGAAGGACATTTTTGACGCCCAAACGAAGAAGTTCTTCTCTGGAAATTTGAACGATCCAAATGAAACGTACTGTTACGTCCCAGACGCGTACGCGCACGCATTAGCGAGGAACGGACGCGTGATTGAAGCGTTGGACGTGATTGTCACTGAACTCGGCGATATTTCAGGGGCGTGCGAATTGGTCAACGCCGTCACCGCGGAGTGCACCGACGAGGAAAAGAAACTGTTTTGGAGAAAAATTATCGAGTTGGCGCAGAAAAGCGATAAAGAAGCACTGTTGTCCTCCTCCTCCTCCTCCTCTTCTTCTTTCGCTCTTCTCCTCCAGCGCAAATCTTCCGAAAAGAAGAAAAAGCCGCCGATTTTGTTCAACGCCGAGTTGATTGAAAACGCGCCGATTGGCGTCACCATCGACAGTTTGAAGAAAAATCTGGTCAAAATCGTTTCCGAGACGAGACGAGAAAGCGAAAAATGGTCGAAAATGCGCGGGAAAGTCGCCAAGGAGAAGATGGAAACCACGCGTTTGCGAGTGGAGTGCGGCACGAGAGCGTCGCCGAGAGACGGGGTACGATTCGTCGTGAAACCAAAAGAGAAGAAGAAGAAGAAGAAGAGACCTGCTGCTGCTGCTGTTGCTGCTCCGAGTTAATCTTCTTTGCATTTGTATTCTTATTGTTATTCTTATTATTATTACTACTACTGGGTACTTAGCAACGCGCATCAATATATCGCTTCCCTGTTGCTCTCACGAATTCGCTTCAGATTTTGACCGCTGACGAGATGTTTTTCAAGCGGCTCTTGCTCATCAAAAAACACAGCACCAACTCCAACGACGGAAATAAAGCAGCGTTGTTGTTCTCGTCGTTGTTTCTTAATGGAAAAAGTAGCAGCGGCAGCATTATCAGCAACACCGCCGCTTCTCGGGGTTGTTCTTCTTCAAAATCATTCTCAACGGTTTCCCCAAACAACGCGGGGAAGACTTCTTCTGAACATCATCGTCGTTTCCTCGGGGGAGGGTTAGCGGCGTTAGGGGGCGCGCTCGCCTATTATTCGTTACCGACTCGCGACGATAACGACGAGGATGATCATCTCGCGAAAGATCCGAGAGACGATAGGTTGCGTTTAACTCCGCACGAAAAGGTTGCCAAATTGCACTCGTTTCTGGGCGACGAGAATAGAATTTTAGCGCACGCGAAACCGCTCAAATCGTCCTCGAAAGTCATTCATTTTGGTCTCTTTAGCGATGGCGAGATATCGAGGAAAGAAAAAGGACACTCGGTGAAAAAAGATTCCGGGGAAACGATCGTTTTGAACGTCCCGGATGCGTACATCGTCTCCGCGTCCACGGCGGCGAGCGACGAAGATTTGGGCGAGACGTTTACGAAGTTGTTGGACGAAAACAAAATCGACGCTCGACAAGCGACGCAGATGTTTGTTTTAGCGCAGAGAAGATTGAAAAGCATAAGTGGGTGGAAAGCGTACGTGGATTTTTTACCCAGGAGGATGGATTTAGTGCCGGTGTTTTGGACGGAAGGAGAGATCGAGAGAGGATTGAAAGGGACGGTTTTGTACGAGATGGTGAAGACGCAGAAGGAAAGATTGAAGGAAGAATACGAAACTGTGGTGAAGGACGCGTTCGATGCGAACGTGTTGCCAAAACTGAAAGAGATCATACCGTCCTCATCGTCGAGTGTTTTTGTGAGTTTGTTCGGGGGAAACGCCAACGAGACTTCTCCGCTTTCTTTCGAGGAATTTTTGTGGGCGAAGGCTTTGTTTTGGACGCGAGCGCTGACCATTCCTCTCGAAAACGGTCGAGTCATTGTCGAAGCGTTAGTCCCTCTGGTGGATGCGTGTAACCACTCCACGAAGAAACCAAACGCGCGGTATCAACTCTCGAACGATTTGAAATCCGTGGAGTTACGCGTGCCTTCCAAAATTGAAGACACCATGACCAGCGAAGACGAGATTAAAATAACCTACGGCGTTGAAAATGTAGAGCGAGCTTTTTTCACGTACGGATTCGTCGACGAGGACGTGACGAGGACGATTTTACCGTTCGTTTGGAGCGACGACGACGAGACGAAAACGTACGCGAGTTGCTTAGATTTGAAACGGTTGCCGAAAATCGTTCAGTTAGATTTGGAAAACGCGAAGAAAGGTGCGAGCGCGTTCTCCGGCGATCCCGAGGTGAGAGAGGCGTTGCGGATTTTAGGC
>Ga0302127_10002092_pt1 | contig 12063 bp, 14 predicted proteins | sample CB4_SCM_MG_FD_204452 | JGI IMG/M metagenome (GOLD analysis project Ga0302127, IMG submission 204452) | Marine microbial communities from Western Arctic Ocean, Canada - CB4_SCM | ecosystem: Environmental > Aquatic > Marine > Oceanic | place: Canada: Western Arctic Ocean | collected 2017-09-24
CAGGTTTAAAACTAATATCATTAATAATATCGCCTGCATAACTCGGTAGCTCAACACCATCGATTGTTTCAGTAGGACTGGATCGAGGTTTGGCAAATTGACCTGCCATGCGACCGAGTTTGACCACCGGCAAATTTGCCCCAGATGTAAGAATAACCGCCATCTGAAGAATAACTCGAAAAGTATCGCGGATATTATCTGCATGAAATTCAGAAAAACTTTCAGCACAATCACCACCTTGGAGCAGAAAGCCATTCCCTTCAGCCACATCAGCAAGTGACCGTTTTAGAGATCGAACTTCTCCAGCAAATACGAGTGGTGGAAAATTCCCAAGAGTTTTTTCAACTTCAGATAAATGGTTTTGATCGGGGTAATCCGGAATATGCTTGGCGGTAAAATTCCGCCAGCTGTCAGTTTGCCACATTTTGTAATTCCTTTAGGCGATTGTCCAAAAATGCCGTCGCTAGTTTAAGTTTGTCTATCATATCATCTGTATAAGGGTTATAAAGTTGCAGGTCTGTATAAAGCTCCCAAGTATCGTTACAAGTTTGATCTACTAAATCCAAAAGATCACGAAATCCTTGAGTATCTATAGTTGTTTTCCGGATGCCATATTCTTTCAGCATTCGTCCTAGAAAATGAGTCACACCCTGGGTTTGAGCCGCCATGCGATCGTGCTGATCTGGGGACATTTCCATCACATGGATGCCCTGATCTGTGAAAAATTGGCGCCAGAAATTAAATTGATTGTGGGCGTCTCTCGTATTGTTCATCATCATTTTCAGACGATTATTGGAGATGAATGAATCGGGTCCAAACATGGGGTGAGTTGCAATGATGCCGATATTTTTAGGAAGATTGTTTTCCATGATTTTAGCGGGATGTGTTTTAACAGAGCACACATCAATTATGGTCGTTCCTTCTGAAAGATGTGGAGAAATTTCTTTGACCAGCGATTCAAAGTGGCGAATCGGCACAGCAACAAAAATTACCTTTTCCTTTAATATAGATTCCAGATCCGTGAATTCCACACCGGGGAATTCCCCAATGGGTTTCGGGTCGTAGGCTTTAATGTTGAATCCTTTTTGCAAAATATTGGCCAATACTTTTCCAAATCTGCCAAACCCGATAATACCGATACTATTCATGAATTTCCCAGTCTATTTATCCCGAGAAACAGGGTCAGATTATGTTTTAGATCATGGATGCTTTCCTGAAGAATCTCCAAGTTGTACAAATCTGCACAAGCCTTATTGGCGATTACTCCAGCCGTGGGTGGAAGCTTTCCTTCGGAAAGTCTCCGTGCGGCTTCTGCTGTATCATCATCTTCAATCAATGGTCGCGTCCAGAAATGCTCACTCAAATAATCCTTACATTGCCGCAGCGCTTGCTGGTGAGAATGAATTTCTGTCACATCTCCTACATGCATTCCGGCGAGTCCTAACAAGTTTTGGATAATGGGAATATGAAACATTTCAATAATGTTGCATCTGTATTTTGCCAGCGCTTCAACACTTTCAATTACGACACCGCCTTGTGCATTCTCCATGGCAAAAATACCATAATTTGTTTCGCCATTTTCAACACCAGCCAATACGTGTTCTGATGAAATCTGGTAAACAATTTCTGCACCTTCAAGTCCGTGATTATGGGCAAACTTGGCAGCAGCCTGTTCTGAAAAACTGCCTTTTCCCCCTTGGATTCCTATTGTCATCATATTATTCCTTTTAAACCTTGAATTAAAATTTTTGTTGTTTCCACGGGATTTGAACTTCCATTCATATTCTTAATAATGGCGGATCCCACCACCGCACCATTTGAATACTCATTAAACCAAACTACATCATCCCGGGTGCTGATTCCAAAACCCACCACAAATGGAGAAACACTATTTTTTCGAACACGATTCAAATATTCTTGTAATGCATCTTTCGATGCCAAATCATTTCCGGTGATTCCCAAAATACTTACGGCATAGATAAGATCACCAGCTAATGCTGATATTTTTTGGATGCGCTCATTCGGTGTATTGGGTGCCACCAATAGAATGGGAGAAACGCTTTTGAACTTTGCCAATTCACAAAAGGGCTTCGCTTCTTCTAAGGGTAAATCTGGCAAAATGATCCCGTCAACACCTGATGATATACAATAATCCAGAAATGTCTCATGCCCCATTTTTAAAATCGGATTATAATAACCCATAAGTGCAATGGGAACATCTGTTCTCTTGCGAATTTCAGTCACTTGTGCAAATATCTTTTTGAGTGTTATTCCATTGTCCAATGCTTGTTGGCTAGATGCTTGAATAATGGGGCCATCTGCTTGTGGATCCGAAAAAGGAATACCAATTTCAATCATATCTGCACCGCTATCTGCAGCCGCACAAACTAAATCTATTGTTGAATCCAATTCTGGGTAACCAGCAGTAAGAAATGGAATGAGCTTTTCTTTTGGTTCGCTGAATAGTTTTTGGATGCGGTTCATAACTTAAGTCCCAAGGCTTCTGCCACTGTATGAACGTCTTTATCACCGCGTCCTGATAAACAAAGTACAACCTGTTCTCCGGGTTCAATGCCATTATTCTCCTGACGCAAATACGCTAATGCATGAGCTGATTCTAATGCCGGTAAAATACCTTCCTTTTTAGAAAGCCATTGAAAGGCATCCAATGCTTCTGTATCCGTTGCTGAAGAATACTGCACCCGCCCAGACTCATTGAGATAACTGTGCTCCGGTCCAATTCCGGGATAATCCAGACCGGCAGAAATGGAATGGGGGAGCGTTACTTGCCCATCGTCATTCTGGAGTAAAGTGCTGGCAGCTCCATGCAACACACCAAAATTTCCTTTTGATAAAGTGGCTGCATGCTCGCCACTTTCCAATCCTTTTCCAGCTGCTTCTACACCTACCATTTTTATATCATCTTTGATAAAAGGGTAAAATAAGCCCATGGAATTTGAGCCGCCACCGATGCAAGCCACTAGCCGGTTTGGTAATGCTTTTCCAGATTGTTTCACAAATTGTACTTTTGTTTCTTTACCAATGATGGATTGAAAATCCCGCACCAGCATGGGATAAGGATGGGGGCCTACTGTTGAGCCGATTAAATAATATGTGGATTCAACATTCGTAACCCAATCTCGAATTGCTTCGTTGGTGGCATCTTTCAATGTCATGCTTCCAGATGAAACGGGACGAACTTCAGCGCCCAATAAATTCATACGAAATACATTGAGTTTTTGCCGACGAATGTCTTCTTCTCCCATATAAACAATACACTCTAATCCAAACAATGCAGATACAGTTGCTGTGGCAACGCCATGTTGACCTGCGCCAGTTTCCGCAATAATTCGCTTTTTCCCCATGCGTCTTGCTAACAAAATTTGACCAAGTGCATTGTTGATTTTATGTGCCCCGGTATGGTTCAAATCTTCCCGCTTGAGCCATACGTTGAATCCTAATTCTTCTGATATTTGTGTAGCAAAATAAAGTGCTGTTTCACGTCCGGAATAATGCTTCAGTAGGCCATTTAATTCATCTTGAAATACTTCATCTTGTTTTGCGATTGTGTAATAATGCTCAAGTTCTTCCAAAGCAGGAATGAGCGTTTCCGGTACAAACTTGCCCCCGAACTTTTCAAAGTGTCCCCGTTCATCTGGTAAATTGTAATTTTTAAATTGTTTATCCAAAATGAAACCCTGACGTGTTTGTGTTTTTGAGATTTTTAAAAAGTAAGTTAATTTTTTGGTGGTCTTTCTTTCCAGGTGATATTTCAACACCACTATTTACATCAATCGCCGCTGGATTTACAGAATCAATCGCATCTAAAATATTATCCGGGTTGAGCCCGCCGGAAAGAATAATGGGGGTTTCTAATTTACCATTTAATAATGACCAATCGAATGTCTCTCCCGTTCCACCATATTGTTTAGTAGAAAAAGTATCTAACAAAAATCCGGCCACATTATATTGGTCCATGACAGATAAACTTGCTTTATCCTTAATCCGCAAAGCTTTTAAAACAGGCACTTCAAATTGCTTGCAAAATCCTGGTGTTTCATCACCATGTAGTTGAATAATATTTAAGGAAGCGGAACGAATTGCTTTTTCAATAAATGCTTTGTCATGGTTAACAAAGACGCCAACTTTTGAAATGTCATTTGACAGATGTCTAGAAATAAATTTTGCATCTTCAATAGAAATGGCCCGGGAACTTTTTTCATAAAAAATAAAACCGATGGCGGAAGCACCATGAACGGCCGCTGCTTGTGCATCTGACAAGTTTGTGATACCACAAATCTTTGTTGGAATCATGAAAGCCTCCCAAGTAATTCTTCTAATGCTTTCCCCGGATTGCCGGTTTTCATGAGCGATGTCCCAATAAGTGCTGCATCATAGCCCAAATCTGAAACGTATTTTAAATTATCAGAAGTGTGAATCCCACTTTCTGCAACTCTCACAGAATTTGAAGGTAAAGATGAAATCATTTTTTCAAAATACGTAATGTCAGTTGCCATTGTTTTGAGATTTCGACAGTTGATACCTACAATTTCTGGATTCAATGCAGAAATAAATTCAGCGTGTTTTTCATCGTGGAATTCTACGAGAAACTCCAATCCTGCCATTTTCCCGATATTCATTAATTGCTGCAGTGAATCTTGATCCAGCGCATCGGCAATGAGTAAAAAGGCATCTCCATTATAATGAATTGTTTCCGATATTTGCTTTTGATCAATAATGAAATCTTTACGAATTACGGGAATAGAAACCGCATCTCGGACAGATTTGAGAATATCCAAACTTCCTCCAAAAAAGGATTGATCTGTGAGTACAGAAATGGCCGCCGCACCTGCGGATTCATAATCTTTAGCAATTTGAGCAGGATCAGCATAAGGGGATATTTCACCTTCACTTGGAGATTTCATTTTAATCTCCGCAATAACAGAAATTCCCGGTTTGGAAAGAGCATCTTTAAGGCTGCGAATTTGACCAATCATTTCTCCAAATTCCATATCTTCGATTTGTTGAATTTCCTGACGTTTCACGTTTAATATTTTTTCTAAAATATTCATCCAACCAATTGGTTTAATATGTTAAGCGCTACGCCTGAATCCACGGAAATTTTTGCAGATTCCAATCCATCTTTTAAGGTTTCAGCTTGTCCACCCACAACGATCCCGGCGGCGGCATTGAGCAAAACAATATCTCGTTTTGGTCCTTTTTCGCCACTTAGAATAGATTTTATTATTTCAGCATTCTCAACAGGTTCACCACCTTGAAGGTCATCCAATGAAACGCGATTTAAACCCAACTCGATTGAATCAAATTCATAAGTATTTATATTATTGCCATTTTTCATTTGACTGATTTTGGTTGTGGCTGTTGTGGAAATTTCATCCAATCCGTCACGGCCATGAAAAACCATTACATCTGTTGAACCGAGTGCTTTTAATACATGGGCTTGAACTTCAGTTAAATCTGGATGAAAAATACCCATAGCCTGCGCCTTCACTTCTGCGGGATTACAGAGTGGACCTAAAATATTAAAAACCGTTCGAGTGGCCAATGCTTTCCGGGCGCCAATTGCGTGTTTCATTGCAGGGTGGTAGGCCGGTGCAAACATAAATCCCAAGCCGACTTCTTCAATATCCTGTGTTGATTCTTCTACTGATTTATCGATAGAAATACCCAATGCTTGGAGCACATCTGCCGAACCAGATTTAGATGTCATGGATCGATTCCCGTGTTTGGCTACATGAACGCCGGCGCCGGCAACAACAAAAGTAGCAGTAGTAGAAATATTAAAAGTACCCAATGCATCACCACCCGTTCCACACATATCGATAGCGGGGAAGTCTAAGGGAACAGTAACCATTATTTTTCGCATTGCCTGGGCGAATCCGGTGATTTCATCTACAGTCTCACCTTTTGCTCTGAGCGCCATAAGAAAACCAGCAATTTGCGGATCATCAAATTCACCCGACATGATAGAGAGCATTGCGTTAAATGCTTCATCTCGAGTGAGATTTTGTTTATCAAGTATTTGTTCTAATATTTCTTTCATGGTTTTATCTCTAAAAAATTCTTTATTATTTGCACCCCATGCTCTGTGGCAATCGATTCCGGGTGGAACTGAACCCCGAAAACCGGATGGATTTCATGTTCGATCCCCATGATAAGTCCATTTTCTAATTCGGCAGTAATTTTAAAATCTTTGGGTAAACTGTCTCGTTCCGCAACCAAAGAATGGTACCGGGTTGCCGTGAAAGAATTACCTACTGCATTAAATAAAGCTGATCCAAGATTTTGAATGGTTGCTGTTTTTCCATGAACGATCTCCGATGAATGAATTACTTTCCCGCCATATGCTACAGTGATTGCTTGGTGCCCAAGGCAAACACCAAGCGTGGGAATAGACGCTCCATATTTTTGAATAACTTCAACTGAATTTCCTGCATTTTCCGGGCGACCGGGACCAGGAGAAATAACTATATGAGATGGGTCCCACCGTTTGATATCATCCAAATTAAATTGATCATTTCGCACTACTTTTACATTTGAGTTGATAGGGCCAATGTATTGTACCAGGTTATAGGTGAATGAATCGTAGTTATCGATAACTAGAATCATGAGACCAGTCCATTTTCTGCAAAATCAATCGCTGCCATGATGGCTTTTGCCTTATTCACAGTTTCTTCAAATTCTTTAGTCGGGTCTGAATCGTGCACAATACCAGCGCCAGACTGAAAATGCGCAGAGCCATCCTTCAAGAGCATGGTACGGATGGCAATGCAAGTATTCACATTCCCCGTAAAGTCGAAAAAGCCAACGGCGCCAGAATAAATATTCCTACGGTCCTGCTCTAACTCATGAATGATTTCCATGGCCCGGATTTTAGGCGCACCGCTAACAGTGCCTGCCGGAAAGCCACTCATAAGCGCATCAAAAGGGTCTTTATCTTTCGACAATTTCCCTTTTACATCAGAAACGATATGCATTACATGGGAATAATTCTCAATTACCATATTTTCCGGAATAGTTACGGAACCATATTCGGATACGCGCCCCACATCATTTCGCCCCAAATCCAACAACATTAAATGTTCGGCACATTCTTTTTCATCATTAATCAAATCATCGGCCAATACTTGATCTTCTGCTTCTGTTTCCCCACGGTGACGTGTACCCGCAATGGGACGGATTTCTACAATACCGTCTTCAACTTTTACCAATAATTCCGGAGAAGCGCCAATAATATCAAAATCATTAATCTTTAAATGAAACATGTAGGGTGATGGATTGATTGTCCGAAGTGCACGGTAAAGTGTAGTTGGCTCTACCGATGTTTTTCGTTCGAAGCGCTGACTCAAAACAATCTGAAAAATATCTCCATCCACAATGTGTTCTTTTGCTTTCAGTACAGCCGATTCAAATGTATCCTGAGTAAAATTTGAAGACACCTTACTTTGTTCTACCCGAACCGGAGTTTGGTAGTCCAAATCAGAATGGAGCGATTCACCAATCACATCCACCCGTAAATGCGCCGCATCAAATTGTTTTTTTAAATCATGATCAAAATCAACATTTACATTGGAGATGACCAATGCCGACCCCTTTAAATGGTCAAAAGCAATCATATCTTCAAAAAGCATGAAAACAGAATCAGGGACAACTAAATCAGATTCATCATGGATTGGAATATCTTCCACCCAAGCGATGGTTTCGTAACCAAGGTAGCCAACCAAGCCCCCAGTAAAAGAAGGAATCCCTGGTAGTTTTGTCATATTATATTGGGATTGAGTTTCCCGGAGTAAATCAAGAAAGGGTGTATCAACATCAATGGTTCTTCCATTTTCAGTGATAGTGGTTTTGCCATTGTTATGCATAAGAATTTTCTGCGGATTGATTCCCACATAAGAGTATCGAGAATATTGATTTCCTTTTTCTACCGACTCTAATAAAAAAGCATATTCCGCTTTCTGAGATAAATGCACCCATGCAGCTACCGGTGTAAGTAGATCCGCCAGGATTCGTTTATAGACGGGGACGGTTGTACACTCCCGAGCAAGGTCTTGAAATTCGTTGAATGTGAGTTGTGTTTTATCCATTTTGAGCAAAAAAAAACCCCGAAATTATCGGGGTTTAAGCATAGTCAGCATGTACAGGTATCGCTGGGACTATGAACCCCCATCTTGGTTAAAAAACCAATACCAGCTATAATAATTATTTGTATTCATGTTATTCATGACAGGAAAAATTAAGGATAGGAACGAACGGGAACCAACTTAATTTTATTTCTTCTGCAATTTTTTTGAAATATGGTAAATAGGTCCAAAAATAGCGGCAATATCATTTCTTTCTAGTTTGCCTTCGAGTTTTTCAGCAAGACGATCAATGATTTCCTGTTCGCGGTTTGGATCCCCAACATTGATGCCGCCGGATGCTTTAATGTCCCCTATCTCCCTAGAAACAGAAAATCGCTGTACCAGCAGATCCAACATTTGTTCATCGAGTAAGTCAATTTTATCCCGGAGCCCATTTATTTTTTCTATTGAATGCATAATGAAATTTACAAATTGTAATTATTTAAACTCGATTTAAAGCCTGCTCCAAATCTGCTATAATATCATCTGGATTTTCAATCCCTACAGACAATCTGACTAAGCCATCTGTGAGTTTTCGGGCTTCTCGTTCATCTTTCGGGACATCCGCATGAGTCATGGTAGCAGGGTGGGTGATCACCTGCTTTCAATAGTTTCATACAACTATTAACAGCAGACATTCTGCTGGCGAATGCTATACCGAATTTTCCACTATCGAGAATGGTTAATATTTCTTCCATCACTTGTCGCGTGGGGTTGGACGATCGGGTATAGTCGAACCCTTTGTCTTTCCCAACTTCTTCCAGGACGTAGGTGGCTGTTTGGTATAGATGCGGTAAAATGGCGCCGGTGGTGGGGTCAGGCCCTATGCTTGCCTGGACGACTTTTGTATCAAATTCCATAAGAATTCCTTTGGTATAGCTAATCAGACTGCAAGTAAATATTCTTTTAGGTCAGAAAATTTCTTGGGCATTTTAATGGAATTTTTTTCTTTTTTCATGGCAACTTGTAATGACTCTGGTAGGGCTGTCTTATTTCCAATGATAGGATCGATTACATCTGCAAATTTCCCCGGATGCGCCGTAGATAAAACAACACCCTTTGTTTTAGAATTTGTTTCATCTCTATATTTAATTAATCCCAAAACACCAACTGCGGTGTGTGGATCAATCAAATAGCCAAACTCATTTTGGATATTTTTAATAGATTCTTTTGTGTCTTTATCTGTAAAACTCCAACTGGAAATATCAACCTTTACTTGATTTACATCATCATGAAACAAGTCTTGAATACGATCTAAATTACTGGGAACGCCCACATCCATTGCATTGGATATTGTTTGTACAGCGTCTTGATTTTTAATGGTGCCACTGCTTAAAAAGTGCGGAAATGTGTCATTCGAATTCGTCGCAGCAATAAATTTCTCAACTGGAACTCCCATTCGGTTTGCCAGTAACCCCCCAGTCAAATTTCCAAAGTTTCCACTAGGCACACTAAATATAACGGTCTCATTATTTGCATATTGTTTCCATGCCCAGGCATAATAAACAGACTGTGGGAGAAGGCGAGCCATATTGATTGAATTAGCAGAACTTAAAAATAATCGCTGTCCCAAGTCATGATCTTGGAAAGCAGCTTTAACCATTCGCTGGCAATCATCAAAGGAGCCGTCTATTTCCAAAGCAGTAATATTTCCACCCAAGGTGGTGAGCTGTTTTTCCTGGATAGCGCTTACTCGTTTAGATGGATAAAGAATAATAATGTTAATGCCATCTACGTTAAAAAAACCGTTTGCAACGGCACTACCCGTATCGCCGGATGTAGCCACTAAAATGGTTAGCTCATTATCTTTATTTTCAAGAAAATAAGACATGGTCCGCGCCATGAACCGGGCAGCAAAATCCTTGAAGGCGAATGTAGGTCCGTGGAATAACTCCAGTACAGAATCGGTTTCATTTAATTCTTTAATTCTAAGAGGAAAATCAAATGCCAATTCACAAATATCAGTTAGTTGAGCGTGTGTTAAATCATCTTTCGTGAATGGATGAATCATGCCAGTAGCTAATTCGGGAAAGCTTAAGTCAGATTTAAAAAAATCAGTCCCTAAATGAGGAATAGTCTCGGGCATATAAAGGCCACCGTCCGGTGCTAACCCATGAAACAATGCATCCTTGAATCCGACTGAAATAGTGTTGCCTTTTGTACTGTAAAAGCGCAAGTATCAGTCCAATATTTCTGGTGGTTTTGTGTGAATGGGTGTACTGTAGGCTGTGCTTTTAAGTCCCACATTTTTAAATGCATCCACCATGGTTGCTCCGATTTGTTTTGCTATTTCCAATGAATCGGATAAAGCGAAAAGAGCAGGGCCAGAGCCAGAGATTCCGCAGCCAATTGCCCCGGCATCCATTGCGGATTGTCGAATAGATGTGTAACCAGGAATGAGTTCTGCTCGAATTGGTTCAGCGAAAAGATCCACCATGGAACGACCTAAGAGATCAAAATCTGATTCATGAAGGGCCAAAGTAAAACCCGCCAGGTTTCCGGCCTGTTCTACTGCAGATTTTAAAGGAACCTGTTTAGGTAGCATACGCCGTGCGTCCAGAGTATTCACGATCAAATCAGGCAATACAGCTGTACTGAATAAATTTTTTGGTACCGGCAAATTCAGAATATCTAAAGGTTCATAACTGCGAATCAGGATGATTCCACCGAAAAGTGCCGGCGCAATATTGTCTGCATGCAATCCACCCGATGCCACCGCTTCTCCTGCCATTCCATGAGCCAATAGTTGATTAAGCGATAAAGGATTCCCTAGCAATTCATTGGCCCCAAATACTGCGGCTGCCGCACTGGCAGAACTGGAACCAATCCCGCTTCCCGGGGGAATCCCTTTTTCAATATGAACCTTAAATCCCTGTTTACTTCCCAAAGTATCAAGAAGAGATAAAATGGCTTTTCCTGCAGTATTATTTTCAGGATTAACCGGAATAGATTCATACTTTATTCCGGACATTGAAATTTCTATCTCCGGTTGATCTTGTTTTTCAATCGTTACAATATCGCCGGGTTTTGTAATGGCATAACCAATACAATCAAAACCGCAAGATACGTTAGCTACTGAAGCTGTTGCCCGGACTTGAATCGAATTATTTAACATGGATATATCCTTTTTGTACCAATAATTCTGCCATGAGAATTGCGCCGCCTGCAGCACCGCGAACAGTATTGTGAGATAGTGCCACATAGCGAATATCAAAAAATTTATCTTCTGCCAATCGACCCACGCTGACTGCCATCCCTTTTCCTAAGTCACGATCTTGTTTGGGTTGGGGGCGATTTTCTTCTTCAAAATAAATGATAGGATTATTGGGAGCCATGGGGAATTGTTCCTTTTGTGGTGTTCCCGTAAACTCATTCCAAATCAATTTGATTTGATCAAGAGATGGTATTTCTTTTTTAAATGCGACATGCACCACTGCGGTGTGGCCATCAATGACGGGAACGCGAGTACAAAGGGCAGATATTTCAACTTGGCTATAATTCAGGATCCCACTGCCCTTGATTTTTCCTAAAATTTTCAATGGTTCTCTTTCTGTTTTTTCTTCTTCGCCTATGATAAATGGGACCACATTTTCTTTCATTTCTTCAGAGTTTAATCCAGCCTGTCCTGCACCGGAAATAGCCTGGAGTGTCGTAACCTGAACCCGCTCCACAGGAAACCCTGCTTCAATCAATGCGAATAAAGTGACCAAATAAGATTGAACTGAGCAGTTGGGTTTTACAGCTACAAATCCGCTTTTTGGGAAATTACGATTGGTTTGCTGTATCGGAATCAAATCTGTATGCTGTGAATTTATTTCAGGAATGATCATGGGCACATCATCTGTCCAGCGATTGGCGGAACTATTACTAATAAGTGGAAAACCTTTCGCTGCATATTCAAATTCCAAATTCCGCGTAT
>Ga0302127_10002093_pt1 | contig 12053 bp, 12 predicted proteins | sample CB4_SCM_MG_FD_204452 | JGI IMG/M metagenome (GOLD analysis project Ga0302127, IMG submission 204452) | Marine microbial communities from Western Arctic Ocean, Canada - CB4_SCM | ecosystem: Environmental > Aquatic > Marine > Oceanic | place: Canada: Western Arctic Ocean | collected 2017-09-24
ACAATGATGCTGAAACTTGGCGAACCCGGCTGTCTTTTTCCCGGGCATAGGCGTCAATTTTTTCCAACAAGGCGACTTTGTCGGAGAAGGGGATTTCATCCAACGGATTGTCATCGTTGTATTGGAATTGGTTGGTGCCTGCGGGATTGTCCGCATACGTCCCCTCGTGGCCCGACTTAACCGCTTCGATGGCAGCGGCAGATCGTTGCATGGCGGCTTCGGATAATTCTGATGCGTGGGCATAGCCGGTGGTTTCGCCAACCACGGCACGGATGCCAAATCCCTGGGACGTATCGAATGATGCCGATTTCAGCCTGCTGTCATCCCAAACGAAGCTTTCCGATTGGCGGTATTCCATAAACATTTCGCCGTCGTCGGCACCACTCAAAGACGTATCGACGATGGATTGAACCCGGCCCCGGTCCAGCCCGGCGCGGCGAAAGAATAGGTCTTCGGCTTTGGCAGAATCGGACATCGATGACTTTCCCTTCGTAGCTTCCCCGGGGCAGAGATCCAAAGGATGCCCGCGCCCATACATACATAGTACGATGCACTTAATTTACCATACCAGGGGCGCAATGTCTGATCCTTGGCGCACATCAATTTTTGTCGAAGTTGGCGTTATCTGGATTGCCGGAACCCTCCGGTTTGTCTATATCCTGTGTGGTATAATCCGCCCGGAAAAGGGAAATTGGAATCTCTAAATGCGTATGCTGATTTTGACCACAAACCGTTGGATGTTGGGATGACCCAGTCTGAACTTGACCGCGACATTACGTCCGCGCACGCCAATCCGGGATGGATCGGGGATTCTTTCGTCGCCGACTATGTATCGTTGCTGAAACCCCGTGTGATGAGCTTGGTGGTGTTCACTGGGTTAACTGGCATGGTGATTGCCCCCGGGACCATCCACTGGGTTTTGGGGCTGGTCGCGATTCTGTGCATTTCCATCGGGGCCGGCGCCTCTGGTGCCATCAACATGTGGTACGACGCAGATATTGACGCCACGATGGATAGGACCTCTGGGCGGCCCATTCCTTCCGGGCGGGTGCCTCGTGCCGATGCTTTGGGGTTCGGGGTCGCTTTGTCGTTAGCGTCGATTGCCCTGATGGGGGTGGCGGTGAATTGGATCTCCGCCGCGTTGTTGGCCCTGACCATCGGATTTTACATTTTCGTCTACACCATGTGGCTAAAGCGCCGAACGCCCCAAAACATTGTCATCGGTGGTGCCGCGGGTGCTATGCCTCCGGTGATTGGCTGGGCCGCAACTACCGGAGAAATTGGGCTGGGGGCGGTGGTATTGTTCGCTTTGATTTTTCTTTGGACGCCGCCACATTTCTGGGCTCTAGCGTTGCTGCGGTCCGGTGAATACGCGGCCGCCAAGGTTCCTATGCTTCCCGTAGTGGCTGGGGAACGGGCCACGAAGAATCAAATGTTGGCTTATAGCGTTCTGGTCGCCGTTGCGGGGGTCGCTCCCTGGTACATTGGCCTGGCCGGACTTATCTATGGCATCGCCTCGGCGGTTCTTGGGCTGGCATTTTTGGGCTTTGCGGTGGCGGTTTGGCGGGGCGATGGCACAGCCTGGGCCAGTCGCATGTACGGGTTCTCGATTCTGTATTTGTTTTTGATCTTTTCCTTGCTGCTTGTGGACGGTGGTCTGGCGGCAAACTTTGGTGGGGCGTCGGTATGACCGATCGCGAAAAAAATGCCAAACGCACGCGCGACAAGAACCGGGTCGTAGGTTTTGGCCTGCTGATCTTCGTGATATTGTTGGTGCTTGTGACGATGGTCCGTCTTGGGGTGATAAATGGCTGATACACAGCAACCTTTAGCGGCTGGATCGGTGCACAATTCGGCAGCGCGCAACAAGGTTGTTGGTGTCATTTCTGGCCTTGCCGCCCTTGGGATGTTGGGTGCGGCATTTGCCGCTGTGCCCCTGTACCGCGTGTTCTGCCAAATCACCGGATACGCTGGATCCACTAATATCGTGACCGTAGCCCCGGGATATATTGTCGCCGGGCGGCAAGTTACTGTGAAATTCGACGCAAATGTGGCCCGGGGCATGCCCTGGGAATTTTTACCTGCCCAACGCCAGATTTCCGTGGCCGCCGGGGAGGAAGCGTTGGCGTTTTACGTTGCAGCCAATCCAACAGACCGGACAATCACGGGAACCGCAACTTTCAACGTGTCACCGGCTAAAGCGGGCAAGTATTTCAGCAAAATTGAGTGTTTTTGCTTCACGAAACAGGTCTTGGCACCCGGCCAATCTGTCGATATGGGCGTTACGTTCTTTGTAGACCCGGAAATAGTGAACGATCGGTACTTGGATGACGTGACTGAGATCACACTTTCGTATACATTCTTCGAGGTTTTAACGGAGAATGCGGACTTGGGTGCCCCAGGCTGGGGCTCTCCGGTTTTGATTGAGGCAATCCGCAGATAACGCAGTGGTTATTTTTGATCAATTGGCCCGTCAGGCTAAGCCACTGCCTTAAAAATTAATCGGATAAAAGCTGGGAGACGCCAGATTATGACGACACACGAAGCAGCCCATGACTATCACATGGTCGACCCAAGTCCGTGGCCGGCGCTGGCTATGGTCGCATCATTCCTACTGGCCAGCGGGCTCATCATGTTTATGCATGATGTGACCTCTTGGGTTCTACCAATAGGGCTTATTGTCATGCTGTACACCATGTTTGTGTGGTGGCGGGACGTGGTGAATGAAGCCACGCACCAAGGTGATCACACCGCTGTGGTGCAGATTGGTTTGCGTTATGGCATGGCATTGTTCATTGCTTCAGAAATCATGTTCTTCGTGGCCTGGTTCTGGGCGTTCTTCAACGCCGCTATTTATCCGACCCCGCAGATGGGTGGTTTTTGGCCGCCGGAAGGCATTGAACTGTTCAATCCCTGGGGCGTGCCGTTGCTCAACACTGCCATTCTGTTGACCTCTGGCCTCACCGTGACCTTGGCCCACCATGCTTTGCGCAAAGGTGATAACAAGGGCCTGATCATGTGGCTGTGGGTGACGGTTGCTCTGGGCATCTCGTTCACCGGGTTCCAGGCGTTGGAATACATGGAAGCGCAGTTCTCCATCTCTGGCGGCATCTATGGCACCACGTTCTTTATGGCCACCGGGTTCCACGGGTTCCACGTGATCGTCGGCACCATCTTCCTGGCCGTTTGCCTGTTCCGCTCCTACAAGGGTCACTTCACGCCTGACCATCATTTTGGCTTTGAAGCGGCTGCTTGGTACTGGCACTTCGTTGATGTTGTTTGGCTGTTCCTGTTCACCTTCGTGTACTGGTGGACTTCTTTGCAGCCTAACGCCGTCTTGATGCATGGTGGCTGAGAAAGCGACTGGTCCGTTAGCCCGGATAGCCGGGCAAGAGACACCAGAAATTTCCTCTTTCCGCTCCGGACTAACGTTTAAGTGTCCTAATTGCGGGAAGGGGAAACTCTACTCTGGGTATCTAAAAATCGCCGGCAACTGCGGCAATTGCGGGGTCAAGCTGGGCGAGTTGGATCCCGGAGACGGGCCGGCGGTGTTCGTCATGCTGGTAGTTGGCTTCGCCGTGGTCGGCTTGGCATTGGTAGTGGAAGTCAAATATTCTCCGCCCTTCTGGATGCACATGGCCTTGTGGACGCCGCTGATTTTGGGCGGGTCTCTATCAATATTACCGCTGCTAAAATCCATGATGTTTACCGCCCAATACCGAACTCGCGCGGGTGAAGACATGAAAATCGGAGACGACAAATCATGAGCCGCGGTGGCATTATTTTCATGTCGATCCTAGTGGTCATTCCAGCCTTTGTGGTTCTAATTGGCCTGGGATCATGGCAGGTCCAGCGGCTGAATTGGAAAAACGAGGTGATCGATGGGCGCCAGGCGGCCCTGGAAGTTGATCCCATTCCCATACCATCCCGAGACGACGTGGTAGAGCGCATGTCGTTCCGTTGGGTGGAGGTCACCGGCACCTTCATCCATGACCAGGAATTTTATTTTTACGCCCCCAAATCTGGCAAGGCTGGGTACCGGGTCGTTACCCCTGTGTTGCAGAGAATCGGCCTAACCTTGTTGGTAGATCGCGGCTGGGTGCCTGCAGACAGGCGCGACCCGGCGACGCGTCTAGAAGGCCAGATCGAGGGCGAGGTCACGATTGTCGGCATCGTCCGCACCGACATTGTCGGAATACAAGGGCCGCTTCCCGACAACGACGTGGAAAATAACGAATGGTTCTGGGTTGATCCTACCGCCATGTCTGCGGTTCACGGGGCCTATTATAGGCCGGCCCTGGTGGTCGCCGACGACACCGCTAATCCCGGTGGATGGCCTCAGGGTGATGCCAGCGTCTTGGGAGTGCGTAACTCCCATTTGGGGTACGCGATCACCTGGTTTTCCTTGGCCTTTGCGCTGGTGGTGATCTGGATTCTGGCCCTGCGGCGAAGGCTATCCGGCGTTGATTCCGGTCCCGTGAAAGACTGGGGCGAGGATTAGGCGCGGTCGCGCCGCTAAATTTCTCGTTGACGGCAGAATTTTTCCCTTCCCCGCCGATGGAGGGGACTCTGGTCAGCTTTTCTATCATTTTCCTGAATTAATCTGCCCCTTCTAAATCGAGGTTTTTTGTTGCTGCGCCCACAGGGTGGCGTATGTCTTGCCGTCACGCAGCAGGGCATCGTGGGTGCCGCGCTCCACTGTCTTTCCGTCTTCCAGAACCAAGATTTCATCGGCGTGGACCACGGTTGAAAGCCGGTGGGCGATTATCAGCGTGGTGGTCTCTTTGGAGACGTCGCGCAGGCTTTTCTGAATTTCCTGTTCGGTTTTAGAATCCAGAGCCGATGTGGCTTCGTCAAACAAAAAGATGCGCGGTCGCTTTAAAATGGCCCGGGCGATTGCCACCCGCTGTTTTTCGCCGCCGGAAAGCTTCAGGCCGCGCTCCCCCACCACAGTGTCGTAGCCATCGGGTAATCCTGCCGAAAAGTCGTGGATTTGCGCTAATTTCGCCGCGTCTTCCACTTGTTCTTGCGTGGCTCCCGGCTGGCCGAAGGCGATGTTATAAAATAATGAATCGTTGAACAGCACCGCGTCTTGGGGGATTACGCCGATGGCGGCGCGCAGCGTCTCCACTTGGACCATGCGCAAGTCGGCACCGTCCACCAACACCTGGCCCGATGACGGGTCATAAAAGCGAAACAACAAACGCCCCAATGTGGTTTTTCCCGCACCGCTGGTCCCGACAATTCCGACGGTACGCCCAGCCGGCACGGTGAAGGAAACGTGGTCCAACAACGGTCGCCGAATGTCATAAGCAAACGATACGTCGCGGAATTCGATCTTGCCTTCGCTGCCGCCCAATGGTGCGGCATTCTCAGCATCTCTGATCTCTGGGTCCTCCATCAACAGTCCCATCATCTGTTCCACATCGACGAACGCCTGTTTTATGCTGCGGTACAGATTGCCGACCCGGTCCAGGGGCCGAATGATTTGCAGCATGTACATGTTCACGAGCACAAAGCCGAACACCTCCATGTTGCCAGCGACGATTCGGTTTCCTCCCAACAAAATCATACTGGTCAAACCGACCCCCAAAATCAGAACCTGGATCACCCCGGTGACAGACCGTGAGGTCAGTGCCTTGATCGTCAAGCGCTCTACTTTGGCCAGGGATTCGTCATAGCGCCCGGCGACAAAATCTTCATTGCTGAAATATTTCACGGTTTCATAGTTCAGCAGGCTGTCCACGGCTTTGCCGTGGGCCGCCGCCGATTCTATCACCGCCTTGCGTTGGTGTTTGCGTAGCCATTCGGAGCCGATGATCAAAGCCACCGTGTACAACACAAATGTTGCCAGAATGATGGCGGTAAAAATGAAATCAAAGAACGCCAACATCACCACCAAGATGATCACGATCTCGGTGACCAGCGGTAAGATCGTGAACACCGTGGCCATAAGCAGATTGTCGACGCCACGGGTTCCGTTATCCATGATGCGGCTTAACGCTCCGGTTTTCCGTCCGATGTGAAACTGCATGCTCATTTCGTGCAGATGCCGGAACACGGTCATTGCAATATTGCGTTTCAGTCGCTGCTCTATGGGGCCATACAGCAACCAGCGCATCTCGCGTAATGCTTTGCTAAACGAATGCACCGCGCCATACCCAAGCAGAATAGCTAGAGGTAAAAGAGTCACCGCGATGCTCCCAATGACCTCGCCTTCTTCGCTAAAAATTTCCTGCGGCGTTAGGTGGTCCACCGCGAGGGCGAAGAGTACCGGAGCCAGGGCGTTCAAGCCCGCCGTTGCCGCCAACAGGCTGATTGAAATTACCAGCCGAACGCGCAACGCCATGTCGTCCTTGGGCCACAAGAACGGTGCCATCATGCGCACGACCTTGATGTCGTGGGCCTCGCTCAGCACCGCGTCTTCGGTTAATCGCCCCATTCCGTGTGTCATGGGGCCATAAATACCACGGATTTTCCTGCATCTCGCCTCGGGGCCTTCATGTGCCCGCCACGATTGCCGCGATCAAGTTTTCCGCGGCCTTATGGATGTCCCAGCCGAAGCGCTACTGCGCCACATCATTGACCAAGACGGCGGCGTTTCTGTTGATGGTGCCCCGATGCATTTATTGGTGCCGGTGCCGCCTGCGATGGCCGATGCCTTAGCGGTTTGGGGCGCGGATCGGGAAGATATGGAAGACGGCGGCGATACAGAAGACAGCGATGATGTGGCGTAGGGCTCGATGCTCCGGCAACTAAATTTTTTTGCTCACTTAAAGTGTTTGCTCAGGGCTAGGCCTTGGCGTCCATAAGACGACCCAATGGCGGTGCCGTACAAAATTTCTGGGGTCTCGGTCAGGCGTTCATAGGCCAGTCGCCCAACGATCTGGCCGTGTTCTAATACGAACGGCACGTCACGGGATCGGACTTCTAATACCGCCCGGGTGCCTTTGCGGCGCACCCCGGCATAGCCAAATCCGGGGTCGAAAAAGCCCGCGTAGTGAACCCGGAATTCTCCTACCAAGGCGTCATAGGGCACCAGTTCAGCGGCGTAATCCGGTGGTACTGAAACGGGCTCATCGGACGCCAAGATGTAGAAATCGTCGGGGTTCAGAATGATCGAATTCTGGCCGGGACGGATGTGAATGGGTTCCCAGAATTCAAGGCGCTCGTAATAGCCGATGTTGGCCAAATCAATCACCGCCGAATGGTGCTTGGCGCGATAACCCACCAGGCCGTCACTGCCGGTTCCGGATAGGTCCACGGAAATGGCGACGCCCTTGGCTATATCGGCATCTTCAACCCCATGGACCAGGGTGTCGCGGTCGTGCAGGGCGCGCATTTCGGTGTCGGACGCAGGCGGGTTTCCCCGGCGGAAGCGCAATTGGCTCAAGCGGTCGCCTTCCCGGGCGACGATGCTAAAAGTGCGCGGGCTGATTTCCGCAAACAGGGGGCCTGTATAGCCCGCTGGGACCCGGTCGAATTCGGGAACGCCATCAGCGATCATGCGGGTGAAGATGTCCAGGCGGCCGGTGGAGCTTTTGGGATTGGCGGCGCCCGATGTGGATTTTGGCAGAACGAGACTTTCCAACAGAGGCACGATGTACACGCAACCGCGCTCTAGGACGGCGCCTTGGCTCAAGTCCATGGAATGCATGCCCAAATGTTCGATGCGCTGCATGACCGTAGCCCCGGACCCGGGCAAAAAGCTGGCGCGTACTCGGTGGGCAATGGGGCCCAGGCGCAGATCAAGGCTGGCGGGCTGGATTTGCCCCGGTGGGATCGGGCGCGATGCAGCAATGCCGCCGCTCTCGATTAGCTTGGCAATGGCCTGGGACGGCAATATGCCAGACCGACGGCTGGCCGCCGAAACGCTGGGCTGGGGTTCGGTCATAGGGGCGGTGTCAGGCAAAGGATTTGTGGCTCAAGTAAGACTAGGGGGTGAGATTGATCGAATTTCAGACAACAGTATAAGGGCCCTTGCGGCAGCCTACGCAGATTTTAATAAAGGATGGAACAAAACGGACCAGGCTTAGACTTGCACATGCTCGCCGAGCTCGGGTGCTCCATCCGATTTTGTGGGCAATTGCCCTGTGGGAGGAGGGTAATAAATCCGCGTTTCACAAGGATTGCTCAAGCAGACCACGGATTTGGAGTATTGCACCGTCAATAATAACCTTTGCAAGGGAATTGTGATGTCTATGGAGGGATTTAATTATTTGTAATCAATGGGTTAGTTATTTTCGTTCCTCAGAATGTGTGCCAAGACCTGTGATTTCTAGGAGTTTAGGTTGGCATGAAAAATTGATTTATCCTTATAAATCATAGGCTACACCCTGTGCTGGGTGTGCCATGGCGTTAACGGCCATTGCCACCCATCCCGGTGATTTGTAGGTTGTCCGGAATTCTATTGCCCAACGATTTTTAGGCACGCAAGCTTTGCATTACATCAGTACCCGCGGAAAAGCGCCCCGATTGGATTTCTCCGGCGTATTGCTGGCCGGGCTGGCCGAAGACGGTGGCCTTTATGTGCCGGAGTCCTGGCCCCAGGTCAGCGCCGAAGAAATCAAAGGGTTCGCTGCCCGGTCATATGCCGAAGTCGCTACCGATCTGATGGCGCGGTTCACGGCCCCTGCGATTTCGGCCGAAGAATTGGCACCCCTGGTGGCCGAGGCCTATCGTGAATTCGACCATCCGGCGGTGGCGCCGTTACGCCAGCTGGGTTCCGACGAATGGATCTTGGAGCTTTTCCACGGGCCAACGTTATCGTTCAAGGATTATGCGCTGCAAGTAGTGGGGCGTCTGTTCGATGCGGTCCTGAAAGCTCGGTCCGAGCGGGTGACGGTAGTGGGTGCCACATCGGGGGACACGGGCTCGGCGGCCATCGAGGCTTGTCGGGATCGCGAGACCATCACCGCGTTTATTTTGCATCCTCAAGGCCGGATCACCGATGTCCAGCGCCGCCAGATGACGACGGTTCAGGCACCCAATATTCACAACATCGCCATCGAAGGCACCTTCGACGATTGCCAGGCCATCGTGAAGAAAATGTTCAGGGATCAGCCGTTCCGCGACCGATGGAAACTGACAGCAGTGAACTCCATCAACTGGGCTCGGGTCATGGCCCAAGTGGTTTATTACTTTACCACCGCGGCGGCTTTGGGCGGCCCCGGTCGTATCCCCTCATTTTCCGTACCTACGGGAAATTTCGGCGATGCGTTTGCTGGTCATGTGGCGCGGCGCATGGGTTTGAACATCAGCCAAATGGTCATCGCCACCAACGTCAATGACATCTTGGTGCGGCTATTGGCGGAGGGTGAGTATCGCAAAGGCCCGGTCCACGCGACCCTTAGTCCCAGCATCGACATCCAGGTTTCGAGCAATTTCGAACGCTTGCTGTTCGAGTTGTCGGCCAACAATGGAGCTATTGTTGCCAAGCTGATGGACGAACTGGACAGCACCGGAGTGTTCAAATTGGGCGATGCAGAGATAGGCCGCATGCGTGGCCAGTTCGATGGACGGAGTGCATCGGAAGACGAAATTCTTGCCTGCATGGCCCAGGTGAATGATGCAAGCGGGATCTTAGTTGACCCGCACACTGCGGTGGGCATCATCGCCGGGCGGGCTCACTGGCGAAAGGGAAACGGTCCAATAGTGTATTTGTCCACGGCGCATCCGGCGAAATTCCCCGAAGCAGTAGCGCGCGCCATCGGCACCCCGTCGGTGTTGCCACCCCGCTTGGCTGACCTGTATGACCGAGAAGAATCCTTCAACGTGCTGCCCAATAATTTATCCGCTGTTCAGGCCTATGTGGCCGAGCGCAGCCAGGTTTAAGCATCCATGACAGTGCAAATTACCACCTTAGACAACGGCCTGCGCATCGCCAGCGATTCAATGGAGGGCCTGGAGACTACATCGGTGGGGGTCTGGGTCAACGCTGGGGCGCGGTACGAGAACCTAGAGGTCAACGGCATCTCACACATGCTGGAACACATGGCGTTCAAGGGCACCGTGCGCCGCTCCGCCAAGGACATCGCCGAAGAAATTGAAGCCGTGGGTGGCCATCTAAACGCCTATACATCCCGTGAACAAACCGCATATTTTGCAAGGGTACTGGCGGATGATTTGCCCTTGGCCGTTGATTTATTGGGCGACATCCTGCTGAATTCAACATTCGATGAAGAAGAGCTTGCCCGGGAACGTGCCGTAGTCATCCAAGAAATTGGCCAAGCTGTTGACACTCCAGACGACCAAGTTTTCGATTTCCTGCAGCAAGTCGCGTTTCCAAAACAAGCTATGGGTCGCACGGTTTTAGGGTCTCCGGAACGGGTCGCAGGATTTGGCCGCGATGATTTGATCAGATATATGGGCCAACATTACCGGCTGCCCAGGATGGTGGTTTCCGCCGCTGGAAATGTGGATCACGACGCCTTTGTTCAGATGGCGGGCGACGCTTTTGGTAACCTGGGTTCGGTAGATGAAAGCGACCATGACCCGGCCCGGTATGGCGGCGGTGAAATTCGCGAAAAGCGCGATTTGGAGCAGGTCCATCTGACCATGGCCTTCCCGTCTCTCGCCTTCGATCACCCAGATTTTTATGCGGTACAGGTGTTGTCCACGGTGCTGGGCGGCGGCATGTCGTCCAGGCTATTCCAAGAGGTCCGGGAAAAACGCGGTCTGGCGTACTCGGTGTTTTCATTCGCCCAATCGTATTTGGACACCGGCATGTTCGGGGTCTACGCGGGCACGGGCGAGGGCCAGGTGGCGGAATTAGCCCAGGTGGTCGCCGACCAGGTCTGCCAAGTCAGCCACGATATCACTGACGAAGAAACCGCTCGGGCCCGGGCCCAACACAAAGCTGGCGTGCTGATGGGATTGGAAAGCTCCGCCGCGCGTTGTGAGCAAATGGCTCGGCAACTGCTGATTTTTGATTGCCCTATTTCATCGGCAGAACTGATTGCCAACGTCGATGCAGTGGATGCGCCAGCCTTGCGCCGTATTGCCGCCGAAACGATCACCGCCGGCCCCCTGTCCTTGGCGGTGGTAGGCCCCTTGGGAGGCCTTGAGTCTTACGACGCTCTTGCGGCAAAATTTGATTGATGTCCTTGCTGTCTCACTTTTCCCGTCCCAGCCTGTACGAGCGCTATGACGGGCGCGAGGTATATGTGCGGCCGCCTGCTTCCTGTGACTGGTTGGCCTGGGCGGAGCTGCGGGCGGAGTCGCGCAATTTTTTGGAACCGTGGGAGCCAGCCTGGACCCACAGCGCGCTGAGCCGCGCCACATACCGTCGGCGTCTGCAACGGCATGCTCGTGAGGCTCGGGATGACGAAGGTTATGCGTTTTTGATTTTCCGTCAATCGGACGACGTTCTGGTGGGTGGCATAAATATGAGTAATGTGGCCAGAGGTATCCGGCTGTCGTCTTCGTTGGGATATTGGATCGGCGAGAAATATGCCCGCCAGGGATACATGGCCGACGCAGTGCGAGTCCTTCTGGGATTTGCATTTGACCAACTGCGCTTGCACCGGGTTGAAGCCGGGTGTGTCCCCACCAACGCCGCCAGTCGGGAATTGTTGCGCAAAGTGGGCTTCATCGAAGAAGGATATGCCCGCAAATATCTAAGCATCAACGGGGCGTGGCATGACCATTTGCTGTTTGCCATGGTCTCTGACGAGTTTCGCGCCTAGGCCAAACCTGTACTCTTAATTAATGCCGATCAGTTTCACGGGACCGGCATGAGCCGACCAGGGTCTGCTCTTTATGCGAGGCGCTACTATGGAGCCTCAAAAAATATTTAGCGGTACTTAGTGGGTGCTAGGCGTGGTCAAAGTGGCCGGAAAGCCTCGCTGAGGTCATGCCCAGCATGGCGATCAGGAAATGGCCAACAAGAGTATCTGCATTCAGGGTGTTCTGTTCGCTCCGTTTCTAAACTTCTGGATAAAGTGACACTATAATAGCTAGACGGAGCTTAATATTCAGTTGAAACACGTGCTCTTTCACTAGGTGCCATCATGTCTAAATTCATTGCATCTGCCGGGGCAATTATTCTTTGG
>Ga0302127_10002094_pt1 | contig 12051 bp, 3 predicted proteins | sample CB4_SCM_MG_FD_204452 | JGI IMG/M metagenome (GOLD analysis project Ga0302127, IMG submission 204452) | Marine microbial communities from Western Arctic Ocean, Canada - CB4_SCM | ecosystem: Environmental > Aquatic > Marine > Oceanic | place: Canada: Western Arctic Ocean | collected 2017-09-24
CGGAAGAGTTGAGCGTCGCTTTGAGAGCGTGCGCGCCAAACGGTGGCGCTTTGCCGGAGATGTTTTCTTAATTAATAAGAGTGAGTGATATGTGTGTGAGAGAGATTTGGTACCATACGACGTGGTCTCGGATGATCGCGCGTAAATTTTTTAATACATAATGCATCACTCAAACAGCAAAGATCTTCACACAATTAATTACAACTACAGATACAAATTCGACGCGCGTTCAGCCTCTCTCTGCAATACACCTTTTGAGACGACGGTGACTCTGAAAAACGAAAGCATCCGCTCGACTTTTTCTCCTTTTCCTCCTCCTCTAACGACGACGACAATCATAAAAAGCTCTTCTTCAAAAGAGCAGATGTTCATAACCGCGCATCGAGGCAACTTTGTTCACTTTAATAAGAACAACAACAACAACTCCGGTCGAGGAGGAGCAGCAGTAGCAGCGGCGAATAATAGTAACAGTAATAGTGATAATAACAACAATAGTAATAAGAATAACAACAAAATCTCCATCGAGAGATTAATACAGAAGCGAAAAGAGAATAACTTCCGAGGGGACTCGAGGACAACTTCCGAGGACGAAATTCATCAGCAGCTTCAGCGCAAAGAACGCGAGTATTTCCGAAGAAGACAAGGACGATATTACGATCTCTCGTTGAGACTTTGGATGAATAAACAACCTCACGACCATTATTTACATCAAATGTACGAGAAGTTAGACCGAGACATCGAACGGTTGGTCGTGTCTAAAGACGAAGAGAAGAAAGAGAAGCACGTGAAATACGTGACGGATTGGTTGACGGCGCTGGCGAAAGTTCCGATCGAGCGTTACTTACCGGCTGGGTTGTATTTACGAGGCGGAGGAATTCACGTGCCGGAGGATGTAAAGAGGCAAGTAGATTTGAACGCGTTTTACGGGGATAAGTTGATAACGTCTGTGTTGCTCGACAAGATTCGCAAAGCGGACGGGAAATACGGGGCGAATCGAGCGCCGAGGAATAAGATGGAAGCAAATAATTTTCTTTCGGCGTGCGTGAGGAATAAAACGTTCGCAGAGTTAGCGCCGGATATTTTACCGGACGTGAAGATTACCGCGGAGGAGTGGCGACATCACGAGCACGTGGCCGGGACGGCGGTGGAAGCGGCGATTATAGCCGTCGCAGATTTATCGAACGATACTTTGAGACAAGCGCAGAAGGATGTCGCGATCGATGCCGTGGCGAATTTAATATTAGAGGAAGGGATGAAATTCGCGAAGAGCGACGTGAAACCGGCAAGAGCGAAATTTAACGATACGCTGTGTTTGTATACGGTGAAGTTGTTGTCGAGGAGCGTGACTGGATTAGTGCACGATCCAAAATTTATAGGAACGGCGAGAGTGACCCACAGAAGATTGTATTTAGGAGATCAAAAGAAGAGGTATAAGAACGTACCTTTGGAATTCGGTACAATTGAAGTAGAAGCGGAAGGAACGAGCAGCGACAACGCGAAAGAGGCGGCGAGCGTGCAGATTTTGGAGTTGATGAAAAAGCTAGGATTAGTAGACGAGGAGTATCAAGCGATATACGTTAGAAGTTTAGCAGATATTAAGCCCGCGTTGAATTTATGGAAGGAGCACAGGAGGAAGGAGGCGAAAAAGAAAAAAGAAGACGGAGTAAAGGAGGATTACGAGGAAGACGACGATGCGCGGGAAAAGCAGCGTCGTAAGATTTAGTCACCATGATGAGTGCATTATTAGATTTTTGAAACGACATGCGCATGTCCACTCGTTGCTGCTGCTATTTTGCTACTTTTCTATTACCGCCACTGCTGCTATTTTTAAAATTTGCTTTTGCTCTTCTTGTTCGCTTTCTTTCGCGCCGTCGTGGCGTTCTTCTCGTACTGACTGTTGCGAGATTGTTGCGGTTTTCGTTTACTTTTGTTCTTATGGTGCGTTTTGTTGTACGCCTGTCGCATTTTTTCAATCATGTCTTCGTCGTCTTCCTCGCTCTCATTGTCGTCGTCCTCGCTCTCATCGTCGTCATCAACTTTATCCGAATCATCAATCGCAGCGGGGTTCCTGTCCTTTGCGTTTTCATCATCGTCCACGATTTCCAACTCTGAATCCGAATCCATTTTATCGTAATCCGCTTTCGTCTTCTTCTTCGTTTTCTTCTTCCCTTTTTCCGCGTTCTTTTGAGTTTCCGTGTTTACTTTCTTTTCTTCTTTCTCCCTCATTTCCAAACGGGCTTCGATATCGTCGATTTCAATTTCTTTCGGTTTCGCCGGTTTCGATCTGCGCATGATGTCGTTGTTGTTCATGACTACTAAACTCGTATATCGCCCGCCGCCTTCGATTCGTGCGATTGGCTCCCTGACATTTCTCTCGTCCCAAACTTTAATAATTCCATCCGAAGATGCCGTAGCGAAAGAGTGTCCTCCGCGTTCTGGAATCTCCGCCATGCACCGAACGCGATTTTCGTGCGCGTTTACAATCGTCGCATTCGCAGTACCACCACCGACTCTCGCGTCGAAAATACACACGTCGCCACCTTCGTATCCAATTCGGTAGATGTTCTCCGCCGAATCCTCTTTGCTTGTCGCGCACAAACACTTGCGATACCCAATCCTTCCTTCCCTTTGATCTTCTCTCGTAAACGAGCTCACCTCGCCGCCGCTTTCGCAATCAATAACGTCCAACCACTTATTCGTCAAAAGCCCGTACCTCTTCCCTCCTCCTTCCGATGAATCTTCTTCTTTGCTGCTAAAAAACACGTCAATTCCGCTTTCTTCCCCACCTCTCGTCTTCCCTTTATACGCAACCCGTCCTTTCTTCAAATCCCAAAGCGCCACGGACCGGTCTTCCTTTCCGCACGACACCGCCACTACCCCGGACGCGTGTACGCTCAACCCAGAAACGCCGTTTCTGTGCGCCAACATTTTCTTCAGTATTTCAAAATCGTACGTTTGCCAGACTAAAATCGTCCCGTCGTCGCTCCCGGAAAGCATTCGAGTAGGCGACGGCACTTTTTCGTCCTCGTTGTTGTTGTTCTTCGTTGTACACTTTTTAACATCTTCATCATCATCTTCACGCTTTCCATAAATACTGGGCTTGGCAAACGCGATGCACGTCACCGTCCCGGTGTGTCCCGTCAAACTCCCCACGTCCGAAATCTCCCCTCTCTTATTCACGTGAAACGCTCGTATTCTGTCGTCGTGTCCTCCGCTACAGAAAAACGGACCGGCGGCGGCGACTGATTTTATCGATTGCGAGTGCGCGTCTATCGTGCACAGAAACTTTGTGTTGCTTTTCTTCTTTTCCTCCTCCTCCTCGCCGGTAAAAGGAGAAGCAAAAGAGGAGTTTGGCGTGTGCGAGTGTCCGAACAGAAATCGCTCGTACGAGCCGGCGAAGATCGAGTACGCGTTTGCCTCGAAGTTCTTCGCCATTTTTTTGTGGCAACGAAAGAAGGAAAGAAGAAGACGAAAAAGAAGAGAGACATGAGAAGGGTACTCCTCTAAGTGCTTAAAGGGTACTCTTTTTTCGTTTCTAAGTGCTTAAAGGTTACTCTTTTTCAGGTTGGACACCTAAACAAATGACTTTTTAGCGAAAATATCTTTCTTTTTGCAAACGTCACTCCTCTCTCTGAGTAAAGAAGAGAAACACATACTACACGCGCACAGTGTCGCGAGAAACAAAAAAATGTCCTCGTTATCCTCCTCTCTGACGTTCCGATCTTCGTCTTTAATAAAGACGACGACGAGAACGAGTCGCCTTCGCGCGTTGTCTTTTCGACGAAAATCATCATCGTCCGCGAATTCTTCTTTGTTGTCTTCCTCGAAAGTGATGATGATCTTCGAAACGTCGTCGTCGTCGTCAAAGGCGGGAGGAAAGAAATACGAGCAGCAACGAAAACAAGAAGAAAAAGAACAGAAATGGGAGAAGAAAGCGGCGTCTTTCGCGTTGGCGACGCTCGTGGCGACGTCGTTGGCCGTCGCGGATTGCTCGGTGTTGAATCAGCCTGCGGAGGCCACCACTTTTGCGAATGAAATCACGCAAGTGGCTGGGAGAGGCGGCGGCGGCGGCATGAGAGGAGGAGGCGGTGGAAGATCGTACAGGTCTGCGCCGAGAGGTGGTGGGCAATACAGACGAGGACCGCCGCCGCGCGCGGGTTACGGACCAACGGTGATGCCAATGCCAGTGCCGATGTTTTCTCCGTTTGGGTTTGGTATGCCGTTTGGTTTCGGGTACGGCATGCCGTTTGGCTTCTTTGGAGGGGGCGGTTTCATCTTTCAGTTGTTCATGTTGGCGTTTGTCGTGAACGTGGTGAGTGGGTTCTTCAACGCCGCGGATCAATCTAGATACGATGAATACGATAGAGACGAGTGGGAAAGAGACCAGAACAAATCCATCGACGAGGACGACTTTTCGGACGACTGGAGAAAGAGACGCTAAATATTATTGAAATTCCACTTTTAATAAGTACTAAAATTGTATCGCACAACAGCATTTTTACGCTTTTGAATTCGAACGTAAATAATTACTTTTTCAATCAGAAGAAGCACATCCACCAGATATACATAGAAGCTAAATTGACTAGACTCGTAGCTTCCTCGATCAAACGCCGGACTTGACCGCTCGTGCTCAAAGGTAAACTCGGCGCCGCGCCGACACCAACGACGACGCCTTCTAATCTCGCCCCGATATTTTCCAGAGCCTCCTTTGCTTTTCGTTGCGAAACCACATTCGTATTACTTTGGTTACTGCTACTCTTCCCGCGAGTCCACTCAACGAGTGGATCATGTACGAACGTTTCTAACACAGACATCAACGCCTCGCGATGATTTCGTAACACGTCTAAAGTAATTTCACAGACGCGTTCAAAGGCGCCTTCGTAGCCTCCAACGCCTAAACCATCAATCATGTTTTGCGTCAATCGAAAAGGAACAACTTCCGGCGTTTCCAACTCTAAACCTTTGTCGAACAAACACGAAAAATCCACGTGGACACAATCACCAGTTGTCGCATCCAACAAGACGTTTTCCGCGTGCCGATCTCCCAAACCGACGATGTGGCCGACCATCGACCAGACCGCAGATGTGTGTGCAAATGCCTTGCGAGCGGCGAACCACTTCGATGGATCTTTCCAAGTGTCAAGGAACCATTTATGGAAAACGGGTGGGAATTTTTGTAACACCTCCTTCCCGTAGCCGAGTGGCGATCGTCCTTTCCACCTTTCGTAGATTTCTTTGATGTCGTTGTGCGTGTGACGTCCGAATATACCTTCGCGAACGTATAAGTTTTGCATCACGTGACGCAAACCGGTCGTATTCGGGACCCATTCGATGATACCACAGTCCTCAGACAATGGAATAACGGAGAAAGTGCGCAAATATAATCGTCTCTTGCGACTTTGTTCGTCGCGAGATAACAAACGGTTCAGAACCGCACAAAATTCCATCATTCTTAAATCTTTTCGCAAATCATCCTTTGGTTTACACAAAAAGGAGTATTCCAAACCATCGTCACCGATGACGGTTAGTTTTTTCGGCTTTTGCAAAGATTGCAACAGTTGCACGTCGTCGACGAAACCGTAAAAACTTGGCGTTGCGGCAGGAAACGGTGTATGGTCCGTAGGATTTGAATCTTTCGGCGGGAGCGCCGCCGTCAAAGATAATTGAATTGGAATCATAATTTGCGACGGTAACATTGCACACAAACCCGGGAATTCTTTCTCAAGCGAAAAACTCTTCGCTTGACGTTGTCTAGGCTCTGTCGGTGCTTTCGGTTGAAACGCGCATAGCTTGACGAGGTGGTCGCCCATAGCTTGAAAAGCGGCGATTTGCTCGCGATGGCTGCTCTCTTCGCGAATCGCTTTTTGTAATACTTGTAAAGCAGATCGTTTCCGATAATCATCACGCGAACGCAACATTGGTGCGAGTTGCCACAACGTTTGATCCGAGTACGCGCGGAACAGTCGCGAAACTAACGTCTGGACGACGTGTAACACGTCTTCATTTTTGTGGGTCAAGCGAGAGGTGAGCTGCGGTAAAGCGACGAGCCATTTATACAAAGGAAACGCGTTGCTGTAAGTCTTGACGATGAGCGTAATGTCTTCACAACACTTCTTGGCGCGCTGAAGTTCCTTCTGCATCTGATGCTGCGTCGTTGCAGACGTTGTGGAAGTATAAGTTGCGTGCATTCTCTCGTAGTTGTCTCCGGCATCGAACCATAACGTCAACATTCTCGGTATGGAGGCATACACGTGGCGATGTCCATTTTTTGCGGAAGCTCCGTAAGCTTTCGCAGCTTCCGTGATCAAATCGTAACTGGAGGTCACTTCTCTACTACTCGCGAGAGCGTTTGAACCTGCGCGACCGCCACCCTGATTATTCACTCGTCGACTTCGCGAGGACGTGTTCAAATTCTGGGCGGCCGAAACGCCGCCAATCCCACTCATCGCCAATACCGCTTCTCTCCTTTGTGCATCTTTGAGTAGCTCGTCCAAATACCTCGCGAGGTGAAAGTGCGCCTTTTCTCTCGATCCGTAGTGCGTCTTTGCGCGCTTGTACAGTTCGAGAATTTCATTTTTTTGCTTTTGACCTGTGACCGCAGCCCAACGAGCGAGCTTAAGCGTCGCTTTTGCCAAGATCTTGGCGTCTTCATCACCTTCGGCCAGTATGTCCTCAGTTATAGTCGTCGTACTACCTCCCGAACGAGAGCTGTTGTTGTTTTCATCGGTGAAACCGAGAACTTCTTGAATTTCGCTGACTGCTTTGTGTTGCTTGCCTTCCGCCCAGAGTAACTTTGCTTGCTCCAAGGCTAATCGAACGTTGTTTCCAATCATCGTTCGTTCACTCGCACCACTTTCAACTTGTTGCATGGAATTTCTAGCCTCTAAGAGTGCAAGCTGCGCGGCGCCGTGGTGACCAGCTGTTCGACATGCTCGCGCTTGCGCCAACCACGCGTTCGCTTGCGCAGGTGCAGCGTGAAGTAAACCGTAGATGCACCGTCGCAAAGCTAAGATCGGCTCTCGCGTCTGAATCGTAGCAGGTACTCTCTCTAAGCGCGCATCCCACGCGTTGAGTACAGTTTGAGTGACCACAGGAATACCCGATTTGGACTCTCGAGATATTCGAAATCGATTCGCGGTTGTTCTTGTATCGGCTAATCGACTTCTCGATGCGTTATTAGTGTTACCCTTACTAGAAGCGGGGGTTTCGTAGTGTCGAGCAAGTTCAACTTGCATTCTACCCGTCTCTTCGCGGAAAGACTTGACAGCTTCAAAACCAGCTGCACACTCCTGCAACAAATGAAGCCGCACCAAACTCGGGTGCGCTCTTTGCCAACTCCCTTCCATCGCTGCTGCAGCTAATGGTGCCAAGACGGCATCGCGCGCAGATTTCATCGCACGGCGAAAACCTACTTCATCGCAACTGTTTACTCCATTTCGGTTATTAGTTCGCGTCAAGGCGAGCATTATGCGTCCAATAGCGGCATCACCATCCGCAGGAGCTTTTGGATTAAACGCAGACGAGGACAGATTCGTCAATAATCCAGACACGTCGTCGTCATCGTTAAATACATTCACCGCTTGATGACGATGTAATCGTGAAGAGAGAATTCCTCCACCCGCAGTGCTCCGAATTCGTTTGCGAGAAGATCCGATGACGTGTTCTAACGACGCCGTCGTTGTGACAGTACCATCATATGAGTGCATTCCACCACCTCTTCTCGCGTTCTCGTTATCTAACTTTGTTAATAAACTCTCCAAATCATCCCATCGGCCCAATCGCCACGCGGCGTTTGCTCCAGATTCTGCCAGCGCTGCTGTTTCTTTGCGATTTCTTGAGAAGCGACGCGCCGCAAGCAGAGTTTCCGAATCTCTTTGCACCGTTCGTAAATGCCCGAGACCTTTTAAACAACGAAGCCTTCCCCATTCTGCAGGCGATAAAGTATCACTTGAAGATGATGATTTTGGCGTCTTCTTTGAAAGCTCAGATTCGTAGTGAATCAGTGCCCCCTCCCATTCCCCAGCTTCCTCGTGTCGTAAAAGCTCATCTTCCACTTTTGGTTGCGCGCGAAATCTGGGCAACGCCAACAACTGGTCCGGTTCAGCCAGGCCCTGATATACCGAGGCTAAGAATGAGACGTCGCCGTCTGCCATGTCGAGCTTTGTCTTTGCAAAATTCGCCGATGCAGGATTGGATACCGCACCCTGAGCACGACAATGGTCTTCAAAGTACCTCAGAGCACGAACTGAAGCGCCACAGTTCTGCGCCGCTTTTGCAAGTAGCGTTTTAGGAATATTCTCCAGGAACTCCTGAACAAAGTGCGCATTTTTGTGCATGGCATTTGCGCCATATGAATGACGTCTCGTACTAGAGATACGTACATTCGCAACCCACGTTTCGAGCTGGTCAAGCAAGTGGAATATTGCTTGTGCCGCCAATTCCGCGATACCACCAGAGCCTCCTGATGCAGACGACTTACTGTCGAGCGCGTTGTCTCTTCCCCTTTGCGAGCGCAACGCCGAAAATGCAACAACATCATTCGGGGATATTTCACCTCTGCTCGTATTTACCACGTGCTGCTCATTCTCCGAAACTACTATACCAGCGGCGTCTCTCAACACGGCTAAAATTTCGAGCTCGATGGAAAGTCTTCGCATTCGTGCGGTTTCATCTCCATCATCATTATCGATGACAATGGGGGTATCTTCGTTCGTATTGGCGTACTCTTCTTTGGTTTGCCCAGTCAGAGCATCTAAAACCATGTGCGGAAGCAAATACAGCGTCAGGCGTGTATCGTGTCGAAACACTCCCAAACAATTCTCGAATAAATCCGCACACGGACCGCGAGCTTCTATGGCTAATACGCGGCACCACTGCTGAATCCATTTCGAGAATGAGTTGACTGAAGAAGACGTTCCATATATCGGACGCGTCGAAGGGAGTTGCTTGTTACTACTTGAGGTGTAAATCGTCGTAAGATATGGAGCCAACGTGGTTCTCGCTTCCTCGGGTAACTCCGACCAGAATTTAGCCCCGTCCTTTGTTGATCCTTCCGGTAATATAGTGGTATCCATAGCGTAGTTATTACGCTGATTGTACAAAAATGTTGCGGCTTCTTCAATTTCAGCCGGTCTACACTCGCTCGTTATGAGGACTTTTTGTGCGCAGAACGCCGTGGCGTCGAGCATGATAGCATCGGTAGCACCGCGAACCATACGAGCTAAGTGGTCTACGAGCAGAGTTTGAGAAACTTCTGTAGGTCTGGTATCCAAATGCAAGTCAACAGATTCGGTGGTAATTCCTAAACGACCGGGATCGATAGCACCGAGCTCGCCGAGGCATTTTGCCGCCATTCTTTGCGAGCGTACTCTGGCTTGCTCGTTTTTTGCACTGCCTGTAGATGAATAATCGTGCGAAAAAGACTTCAACAGCGCAAATCCGAGATTACCTACGACCGAATCGGCAGTTACACCTTCGCTCGAGCCTTTCACGAGAGCATTCAATTCATCTGTGTTCTCGTGGTTGCTTAATGCGCGATATATTTCCACCAGCGCAGTCTCTCGGACCGCCGCACTTTCTGTTTGGGACAAAGAGTTCGTCAACGCTTGCAGTCGAATTCCTAAACTATCTTCGAGTAAATTGGATCTTCTGGCGTCGTCAAGTTTCGTGTTCGAGTCTCGCAGTCTTTCCAGTCTGGGCAAAAGAGGCAGAGAAGCCAAAATCGGCTTTGGTAAAATAGCCTTCAATACGAGCTCATCAAGAACGGCTGCCGCTAGATTAGCGTCTGTCGTCGCAGAGTTCGCAGTGCTCGATATTTTTTTCGATGCATCTCCGTTTCCTTCATCGAATTCAGTGCTGTTTTGATTTTCCTGATCGCTATTCTGTAAATACGGTAACATCGTGACCACAATTTGACCGGCGATTCTCGATAAGTACTCGTTGCTGTGCTTCGCAATCACTTGCACAAATATCAACCACGCTCTGAGAGCATCTTTGCGCAAACTTTTGCGCTCAAGCGCGGCTGAAAAGTGGGCCATGACTTTTGGTGCAAATTGAGGTAAATGATCTTGGATTAAAATGACCATGATCGCGAGCGATTTCAGAAATCTGCGATGGATCACTTCGTTTCTCTTCTCATCTGGTTCGTACATGAGCATTTCCACGGCGGTGAAGTGAGCTCGCAAGAAATCTGGTAAGGTGGTGAATTGCTCATCACCTAGTGCCAAACGGCCAATATCGTGGAGCATAGTTTTCAACTCTTTCGCGCAAACCACCGGTTCTGGTATTTTCTCATTAGCGCCCGCGGATTTGATCAAACACCTAATGAGATACAACGCATTATCCGCAATCAGAGTTTCTATTTCTAAACCTGTCTGCTCTTCGAGAAACTCGATTGCATTCTTCTTTAGTGCTTCATTATCTCGAGCTGAAAGAAAATCAGCAATGACGACGTATGCGAATTCAGTCACTATAGACTTGACAGATTTCTCTCCTCGAAGCTCTTTCGCGTACGCCCCCAACGTCTTGATATCCCTTTTACGTACTAGTGTCGGGAACGCCGCGGGTAAAAGAGCATCGAGTAACTCTCGTTCTGAGCACTCTACGACTGCCTCACAAAGTGTACGCAACATTTCTTTATTATTAGGGATAATACATCCGATACCTTCTGCAATTTGAGCGTCTCCTAACAAAAGCTCCTTTGGTCGAATATCACGTTTCTTTGCCAGAGTGTGCAAAAGAAGAGCAGCAGTCGATGCCGTGAGTAAACTTTCCCCAGAGTTTGGAACGATATGTTTTACGCAGAACATAGCTTCAATCGTCAACGCGTCCCGTCTTGCTGGAACGGTCATAGCAGCGGTCGAAAAAACACGCAAAGAAAGCTCTCGTGCAGTGTCCGTCGGCGCTCCATCCACGACGATTTTCAGATGTCGGAGCAATTTTAAAGACGCCTCAATCTCGATTTTGTGGATTGGATTTTGATTCATGGCTGATGGCGCACCGCCCCAAAGTAAAGCTACATTCAAACTCGATTGCCTTCGCAAATTCAAGCTGTTCAGATTTTCCGCCATCATTTTCATCGCTCGAAAGGAGAACGTCGAAAGATCGATCTCCCCGTTTACAAGAGCATCTTCGAGGAGAATTTCACGCCGAGAAAATATACGCGTTGCATCAAGGACAGCTTTTCTTACGCTTGGGCTCTCGTGATGTGCTAATCGCCACGCGTATCCAATCAATTTATTGGTCCCGAACAGAGCAAAAGTTTCCTTTTCTTTTCGACGTCTTCGATCGAGAAAATCTGGACCGCAAGTTAACGAGGTCTCTAAAACTCTTCGTAAGGAGGAAACCGCGACTTTGATTGCATCCGCTTCCCACTTCTTATCGACATTATTGTTCCTCCAAGCAGCCATGCGTTGCTTCTTTGCCTCTTCTGTGCCATCTTCTGCCTCATTAATTTCAGGACAGTCGTCGCAGACGAGAAAATTCGAAAAAATTTCAGAGTATTCTTCAATGCATAATTTTTCGAGCTCATCTCGCACGAAAGGCATTTTTTGTACTTCGAGTTCACTCATTGCTTTTGCACGCGACGTTCGACCTCTCGATGGCGTCTCGGATTTGGACGGCTGATGGTCAACCATATCGGAAGATGCAATACGGAAGACATTGTTCTGAAAGTAGTGATTTTCTCGCGACTCTGTCGATCCCCTATCTTGCTGCGATACTCTCGCAAACAAGGCGTTCAGAATCTTGCGCCGAGTTTCTGAAGCGCTCACTAGGTTGATATTCACAACCGAATGAATGGACTCGCAAATGCATTCCAAGTCTTCATACTTTTTTTCCGAAGCAAGTCGTACGGCTGAGATAGCTTTAGACGTCAAGGAATTACGCAAACGCTCGAGATCAACTTCGTAGCTTTTATAAGCCGTTCTGGAGTTACTATTGTTGTTTTCGTTACTTTTCTCTATCAAAGTGTCGCTCAGGGATAGGGCAACTGCGAGACATCCGAGGTCGTAATTAACACCAATCGCCATCGCCGCGATAGCTTTTGCTGCT
>Ga0302127_10002095_pt1 | contig 12049 bp, 15 predicted proteins | sample CB4_SCM_MG_FD_204452 | JGI IMG/M metagenome (GOLD analysis project Ga0302127, IMG submission 204452) | Marine microbial communities from Western Arctic Ocean, Canada - CB4_SCM | ecosystem: Environmental > Aquatic > Marine > Oceanic | place: Canada: Western Arctic Ocean | collected 2017-09-24
AGCTGATCGAAAAGCCTGACCTCTGGGCCCAGCTCAAGTCAGACCCGGAGAAACACCTGCCGGTGTTCTGTGAGGAGATCATCCGGATCGAGGGGCCCGTCCAGGGTCTGTTGCGCGAGCTCTCCGAAGATGTCGAGATGCATGGGGTTCACATGCCGGAGGGATCGATCGTGAATCTCCGATTCGCTGCGGCCAACCGTGATGAACGCGAATACGAGCGAGCCGACGAGGTCGACCTCGAACGCGAACGCACCCGTACCCATCTTGCGTTCGGCTTTGGCGAGCACTTCTGTCTCGGCGCCCCACTGGCCCGTCGGGAGATGTTCTGGAGCTTCAAGGTCCTGATCGACCGAGTCGACTCAATGCGGTTCGCCGAAGGCAAGAACGACTTCGCTTACCACCCGAACTACTTCTTGCGAGCCCTGAAAGAGCTCCATATCGAGTTCGAGACCGTCTGAGCTACGGCTGGTGCGTCTGCGTGCACCTCACCTGCCAGCGTAAAGCGACCACCCGAGGACAGTTCACGCTGGCAGAAGGGGCCTGCGCTCAACCTGCCAGCGTAAAGCGACCACCCGAGGACAGTTCACGCTGGCAGACCAGATTCGCGGGCCACGTTCCGGCCGAAGACGCGCGGCGAAGCCCTGCGGCGAACTCAGGCAGTTCCGGCGGTGGCGCGTAAGCCGTCGTCGGTGTAGCAGAGCTCGACAACGGCCTCCTCGTTGATTTCATCGCCTTCGAGTTCGCCCATGATGCGTCCATCCCGGATAGCAAGGATCCGCTGACACACACCAACCATCTCGGAGAACTCCGACGAGATGAAGATGACACCTTTACCCTGGTCGGCGAGCTCCTGCATGATGTCGTAGATCTCGTCTTTGCCGTCGACATCGACGCCGTGCGTCGGTTCGTCGAAGATCAAGATGTCGGACCCCTGTGATAGCCACTTGCCAATCACGACCTTTTGCTGATTGCCACCCGAGAGCAGACGGACCAGCTGGCGGTCATCCGGCGTGGCGATAGCGAGCCGTTCGATCATCCGAGCCGTCTCGGCCTTCTCAGACGCGGCCGACGGTGCCGCCAACCGCGGCCTGATCCGATGTTTGTCGAGCGACGCGAGCGTCACATTCTGGCGGACGCTGAAATCCATGACGTTGCCTTGGGTCTTGCGATCCTCCGGCATCAGTGCGAGCCCGGCCTTCATCGCTTGCTCGGGTGAGCGGATGTCGACCTCCTCGCCGCGAACCTTGATCGTGCCGCCGGTCAGGCGGTCGGCGCCGAAAATCGCGCGTACCAGCTCGGTGCGTCCGGTGCCGACGAGTCCGGCAATACCCAGGATCTCGCCTTCGCGAAGATCGAAGGTGCAGCCGTGTACGCCGGTGTCAGCAGTGATGTCAACAACCTCCAGCAGTACTGGTGCGTCGGGTCGGCCACCAATGTTGTGGCTCCGCCGGCGCTCGATCGCCGTTTCAGCCCGTTCGTGTCCTGTGATGTGCGAAATGAGCTGGCGCCGGTCGATGGCCGATGTTGGTTCGTCGGCCACGACACTTCCGTTGCGCATCACCACGACCCGGTCGGTGATCTCGAAGATCTCCTCCAACCGGTGTGAGACGTACACCACCGTGATGCCGTCATCACGCAGACGGCGAATAGCACGAAACAGGTGCTCGATCTCGTCGTCGGTGAGCGATGCCGTGGGTTCGTCCAGCACAAGCAGTCGCGCGTCCTGGGCCAGGCCACGGGCAATCATCACCAAGCGCTGTTCGGCGACACTCAACTCACCGATTGCGACACGAGGATCGATCTCGACCTCGAGCCGCCTGATCTCATCGGAGGCACGCCGATACAGCTCGGACCAATCCACGAAGGCGCCCCACTTCTTGGGGAATCCCAGCCCCAACATGACGTTCTCCGCCACAGAGAGGTCGGCCACGTCGTAGAGGTCCTGGTGAACGAACGCCAGCCTGGCCTCAGTGGCTTGGTGCGGATGGTGCAAGTCGAGGTGTTCACCGTCCAGCAGGAGTTGGCCCGCATCCTGACGAATAGCGCCGGCCATGACCTTGATCACGGTGCTTTTTCCGGCGCCGTTCTTGCCGACCAGACCAACGATCGAACCCGCTTCGATGCTGAGCGTCACGTCGTCGACAGCCAGGACCCCGGGGTACGCCTTGGTGATGTTGCGCAACTCGAAGAACGGCGGGTCCCCCGCAGTTGTTGTCATCGCTTCCTGGCTCCCAGACGCCCCAGCAACATGGCCGCTATGAGGATTCCGCCTTTGGTGATGTTCTTCACGTCCTGGTCGTAGCCCATGAACGTCAGGCCCGACTCGACAACCTGCAAGAAGATCGCACCAATGACGGTGCCGATCACGTTGAACTGCCCACGCTTCGAAAGTGTCGCACCCAAGAACGCGGCGGCGAAGGCGGGCAGGAGCAGCGAACCGCCGACGTTTCGCACGTGCGAGCCGGTGCGTGCCGAGGACACGATGCCAGCCGAGAGGGCACACACAGCGACGACGACGAAGCCAGATGCCCGGAGGAACTTCACGGGGATCCCGGACAACCGAGCGGCCTCAGGGTTGCCGCCGATGGCGTACATGAACCGCCCGACCTCGGTCTTCGAGAGCAGGAGCCACAACACGATGGTGAGCCCGAGCGCAATCCACACCGGAGACTTGATCTCGAGGAACGGTTCGCCGATCCCCAAGTTCCGGTACGAACGCGGGACCTCGGTACCGCCACTGATGAAGGTTGTCCCGGGCCCAGTGACGGCCAGCTCAACCCCTGACAACATCACGCCCGACGCCAACGTAGTTATGAACGACGGGGTGCCAACGTAGGCCACCAGCGTTCCGTTGATGGCACCGATGATGACCGCCACGAGGAGCGCAAGCAGGATCGCGAAGCCCCAAGGGATATCGGTGCGAACAACAGTGGCGATAACCACCGCGCTCGCGACAGCCACCATCCCGGCCACCGACAGGTCGAAGTCGCCCATCACCAGAACAACCGTGAGCCCAAGCGCCATCATCAGCAGCGGTGCTGTGCTCTCGAGCGTGGTCTGGAAGTTGTCGTAGGTCCGGAACTTGTCCTCCTGGCTGGAGAAGAAGATCAGACATCCCGCAAGGGCGAGCAAAACCCCATACCGCGACACCATCGCGACCCAATCGATCGAGCCGGTTCGTTCTTTGGTTCTTGTTCCTGTCCCAGTCATGTCACCTCAGACAATGAGATCTCCCATTCGGGATGGATAAAGCAAACGAGCCGGCGGCCATTGGGGGCCGCCGGCTCGTCTCAACAATGCAACGTACGGATCAGCAGTTCGGGAGGTTGGTGAACTCCGCGCACCACTTCGTCCGGAAGAACACTTCGTAGTCGCCTGGAGGCGGCGGCGCGATCTCACTGCCGGTTGCCGGAATGTTGTCGACGGTGACAACTTGGCGGCTCGAGAAGTTGAGACCGCCGAAGTCCGGCGCGCGTTCCTGGCTGGGAGCGGTTCCACGGGCCAACAGCTGAGCGATCGCGTCGACCTGTGCCCAACTCTGCCACTCGAGCTTCTCATCGACGGCAGCGTCGAGACGACCGGCACGAATATCGTCGATCCCAGTCGGGTTGGCGTAGAACGTCATCAGGAGTGGTCGGTCGGGCTCGTCACCATCAGGGAAGAGTGCACCGATGGCGTTGGCTGCGCCGATGGACGCAACCGAGAAGTCGATCCAAACCCCGTCAACGTCGAACTGTGCCAGCTTCGTCGTGACATCGGCTTCAGTACCCGGGACCATGTTGGTCGGGTCTACTTCCCACGAATCGACGATCGTGATGTTCGTGCCCTCGATTGCACTGGCGAGGCCTGCTTGGCGCTTGGCCGACCAGGCAGACGGGAAGGTCTGCACGATGATGTTTCCGCCGTCAGGCAACTGAGCCTTGAGGTACTCGGCGAGCTGGACGCCTAGGTCCGTGTCGTCAGATGCATAGCTGGCCACGTAGATGTCGCGAGGCTCTACTTCGCCACCTGCCGAGATCACGGGAACGCCCGCTTCAGTGGCCCGTTCCAACACATCGGTGATGAACGCCTCGGGAATGCCATCGGTGAAGATGACTTCAGCGCCCTGGTCGAGCAACTGGTTCCCACAACCTGGCATGTTGTCGGGGGCTCCTTCGGCGTCACAGGTGACCCACTCCCAGCCCATGAAGTCGAACGCTTCACGGGCGGCATCTTCAATGCGCTTGCCAGCCTCATCAGCGTAGATCCATTGCAGATACCCAGCGAGGATATTTGGCAGTTCGACCGGGTCGCCGGCGGCGCTCAGCGCAGCAACCACGAGCGGATCATCCGAAGGCTCTTCGGCCGGCTCGGCGGCCGGCTCAGCGGCTGGTGCCGGTGCTGCCTCGGATGCGTCATCGTCGTCACCGCAGGCGGCGGCGATCAGGGTAAAGGCTAGAAGTACGGCGACGAGCCGCCACAAAAGCCCGGACTTGGTTGTCCGCATTGGAAATCTCCCTCGGTTGTCGCGCCCCCCAGCGGAGGGGGGCGCAGGTCTGCGCACAAACCGTAGCCCGCAATCTCGCGACGCGCACCAACGTTCGCGCTAGTGGCAGGGCGTCACTTCATGGCGATCGGGTTGATCGGCGACCCGACCGCGCCTGGGATGTTGAGTGGCGGAGCGACCAACATGCACTCGTATCGGCCATCTTCAGCGCAGTCTTCAGCGAGGGCGTTCAACACCCAGAATTCGCCGAGGGGCAAACCACGATCAACGAGGGCGCCGCAGTGCACGGGGTAGCGCCGGGCTTCGGGGTCCTCGGGTGGCAGAACCTCTACCGCAATCGTGTCGGCGGCCACGGCTGAGACCTGGTTGTCGTCACAGAATCTGAGGGCGTCGGCCCCAAAGCCGGGTGAACCGGTGAAGTAGCCCATCTGAAGATCCGGGCTGAACGTTGGGTCCCATTGAGCGAGGTAGCCGGTCCGCACCAGAATCATGTCGCCCTCTTCGACCGTGGTCCCTTGGGCCGCCACACATCGATCCAACATGGGTGTATCGATCACCGTTCCCGCCGGGAGCATCTCGTGCCCCTCGGACCGAGCAACATCCAGAAGAACGGCGCGACCCACAAAACTCTCTCGGTGATTCTCTATCCCGATGCACCGATGCACCGCCGTACGCCGTCACGTTGCCGGCCCAGTACTGGTTGTACATCGTGTCCTGGTACATCACATGGCCAAAACCATCCCATTGCGTCGAACCCTGCAGCGGCATCTGGAACATGTCGTCATTCCACTGAAAACCGGGATCCACCTCGGCATAGGGCGTGCCGGCGATCTGATCCGATCCGGTCATAAGAAACCAGTGCAGCGGTGCGGGACGCGTATGGAAGCGCGGCCCATCAGCATCGATCGGGAGCGCGAGGGAGAACACCTTCCCGCTCTGGACCAGCCCCGCGGCCCGAATTCGCTGATCCGGTCCAATCAGGTTCTGGGTGCCGATTTGGTCGTCGGGTCCCCACCGTCCCCAGTTATTCGGCCCTTCGGGAACATAGCCCCCGACGATCTTACCGTCCTCGTCGACGCTGTAATCCGGCGCGGTCCACGCTTTTGAGTACTGACCTGGCTCGCTGCGGCCCATGCTGGTGTGCTCCTTGTGACGGTGATGGACTGGCGGTTGGAAAGATGCTTGCGTGCTTGCGTGCAGGCTCAGCCGAATGAGCCCGTGGTGTACCAGGTCTCGAACATTGGCTTCATGGCCTCATCGACCAACTCGAGGCGAGACCCAGCCACGTCGACCATGGCAAAACCTTGCGGTCCTGGCTGGTCGCCCGCGCCGGCAAAGACCAGTTCCCCTCCCGCGGCCGTCAGCGCGTCGACGTCACCAGCAAGGTTGTCGGTCCAGTACCCGTTGTGGTTGGGGCCGCTGTAGAGATCGGCGTCCCAGAGGGTGCCGGCGGGACCTTCGGCGACCTCGATCTGGACGGGACCCTCAACCGAGTAGGTAAAGCGCGTCTCGAAGGCCACCCGCTTGTCGCCGATCGTGATGTCGAGCGCAAAGACTTGCGGCGGATGCCACGTGAGCCCAGTGGCAGCACTGAGCCGCTCCATGGCCTCATCAACGTCGGCCACTATGTAGCCCACGTGAAACGGATTGGTGATGTCGAAACTCATGACGATGCCCCCTCGGCAGCCGGGCGCTTGGGTCCGCCTCCGGCACTTCGAACCCAATACTGTCAGAAACTGGTGAGGGCCTGCGGTCCAAACGACCCCAGCCTGGCGCTGTTCAATGACCACGCCATGCATGTCCTCCACGTGTGCACTGCCCGAGCTTCGTGCGGCGCGCGCCGAGGCTGGCCCCTTCGTTGCACGAGGGGCCCTACAGCTCGGCCGCCACACCGAACTCGGCGATGACGCTGCACACTTCGGCCATTGTTGGCACACTTCGCCCTGTGCCGACCTTCTGAACCTTGGCCGCACCAACCGCGTTAGCCAGCGCGGCGCAGTCCGGGAGCGGCCAGCCGCGTCGGAGACCAACGGTAAAGCCGGCAGCAAAACTGTCGCCTGCCGCAGCCGTGTCGCGGGCAACAACAGCGTGACCCGCGACGTCAGAAACGACGCCGTCTACGTCGTGAACCACGCAACCCGCACTGCCCCTCTCGACCACGACGTGTCGGGGACCCGCTTGGAGGATCGCTGCCGCACTCCCGTCGAATGCCACGTCAAGCTCGTCTTCGGTCAAGACCATGACGTCGGTCTCAGCCAGACATCGAGTCGCAATTTCGGGATCGACTTGGTCAAAGGCCGGACCCGGGTCGAGCACGGTCCATCTCCCCGGCGGCCCAATCGCGAACGCATCCAACACGACCGCGGCCATCTCGAGTTCCTGGAGTGCATAGCCGGAGGTGAACAGGACCGCAGCGTCACGAACCGTGGCCTCGTCAATGTCCGCTGTCCCGTCCAGCGAGCCCTTTCCGAGCCTGCCGATGAAGCCATGATCGCCATGGCTGTCGACCACCGAGAGCACCGCTGTGGACTCGGTGGCCTCGAACACACCGGCGAGATCGACGTTTTCCAGGTCGAGAAGCCGTCTCACTTCTTCACCCCACATATCGCCACCAAGGCCACCGACCGCGCTCGCGGGCGCCCCCAACCGCGCGGCCGCAATCAGGAAATTGCCCGTGCCCCCGGCTCGACGCGAAGGGTGCTCGTGATATGAACCTGACCTGCCTCGAACGGAAACTCGGGGATCTCCACGACAATGTCAGCCGCCAAGTCGCCGATCCCGACGATTGGACCGCCGGCCCCATCCACGGCCAAGTTCACCCGCGCCGTTCGATCGCGAGGTCCGTCAGCCCCTCAGCTACGGCTCGAAAGTCGTACTCGGCATTGACGGTCTCGAGCGTCGCGACAACCTCGGCGGGGAAGGCGCCAATTCCCTTCCATGCTCCGACAATCGCGCAAGCGATGGCCCCAACCGTGTCCGCATCGCCCGAGATGGCCGCCGAGTAGCGGGCACATGCCATCAGATCGCCGTCAGACAACACCACCATTCCGAACGCGGACGGCACCGTGTCGGTTGTCATAAGCGTGCTCCCGACCAACTCGAACATATCTATGACCCGGTCGTACTCGGAGCCGGGGCCCCGCGCGATGTCAGCCGCCATGTCGATCCGGCGGTTGATGCTGGCTCCAAGCCACACCTCGCCGTGCTTGCGTCCTTCGATCGCCCCGACCTTGCCGGCGTCCAGGATGTCGTCAAGAGTCGCGCCGGGCACCATCGCTGCTGCAACAGCAGCCGCCACAGCCGCCGCGCCCGAGACCGCGACGGCGGTGAAATGCGTCGGGGTGCAGGCAACCACAGCTTCGGCGATGGCTCGATCGACGTCGCCCGGATTGATCAGCCCAACAGGAGACACGCGCATCGCCCCACCGTCGGTGTCGCCGTGCACGCCGGTCGTCAGCGGGTCGGCACCGGCCTTCAGGAGCTCACAGGCGCGGCGGCTGCTCGGGCCGACGTAGGGGTTCGTCGCCCCCCCCAATGCGGTCATACCAACGGACGATCGCCTCGGCCGCACCTTCCACCGTCGCTCCCCGATCCTGGATCAGCGCCTCGGCCAGTGCGTAGGCCTGCTCGGTGTCGTCGGTGATTCGTCCCGCGGGAAGGCCCGCGTGCACGGGGTGATCGTCAAGGCCCGGATGGAACGTGGTGAGCCACCCGCCGTAGCGCTCCCAGGTGTCTTCGGGTCGAAGCGATGCAGGCATGGCATACGCGTCGCCAAGGGCCTGACCCATCAGCCCACCGAGAACTGCTTGGTAGAGATCGTGTCTTTCAAGCATGTGACTCCCTCGGCCGTGACCAGAGCGTAGACCTGCATCGATCGCGAGCCGTGAGGCCACAGCCCACGGGTGCGGCGACAACCGTCGCGAGCGCGGCGCTCACCGATCGCGGCTCAACTCAGGTCTGATCCAAGCGTCGCTGTGGCTCGATCCCGGTCGGGCCAACGGATGCGGTCGAGGTCGCTGAGACCCGTGGCCTGGTCCGCCTGGTTGAGCACGTAGAGCAACTTGACGTTGCGTTCATGGAAGCGCCACGCGCCACCCTCTCGCCGATACGTGTCGTGATAGCGCAGGGCCACCCGATGGGTCAGGCCGTCGATCGAGAGTTCGGCGTGTGCGCACACAACACCATGGGCGTCATCGGGCCCATCCAGGTACACCTCGACGCTGTGGGGATAGTGGTAAGTCGCACCGAACGCGCCGGCCCGCTCGCGGTAGTACGCAACGACTGCATCTCTGCCCCGTTGAGGACCGCCGACCGAGTCGAACACCGAATCCTCGGTGTAGAGCGAACCCAGTGTGTCGTAGTCGTGATCGTCGACAGCGGGGCCGTATCTCGAAACCAGTTGGATGATCTCGGCTCGATCCTCAAGTGCCTGGAGTCGGTCGGTCATGGCATCGCTCATAGCGTTCCCCCTGCCGCCCGGTTCATTCCCGGATGGCTGTTGATTCTGTTCCGACCACAAATTACAGCCGACCACGCCTTGGGGCCAGCGCGACCTTCAGCGACGAGCCGTATAGAGAAACCGAGCCAGGAGGCCGGCGTCGATGGCATCGAGAGTGCCTCGGCGGCGGAGGACTCGATCTGCGTACTCGGGTTCGCCGATCGCCGCCACAATGCCCGGGCGCTGACGTTCGGTGGCATCAATCCAACGTTGCTGGGTTGCGCGGTACTCAGCCGTCACGTCGGTAGCCACGGCGTCGTCGAATCCAGCCGTTACCAGCAGGCTTGGATAGCTCGTCGGGACCGCCACGGCGGTTGGACCCAGCTTGTTGGCTTTGCGCCGCTCATCCGGCGCCAACCCGGGTGATGGTTGGATCGACAAAAAAGCCAAGCGGCCACCAGGCCGCAGAACTTGTCGGCACGCTCTCAGCACGGAGAGCTTCTGGCGCACTCAACACATCACGTCGCTATGGACAACGGCGTCGACTGATCTGGGACGGAGCGGCAACAAGGTCGCGCTGGCTTGGATCGACCAACTCCGGCCGGCGATGCCGTCAATAATTGCCCGGTCTCGGCTGGCCGCCGTGCCCTCGTCGACGACGTCGACGCTGATGACGTGACATCCGAATGTCTTGGCCAGATGGAGCCCTGGCCAGCCGCAGCCGGCACCAACGTCGACGAGTCGTTGCCCTGGCTCCAGGTCGAGCACCCGGCCGAGGGCCATCGCCTGGGCCATCGTGGTGTAGCCGTTTGCCTGATAGTCGCTCCCCAACGCGTCCATTTCGGCCGCGAGAAAAGCATCGCTCCCCGACACCTCATAACGCGCAGAGAACCGCGCTATGTCGTCCTGAATGAGATCTTCCGAAATGAGCTCAGCCATGCGCCCACTATCGCGCTGCTCAGAGCCACCCACCCGCCAAACCGCTAACACCCGGTGCCTGGCACCAACCGTCACCCGCTGTGGAAAACCTCTAACACCCGGTGCCCGGTACCAACCGTCACCCGCTGGCGCGAAATGTCAGGCTTGGGCGCGGTCCCAGGTGAGGACTTCGGATGCCCAGCCGCTGACCTTCCAGCCCGCGATGGGGCGGTGCTCGGGCCATGGGGCCGACAGATCGGTTCGCTCGCCGCGACAGATCACTTCGGACAGACGCGACTTGTCCTGGAGCACTGTGATGTTCGCCGTTGGGTCGCCATCAACCACCAGAACATCCGCGAGCTTGCCCACTTCGAGGGTGCCAATCTCGTCTTCCATACGCATGGCCCACGCACCATTTTTGGTGGCGGTGGTGATCGCCTCGAGCTCGGTCAGCCCGAGCTCCTCGACGAAGACTTCCATCTCTCGTGCGTGCCAATGACCGTAAGGGGTGAGGGCAAAACCCGATTCCGAGCCACAGATCAACTTGACGCCGGCGTCGTACGCCTTGCGCATCATCTTGGCTGTCGCCGCAATCTCGCCACGGAAGATGTTGTCCATGCCCGGGGTGACCCCGACCTTCGAGCCGTGGTCGGCCAGGTTCGCCAAGAAAGTAAACGTCGGGCAGATCGCGGCGCCGGATTCCAGGACCGCCTCGAGGCCCGCGTCGTCCATGTACGACCCATGCAGGATCAGATCAACGCCAGCCTCCGCGCATGCGATCGTGCTCTCGGGGCTCCGGCAGTGGGCCATGACCGGCACGCCCAGCGCATGAGCAGCGTCACAAGAAGCCCTCAGCTCGTCGGGACTCCAGACCAACAGCTCGCCTTTGCCGCCGGGCACTGTCCCGGTGGCATGGATCTTGATCCAGTCGGCGCCGTACTTGATATGTCGTCGCGTCCACAAGATCACCTCGTCGATCGAGTTGACCACCTGTGCATAGCCCACGGTTCCCTCATCGGGAATCAGCCGACCGGCCGTACCACCGACCGCGGTGACCAGTGCCTGAACCCCGGTCTTCATTCGGGGCCCCACAATGACCCCCGCTTTGACCGCGTCTCGGACCGCGGGGCCGACACCATGAGCGGTGTCGGGATCGACGAACGACGTCACGCCGGCGCGCAGGATCTTCTGGAGGTTCTGCGCCGTCGTGAGGGCAACCATCGTGGGTTCTCGATGGAAGAACAGCTCGTCGTTGGACACCACGTCGTCGAAGGAGCAGTGCAGGTGCGAATCGATGATGCCCGGCATGACGGTCTTGTTGGTCGCGTCGATGGTGGTCACACCAGGATCGGCTTGCGCGACGGCTTCGGGTCCAATTGCAGTAATAGCGCCGTCGGACAACAATAGGGCCGTGTCGGGGACGGGCTCAGCGCCGGTTCCGTCGATCAGGGCACCACCAAGGATCAGCAGGTCTTCAGCCATCGCACTAGCGTAGGCCACAAGCGCACCTTCGTTCAGGGCCGCTGACTTCTCGTGGCGCTGTGCCACAACAAGCAGCCGGTTCGGACCCGCGCCACGAAGACACACAAGACAGCCAACGACCAGCGAACAAATAGACAGAGCCAAGACGGCATTGGGAGCACCATGTTCAGACACTGCGTGATGGTGAGGTTCACCGACGAAGCCACCGACGAGCAGAAGGAGACCTGTCGCGCAGGTGTTGCCTCGCTGCCCGACCTCATCGCTGAGATCGTCACCTTCACCGTCGGGTTCAACGCCGGTGATCGAGAAGACAACTTTGATCTCGCCGCCGTTGGGGATTTCGCGTCCAAGGCCGACTACGACGTGTACGCCAGCCATCCCGACCACGTCCGCGTCGTACAGGAGTGCATCGCACCGATCGCGGCCGGGCGTGCGGCCACCCAGTACGAGTACTGAGCATGCGAATACAGGTCAACGTCGATGACTGCATGAGCTCGGGAAAGTGCGTCGCCGACTACCCCAACGCATTCGACTTCGATGACGACGAGCTCGCCACGGTCACCGACGCCACCGTGTTGAGCGACGAACAGCTGATCCGGGCTGCGCGCAACTGCCCGAGCCGAGCCCTCGTGTTGCTCGACGACGACGGCAACACGATCGCTACCTGATCCCGCAACGTGACCCCGCCACCTGACCCCAACCCCGCCACCCTGAATCAAGACTTG
>Ga0302127_10002098_pt1 | contig 12040 bp, 9 predicted proteins | sample CB4_SCM_MG_FD_204452 | JGI IMG/M metagenome (GOLD analysis project Ga0302127, IMG submission 204452) | Marine microbial communities from Western Arctic Ocean, Canada - CB4_SCM | ecosystem: Environmental > Aquatic > Marine > Oceanic | place: Canada: Western Arctic Ocean | collected 2017-09-24
TAGTTTTAGAAATTCTCTTGTCCTCATACCCTATCCACCATGTGTTGCAGCTTGCGAGTATATCATAAATATTGCATCCCGACAAGATGGCATCAACGCAAATATATTTTTCTTTATTTTAAGAGCGGTAGAATAAGATTTTCACTATATCAATTCTATTAAAATCAACAAATGGAACCACTTCAATTTCGCCTTTGATATTCTTGATTGTGGCCCCTATTGGAATATTTGCAGGGTAAACCAAACCATCTCCACCACTATAAACGATTTCATTACTCTCTACCTCGCTTCCTTTTCTTAGATATTTTAATACTGGGTATTTCTCACTTCTTCCTACCATGATAGCTTTTTCTCTAGATTCAGAAGTATAAATTGGAATACGTGATTGGTAATCAGTTAGCAATAGGATATGAGAATTATTTTCCGATGTTTTTAGAATTCTTCCAACCAAGCCCTTCGTAGTAACCACTGCCTGACCTTTTATTATTTCGTCTTTTTCACCTTTATCTATTACTGCTAATTTAGCAAATGGATTATAGGTATTTACGTAAACCCTTGAGGTCAGAAAATCATCTTTCTTTTCTTCTTCATAATTGAGTAAATCTTTTAAAATACTATTTTCCTCGCGCAAATAGAGCAACTCAAATAACCTTTCCCGTAGCAAGGCGTTATCTTCCTGTAAAACTTGATTATCTATTTTAGCATTAGCAATATCGACGACTGCATCTTGCCCTTGAAAGAACAAAGTAAATGGCAACTTAATAATCATGAAAGCTGGGTAAGAAATATCAACCACCAAACTATGCACATTATCATTTAAACTCTTACTAGATTTAGCTGAAATAAGCGTAACAAATGACAGTCCCAAAAAAATCACCAGGCTACATTCCAGCAAAAAATTAATAAACTGCCCCATGGCACTCAAATGACTAATACGAAGATTTCTCGGCACGGCTCCTTCTAACTATTGATTCACCAACAGTTATATAATTCCCAACTCAAAATTCAAGATTAAGTATTAGCTAAATGCAAGATAGATCCTGAATCAAGTTTAGAATGACAGTGTGGGTGGTTCAGGATGACAAGTTGAGAGCTAAGATGACGTGCGGTGGTTCAGAATAACAGTGGTAGAGAGGTTCATATAACCATGCTCAACTTTCAAAACAAACAAGCCCGCAAAGCGCCTTGCACCATTGATGTTAATCTGCCAAAGGCCAGATTAACGAGAATACAATAACTACCAGGGGTACGTAAAATCTTTAGCTAGTGCGGCAGATATTTGCAAAAGCCTAAAAAAATGGAAGCGCAATGTACATTAGTACATAAGCTGTCATTTTTTGAGGATTTTGCAAATATATGCTGTGCTAGAAAAGATTTTAGTCTTGGCGAAAAAGAACGTGTTTGTACTTTTCGTGATTTTCTAGGACCTTACCGGTTCCAACTACCACACAAGAAAGCGAATTCTCCGCAACAAATACCGGAAGATTAGTAGCTTTTCTCAAAACGTAATCTAAGTTTTTAAGAAGCGCCCCACCACCAGTAAGTACAATACCTTGATCTACTATATCAGAAGAAAGTTCTGGTGGAGTAGATTCTAAAGCTGCTTTTGCAGCATCAACTATTTGTGAGATTGGTTCAACTAGAGCTTCTGCAATATGATATTCACTTAAAGTCATTTCTTTTGGAACACCATTTACTAAATCTCTTCCTTTAATTTCCATCACCTTACCTTTACCATCTTCTGGTGCGTAAGCAACTCCAACTGTTTTCTTAATACGCTCAGCTGTTGTTTCACCAATTAGTAAATTATGATTTCTTCTTACATAAGAGATAATGGCTTCATCCATTTTATCACCACCTACTCTTATTGATCTTGAATAAACAATACCACCTAAAGATACTACTGCTATTTCTGTAGTTCCACCACCAATATCGATTACCATTGAACCTGTTGGCTCTGTAACTGGTAAATCAGCACCTATTGCAGCAGCCATTGGCTCTTCAATTAAGAATACCGGATTACCACCTGCATTTTCAGCAGCCTCTTGGATAGCTCTTCTATCTACAGGAGTAGAACCTGAAGGAACACAAATAATTACCATTGGGCTTCTTAAGGTACGATGATTATTAACTGTATTGATGAAATGCTTAATCATTTCTTCGGTAAATTTAAAATCTGCAATTACACCATCTTTTAATGGTCTTCTTGCATCAATCTTAGCTGGAGTTTTTCCTAACATTAATTTTGCTTCATGACCAAACACCATCTCACCACTATCATGCAATTTTGCTACAACTGATGGCTCATTTAAAACGATTCCCTTACCTTTTACATACACTAAAGTATTGGCAGTACCTAAATCGATAGCTATATCGTCGGCTGAGAATAAATTAAATATACTAAATATTTTCTTGAACATGTTTTTTTATTTATATGTAGTTAACACTCATATCTTTATCTCTGGAACTAAAAAATCCAACAAGATCCAAAGAAACTACTATCTTTATATTTATTGTCTAGCACGAATTCAAAGCAAAAAAACCTATATTCATAATCTAGTGTTTGTAGACACAAATATTACTAATTCTAGCCATTATGCAGAACTATTTTCATCATATGGCTCATCCCCAAACTCTGCCAATAAGTCTTCGATATCCCCACCTATATTTAAGTCTCCAACTGGAGCAACTTCTGGCTCTGGAACATCATTAGTTGGCACTGGCTTCTGAGCAACTTTCACTGCTGCAACAGGTTCTATAGCTATTGGTTGTTCTGGTATTACAGTTTCAACAACTTGCTCTACTGGTACTTCCTCAGCTAATGGCTGTTCTGGTATTGCAGTTTCAACAACTTGCTCTACTGGTACTTCCTCAGCTAATGGCTGTTCTGGTATTACAGTTTCAACAACTTGCTCTACTGGTACTTCCTCAGCTAATGGCTGTTCTGGTATTGCAGTTTCAACAACTTGCTCTACCGGTACTTCTGCAGCCACCAATTTTTCTTCAACTTTAGCTTCTACAGCTGCCTCAGCTTCTTGCTCAGCAACGTATTCGGCTGGATATTCTGCTGCTACTGGCTGCTCTGGAACTTTAGCTTCTTTAGCATTCTCTGGTGCACTAGCCGGCTCAGCTGGAGGTGCCTCTGCTTCTCCTCCCCCCATATCTGCTGACTCAATTGCATAAGAACACAGCTCCTCAAAGGGCACATGATTCTTACGAGACAAATCATGCAAGCGCTGCAAACTCTCCATTATTTCAGCAGGAACTACTCCACCTCTGTCACTAGATAACCAATGAGATTGATTTTGAATAGGATGATTATCTGGCTTAGGCTGACCAATATAAAAATCTACTGGTTGTCTTTGATTACCAAACTGACATGGGATTGTTAGCTTCTTCATATTTTAAATCTATTTGCTCGCAAAAAACCAAAATCTTTATTGTCTTTTTCCGCTATTTCTTCAATCAAGATTTTCGCACTTCCAGCAGATAATGTCCAACCTAAATTTGCATGACCAATATTATAATAAAGATTACTAAATAGCTGAGACTTACCAATAACTGGAAAACCATCCTGACTAACCGCTCTAAAACCGTGCCATAACTTCTCACGCCCAACTGTCACATCAACCTTAAAAAGAGAATTTAACGATTTATCAAAAACCTTTTCCCTACCTTTAGTTAAACCTTGTTTAAAGCCATGAAAATCATAAAGACCTGCAACCCTAACTGCACCACCTAAATTAGTATAAACCATACGAACATCACTATCTATTAATGCAGTGCTTAGGGCTATATTTTGTAGATTAGTACTATAGCCCTTTACCGGAATAATTGGAGAAGTTAAATTCAACTTCTCTATTAATTTACTGCTGTAAGACCCTGCTGATATAATATATTTGTCAGCCACAAGCTCAGCGCCGCTCTCTAACAAAATATTAGTTACAATTCCAGCCTTAGTAACAATGTTTTTAACCTCGCTGTTTTTATAAAAAGAAAAATGTTTTTGCTTATCTAAATGAGTGAAAATTTTCTTACTAAACACCCTAGCATCCCCAGATTGGTCGCCTGGAAAGAATACTCCTCCACTGAACTCATCTTCATTAATATTTTTACAATATTCCCCCAGAGAACTTGACTCAATTTTCTTATATTTATGATTGTCCTGGCTAGATACTAGTTTTATAAAAGAAGCTAAGCTTCTTTTATTTCTAAATAAGTGCAAAGTTCCACAATTGTTAACCCCTTCATATTTAAGTTCATCCTTAAGCTTAGAAAATTCATCTTTACTAAAGGATGAAAAAGCAAAAAAGCTTTTATTATCAGCATATTTTTTACTTTTATATAAAGCTTTAAACCAAGATATTTTCTTAAATAGTTCTAGCCAAGAAAACTCGATTACTGATTGAGAGCTAGATGTAGCCTTAATAAAATTGCACCAATTTGCAGCATGGCTAACTGCAACTGCATGTGAATAACTTAATTGACCACCATTTTGATATGAAGCACCAAGAGCTGGCCCATCTTTACTTTCAAGCATGGTTACACGATAGCCCCTCTTTATTGCTTGGTAAGCAGAGGTTAACCCTATAATACCTGAACCTACGATTATTATGTGCTGCACAGAATTAATTATTTAGCTAATTTTTAATTTTGAATTTATAATTTATACTGGCCTTCCTCGTTTTTTCAAGGTATTACACTTAAATCATGGCAAAATTCATTCATCTTAGAGTTATTAGTAGTTACTCCCTATGTTATGGAGCTTTAACAATTGAAGAAGTTGTAAGCCTTGCTGTACGATATCGAATTCCTGCAATAGCCCTCACCGAGCGCGGCAATCTCTTTGGTCTCTTGGAATTTTCTCTTGCTGCAAGCAAATCAGGCATTCAGCCTATTCCTTCGGCTTCCATAAAAGTACGGTTAGAAGAAAATATTTATGATAATGTACTGCTATTTGCAAAAAATAAGCAAGGCTATCAAAACCTACTCAAAATCGTCAGTCTGTCTTTTCTAGAAAATACTGAGCAAGGTATTAATGCAACGACACTTGCTAACTTAGATAAATACTCAGAAGGACTAATAGCAGCAATCGGATTTCGTGAAGGAGAATTATATAATTTAGCCACCAATAATCAAAATGATCGGCTTGAAAAGCTAACTAAACAATATCAAGGTATCTTCAAGAATGAATTATTCGTAGAGATTAGCCGACTGGGTTATGAGCATGAAAAATTTGTTGAAAACAAATTATTAAATATAGCCAAAAAATTTGATCTGCCAATTGTTGGTACAAACGACGTTAAATATGCCACACAAGACCTTTGCGAAGCACAAGACATTCTTACCTGTATTGCGACAAATCAGTATATTGATGATGCTAGCAGACCAAAAACTCTAGCTGAGCATTACTTCAAATCACCTCATGCTATGGAGCAAATATTTCATGATTTGCCTGAAGCTATAGATAACACCAGATTAATTGCTAAGAAATGTTCTTTCTTTCCAGGAGTAGAAGAGCCCTCTCTTCCAAACTTCGAAACTAGCGGGTGCACCGAAGAAGAAGAAATCACTTCGGTTGCAACGAATGGATTAAAAGAAAGAATCAAGCAGCATAAAATCCCTGAAGACAAACATAAAACTTATTTTGAACGTCTAGATTATGAATTAAGAATTATAAAAAGAATGGGCTTCCCTGGTTACTTCTTAATTGTCTCCGATTTCATTAAGTGGAGTAAAGACAACAACATACCAGTAGGACCTGGTCGTGGAAGTGGAGCTGGATCAATTGTAGCTTGGGCTATGAAAATCACTGACTTAGACCCTTTAAAATTTGGCTTACTCTTTGAACGTTTTCTTAACCCTGAGCGTGTATCAATGCCCGACTTTGATATCGATTTTTGTCAGGAAAGACGAGAAGAAGTAATCAATTATGTTCGTGATAAATACGGAAAGGAAAGAGTGGCGCAAATCATTACCTTTGGAAAACTACAAGCCAAAGCAGTATTAAAGGATGTAGGACGCGTAATGCAACTACCTTATCATCAGGTAGATCGTATTTCAAAGATGATTCCTTTTAATCCCATTAATCCAGTAACACTCGCAGAAGCCATCAAGATGGATCCTATGTTGCAAAATGAGAGGAGGAGTGATCCACAAATAGCTAAGCTACTAAATATTGGGCTTAAACTCGAAGGTTTACACCGTCACGCCTCCACTCATGCAGCTGGAATTGTAATTGCGAATCAAAGTCTTTTAGATTTAATTCCACTATATCAAGACCCAAAAGCAAATATGCCAGTGGTGGAATATCCCATGAAATATACCGAGCTTGCCGGCTTAGTAAAATTTGACTTTCTTGGTTTAAAAACTCTCACCGTAATTGCAAAAGCTGAAGAGCTTATCCGTAGTCAAAACATGGAAATTGATATTAACACCATACCTTTAGATGACAAAAAATCATTTAAGCTATTAAGTTCCGGTAATACAATTGGCGTATTTCAACTGGAGAGTGCCGGCATGAGAGATTGTCTTAAAAAAATGCTCCCTGACAAACTTGAAGATCTCATCGCATTGATTTCTTTATATAGACCTGGGCCAATGGATAACATCCCCAAATATATTGCAACCAAGCATGGCAGAGAAGAACCAGAATATCCTCACCCTATATTAGAAGACTGTCTGAAAGAAACTTTTGGTGTAATTATCTATCAAGAACAAGTAATGCAAATCGCCCAGATATTAGCAGGATACAGCCTAGGTGATGCAGATTTACTGCGAAGAGCCATGGGTAAAAAGATTAAAGCCGAAATGGATGCGCAAAGAGGAATTTTTGTAAAAGGCGCAATTGCAAATAATGTTGAAAAAAACAAAGCTTCCGAAATATTTGATTTAGTAGCAAAATTTGCCGGCTATGGTTTTAACAAATCTCACGCAGCAGCTTACGCATTAATTGGTTACCAAACAGCTTATCTAAAGGCTAATTTTCCAATTGAACTAATTACAGCTACTTTAAACTTAGATTACCATGAGACTGATAAGGTTAATCTATTTATTCAAGAAGCTAAAAACCTTAAAATAAAAGTACTAGCTCCAGATATTAATAAATCTGCGTCCCTATTTGCAGTTGAGTATGATGGCGACCAAAAAGCTATACGCTATGGATTATGCGCGCTTAAAGCCGTGGGTAAAGCATCTATAGATGAATTAGTTAAGGTTAGAGGATCAGAAGACTTTAAAGATATTTTCGACCTAATACATAGATGTGGAAGTAAGATTATTCAAAAAAGACAATTAGAAAGTCTAATAAAATCTGGATCACTAGATAGCCTAGAGAGCAACCGCGCTAAATTACTTAGCGCCGTAGAATATTTAACAAAATATGCGCATAGCTATGAATTAGAAAAACTCTCAAACCAACAATCACTCTTTGGTGGTGAAAGTGACTGCCCTACTAATATTAATATAGCACTGCCTGATAAACCAATATTTGATGTTAGAGAAAGACTACAAAGAGAATTCGAAGCCTTTGGCTTTTATCTAACAGAACATCCTCTTGATCGCTTCATTGACATCTTAGAGCAAGAAAACATCTCTAGTTCAGAGCAAATAAATGCCGCTACATCTGGAATGAAAGAGATCACTATAGCTGGTGTAATCATTAGTTATAAACAAAGGTCTGGTAAAAAAGGGCGCTTTGCCACTTTAAATATCTCTGATCATTTGGGAATTATTGATGTCTCAATTTTTGATGAAGATCTAATCTCTAGTGCTAGAGAACTTCTCTTTAGTGGTAGCACTATAGTTATAAGAGCAACTTTAAAATGCGATGATAGTGGAACTCGCATACTTACTAATAACATATATAGTCTTGAGAAATTCTTAGAAAACAAATCCAAACCTCTAACAATTACCCTCAATTCACTTCAAGAATTTCGAAAAATAAATCAAGAGATCACTCTAAACCAAGGCGATTATCCAGTTAGATTGCACTTAAAATACCGTTGGAATAACAATATTTTCAAAATAAATACGCAAAAAACTATCAAAATAAATCCCGATATTTTAGAAAAATTGCCCAAAAACCCCTGAAAACAGGCTTTTTTCGAAAAAAAACAGAAAAAACGTAAGTATATACTTGATTTATAAACTAGGTGCTTTAACTAATTAATCATTAATAATAATTGTATCGAAAGGGTTTTAAACTATGAGTAAAGCAAAACTTACTAAAGACATCGCAACAACAACAGGTTGCAGTCAACAACAAGCTAATGAATTCATCAACGCATTTGTTGAAGCAGTTCAAAGTAACGTATCTACAGGTGAACCTGTAACTATCGTTGGATTTGGAACTTTCTACAGAACGCACAGGAAAGCTACTACTGGTAGAAATCCAAGAACTGGTGAGCCAATTCAAATTAAAGCTGCTAATCAAGCTAAATTTAGAGCTGGTAAAAAGTTTAAAGAAGCTGTTAACAGCTAATCTTTAGTTACTTTTTTCAAAAAGAAAAATAGACCGTGTATTTATACATGGTCTTTTTTTGTTTAAAATCTCAATAAAACATCTTTTGTTTACTTACTAATGCACTTAAGTCTTTCGTGATCTTGCCCCAGATAATTGAAAAAAACTTAAACTAGCTACCCTACCTGAGAATGCACCCTATCATCATTTCTTCCCTTAAATATGAAAAGGAGATTCTTGCTGACCAAAAAAAAACATCAAGAACTCACTACAGCCCTAGAAGAAGCAAAAAAAATGTATCCACAAAATTGGAGCTAAAACACCACCAGGACAAGATAAGAGACCTAGGGAAGAAACTAAGAACTGAGCAGGATGGACGCGCAGATGATAGAAAAAAACTCTGAAACAAAAATATAATTCCAGAGCATCTCATGTGCAATATTTCCCCCCTAGGAAGATTATAAACAATAACCACTCATATAGAGATGACTATGCAAGGGAAGAGGTGACTTTTAGGGATAGGTACCTAGAAAGAAGCCAAGGCAGGTAGAAATAGAACCCAAACACTTTGATAAGAAAAAAACCTATAATGACCCTCCTGAAGAAAATACAGAAGAAACCAAATCCTTACATAACAGACCTGAAATCTTATTTAGTATAGCACTTTTAACAGCAGGAATTACAACTTTATTTGCAGTATATGGCGAGGCATCAACAGAGCATATTCTCTTGAGCGCCATGCATGGTGCAGTTTCACTAAGCACTTTAATGATGGGTTGCAAAAATCTTTATAGTGAACACTTCAAAGCAATAGATAACAAAACCAAAGACCTCGCTTTAAGCTCAAGTCCCGAGAAAAACAGCAATATTCAAACAAACTATTGGTAAGAATTAGCACAGACTAAACCAATTAGCACTCCTGGATATGTAATGTGAATTACATAGATATATTTATTGTCAAAATACAGATCACTCCTAAGTCACAAGCTCTTATCTAAGATAGATCCTGAAACAAGCTCAGGATGACCGGGTCGGGTGGTTATGATGACGGGCTGGGTGAATTTGATGACGAGTTCGACGGCTTGATGACGGATTGGGCGGTTTGATAACTGGTTGATGATAGTATGACAGGCAAGCTGTTGAGTGACAGGTCGGGTGACTTGAAAGGAATACATGTGCATGCCGAATGCACATGTATAGTATTTTTAGCTTAACTTACACCAATCGGTTTTTTTGTAATCTTTAGTTGGTACCGCCATCTTTTGCTTCACTAAAATATCAGATAAGTTAGCTCCATCTACAAATACACTAGCCTTAACTCCAAAGGATTTGTCGCGCTTAATATTACCTGCTTCGATGTATTTTGCTTCTTTTAACGTTTTTCTTACATAGAACTTTGCTTTTTTGGCAATAGCCTTTTCGCATTTATTTTTAGAATAAATACTTGGAGACTTAACATCACCCAAAGATACCTTTAAGTCTTTTCCTAATAATGGATGTAAATGCGGGATATTAAATGTGGCAGTATCACCATCATAATTTTTAACAAACTCTAAGCATTTCAACTTATCGTTACCATGTTTACAATCTACCTTGCCTGCATCTGCATTAAAAACAACTGCACAGACAAAACCAGTCGTTAGTAATAATTTATTATAATTCATTGTTACCTAAATATTAATTATGCAGCATATATAGGAAATCATTACATATTAGTCAAATCTTTTTTATAATTTTCATGTATTTGTTAATTATTATTACATTTCCAGTAATAATAAGCACCAATCTTCAGTTATGTTTTTGATAATTACTTAATAGGTTTCTTAAGCAAATTCTTTGGCCCTATCTCAATATTGCCGCCCTCAATATCCATCTCCTTAGTTTCATCTACATTATCCTCAATAATATAAACATCTTTAGGGATGTAGTAAGTTCCGTCATCTTCTATAGCATATGGAACATAATTAAAACTAGCTGGATAATTAATACGCACCAATATCCCACTATGGTTAAATGACAGCTTCATTTCTTCTTTGCCAACTTTAATTTTCCATATTTGATTTCCATTAGCATCAAAGTCTAAAATGTAATTACATTTAAATAATTCTCTCATTTCATCTGATGTAGCACCACCAATTAAATCATCCGTAATTACCGGCTTAATCTCAGATGCATCATAAATTTTAAATTCAACTCCTTTACTACATCCTGACAAACCAAGCATAGTAATTAATATTGCGGAATTAACCTTGGAAAAAAAATGCTTCAAATACAAAATAAAACTTCAAAAAACTGTTGCTAAAGTCTATCATATGCAACTCACAAGAATACAAAAGCTTAAAATGCAAAAATTTGATCAAATTGAATCTATCATCGCACCACTTAAACTAGATAATGTGGATACTGACATGATTATCCCAAAACAGTTTCTTAAAACAATTAAGAGAACTGGCCTTGGTGTTAATCTTTTTCACGAAATGCGTTATGACTTAGATGAAAAACCAATTGCAGATTTCATCTTAAACCAAGACAAATATAAAAATAGCCAAATTTTACTAAGCGGTGACAATTTCGGTTGTGGCTCCAGCCGCGAACATGCTCCTTGGGCATTAGTTGATTTTGGTATCCGTGTAGTAATTGCTAGTTCTTATGCTGATATATTCTATAATAATTGTTTCAAAAACAGCATTTTACCAATCACACTCAATAAAACAGAAATTCAAAAAATCTGGGATAAACTTGCAAAAGGGGATAACTCAGCATTAGTCGATTTAGAATCTCAAGAAATTCGTTTCAATGACGATAGCATAATAAAATTTGACTTAGATAGTTTTCGTAAAAAATCCCTAATCGAAGGGTTAGATGATATCGATCTAAGCTTATTAGAATCTAACAAAATTCAAGACTTTGAACAAAAACAAAGGGTAAAGGAACCTTGGCTTTATAATAACGAAAGTTAAAAACACTAAATATCATGAAACTCGCGCCTCAAGCCATTGATAACTTTATTGCAAATAGCATATCTAAATTAGATGCAGCTTTGCTTTATGGGCCGGATTCAGGACTTGCTGATGAAAGGAAAAATACAATTATTAAGCAAGTTTTAGGGGAAAGCTATGATGAAATGCTCTTCGTAAAACTTGATGCAGAAACCTTAAAGAAAGAACCAAGCCTTCTACTAGATGAAGTAAATGCCATTTCACTTATGCCTGGTCGTAGATTAATCCTAATTTATAATTGCCAAGCAGGGTTTTCCAAAACCATTGAAAATGCTCTCGACAATAAGAAGTCAGACTGCTTTATCATTTTATTATCATCAGAACTAGCTCCTAGCACTGGCTTACGCAAATTATTTGAAAGTAAAAATGATAGAATAGTTAGCCTTCCTTGTTATGTAGATGATACTGCCGCAGTTTATAGAATGGCCGAGCAATCCTTAAGAGAGTTTAACCCTAACAGAGAAATCCTCTCATATATCTCACACCACCTTTCTGGTAATCGCCTGCTTATCAAACAGGAATTAGAAAAAATCAAAATCTATGCAAGCAATAAAGACAGCTTAGAGTTTCCAGTTATTGA
>Ga0302127_10002101_pt1 | contig 12037 bp, 10 predicted proteins | sample CB4_SCM_MG_FD_204452 | JGI IMG/M metagenome (GOLD analysis project Ga0302127, IMG submission 204452) | Marine microbial communities from Western Arctic Ocean, Canada - CB4_SCM | ecosystem: Environmental > Aquatic > Marine > Oceanic | place: Canada: Western Arctic Ocean | collected 2017-09-24
TAGTTGGGAGCTAAATTTAGGTAATATGGCATTGTAATATCCAGTCCGTTGGAACTTGAGCTCTCTAGAGTAGGAAATAAAAATCCAGAGCGGCGCTTATCGTCGATTGGAAAACTCATCCATGGTAGATAAAACACAGGCACCACACCAAGTTTAAGGATGGCATGCTGAGCTTCTCCCATACCAGAGTTGGGATCGATGTCTATTCTGTTGCTGTGTATTGCCCATGTGTTATCGCCTGGTGCACAAAAGGTAAAGCTACCCTCATTCATGGTGACTGTGTCATCGTTGCGGTAGTCAATAGATTGGGCAGTGGCCCGAAGCTCGCTATCAGGCACGGCAAGTTGGGCTTGGTTAAGTTGAGCTTCGGCCTTGTTGTTATTAAAACTGGCTGTCTGACTTTGTATAATCATGTTAGGGCGGCGCATTGTTACGTGGCCTATAATATCAACATAACCACCATTGGTATCAAAACGAGCCGAGTCACCTGTGATCTGCCTCGTGCCCTGGCGAAATTCTACGTTGCCTTTGAAATGAGTGATGCCTTGGTCATATTCACTTGCGTCAGAGTGACTATATAGAGGTTGTTCGTCTTGGTTAAGATTGTGGTCTAGGGTGCTCGGTTGATAAGGCAAATAGTAGCCAGAACAAACATCATCGGATGTGGAGCTTGGTGATTGCCAATCTAGGCTAATGGGTTCATGGTCTGCAGCTGCAAGCGAACTGAGGCTGCAGGTCACTAGGAAAACGAGAATCAGACGAAGGCTTGGTGTTGGTATACGAATTGACAAAAGAAACCCAGTGGTTGTGGACCAAAAATTTGGTGCGTCTAAATAGTTAAAGAGCAAGTTTAAACCAAATTATCAAAGATAGGTGCTTCTATTAGGCCGAAATAGCCTAAAAGTATCAATTTAGGTAATTTATTTTGGTTCAATGTGGCGCTTGAGGCTTTGGCGATTTATTATAGGGCGAGTTTTTAAACACAGGTGAATATGTGAATACTTACAGTTTTGGCGCCAATATGGCACGCCATAGAACAGGATTGGTACTGGGTGCTCTAATCGGCTTAACTGGTGGCCCTTCTGGTATGTTGTTCGGCGCTGCTATCGGCTACTACCTCGACAAATTAATTCGCAGCGTTGCAGGGGCTGAAAGTTGGACTCAGGCTAAAGCCCAAACAGCATTCTTCGATGCCACCTTTTGCGTTATGGGCAAGATTGCTAAAGCCGATGGTCAAGTCACAGCCGAAGAAATTAAATATGCAGAAGCTGTAATGACGCGAATGCAGCTTACGGATGCCATGCGCAAGCGTGCCATTGATTGCTTTAGTCAGGGTAAAGAAACCGCTTTTGAACTTGCCCAAGTGTTAGAACCCCTGCGACGAGCTTTGGTTAATAATGCCTCAGTTAAACAGATGTTTATTGAAATTCAATTACAAGCGGCTTTAGTTGATGGTGAATTTAGCCCAGCAGAAGGTCGTATTTTGGCTCAAGTATGCCAGTTATTGGGCATTAGTCAGCGAGAATTTGAAGCCGTTGCTGAGCGCATGAAAGCGGAACAGTCATTTCATCAAGGTGGTGGCCAAGGTCAGTTTGAAGGCTCTGGAAATTTGGGCATAAAACAAGCTTATGGTGTATTGGGTCTAAATCATGACTGCGATGCTAAAAGCCTTAAAATGGCTTACAGAAAGCTCATGAGTCAGCATCACCCCGATAAGCTAGTTGCCCGTGGGTTGCCCGATGAAATGATGCAGATGGCGAAACAAAAAACTCAAGAAATTCAGGCTGCTTACGATGCAATTAAGAAATCTCGTAAATAGTTTTTTTGACACCATATACTGGAAAATAATCCCATGGCTGATTTTAAAATAGCACCATCCATTTTAGCAGCGAATTTTGCTCGTTTGGGCGACGAGGTTGATAATGTGTTAGCGGCTGGTGCCGATATTGTGCACTTTGATGTAATGGATAACCACTATGTGCCTAACCTTACTATTGGGCCAATGGTGTGCAAAGCATTAAGAGACCATGGTATTACCGCACCTATTGACGTGCACTTAATGGTGCAGCCGGTGGATCGCATGATTGAAGAGTTTTTGGCAGCTGGAGCCAGTTATATTACCTTTCACCCTGAAGCCAGCGAGCACATAGACCGTTCCTTGCAGATAATTAAAGACGGTGGGGCCAAAGCTGGTTTGGTGTTTAATCCTGCAACATCGTTGCATTACTTAGATCATGTAATGGATCGGTTGGATATGATCTTACTGATGTCGGTAAACCCTGGTTTTGGTGGACAAAAGTTCATTCCTTCTACGTTAGATAAGTTACGCTTAGTACGTCAACATATTGATGCTTCGGGACTAGACATACGCCTTGAGGTAGACGGGGGTGTTGGAGTAGCCAATATTGGTGAAATTGCCCGTGCTGGTGCAGACACCTTCGTTGCAGGATCAGCTATTTTTAATACAGATGACTATGAAGCGACCATTGATTTGATGCGTAAAGAACTAGCCGCCAGCTGATTTAATAACATGATGCCATTGTTTGATAAGATAGGTTTTGAGCCAAAGCTAGTGCTGTTTGATTTGGATGGCACGCTATTAGATAGCTTGCCGGACCTCTACTCAGCCAGTTTGTCCATGGCCGATGTGCTTAACATTAACGCACCCAGTTTGACCCACGTTGAGCAATGGGTAGGTAATGGTGCGGCTGTATTGGTTCAAAGAATTCTTGCCAATCAATTCCAGCCCTCATCGGTAGATCCTCGATTCGATCACGCCCTACAACTCTACATGGATGCCTATCACCAACTAGGTAATCGGCAGAGTCATCTTTATGGCGGTGTTGAAGCTTTGTTGAGTGAATTGCATCAAAAAGGTATTAGCCAAGGCGTGGTTACCAATAAACCCAATCGATTTACCGAACCTTTGTTATCTCAGTTTGGCATATTGCATTATTTTGACTTAGTGTATTCGGGTGATAGTTTTACTGAGAAGAAGCCCCACCCAATGCCCTTGTTAATGGCGGCCCAGCAGATCGGTGTCAGTCTTGAGGAGTGCTTAATGGTAGGAGATTCCAGCAATGACATTAATGCTGCTAAGGCTTGTGGCATGCCATGTTTAGGTGTGAGGGGAGGCTATAATCACGGCCGCGATGTGGCCGAGTGTGAGCCAGACTGGGTTATCGACAGCCTTTAAATTAGCATTAAGTTCAAATACGCCTTGGCAACGCCTCAATCCTATGCTAGTGTACTAGTACATTGATACAGTCTGATTTGTCTACCACCTGCTCGTTATGATCAAGAATAAACCCCTTACTCCCGTCGTTGAATACCTCATGACTCAAACAACCGAAGAACAAATGTCAGCGGCACTTGAGGGGTTACTTACGCCATATGAACAACAAGAACTGATCAATCGATTACAAATTTTTGAGTTGCTATCTCAAGGTGTATCCCAACGTCAAGTAGCACAACAGCTCGGAGTGGGTATAGCCACTGTAACCCGAGGTTCTAGAGCCCTTCAAGCTGGAAGCTATAAAATTGATCCGTCCAAATAAAATAAAAATGGCGCGCAAGCCAAGTTATGCAACAGTAACCTCGAGCTGTGATTTTTTTGAATTATTTAAAAAAATTGAACAACGTTTTGATACCTGCTACATGCTCGAATCTTTAGGAGAAGATAGCCATATTTCGCGTTATTCGCTGATTGGCTTTGACCCAGAACAGATCTTTTGGGCCAATGGTAAGCAGCTTCACATTAGTGATCGTGATGGCCACGTTCAATCTTATGCAAGTGACAATCCCTATTACCTTTTGCGTGATATCGTGCCGCAAAATATCATTAGCCGGCGATACGCTGGTGGTTTAACAGGTTATATTGGCTACGACGCCATGAACTACTTTGAGCCAAGTCTAAGCCTTACTGCCAGTGATTCTTTCGATGCGTTTAAGTTTGGTTTGTACAAAGATGGCCTGATTTACGACAAGATGACAGGAGAGTTAATTTACTTCCATTACGAAGACAATCGTATCGCTTTAATTGAAGCGCTTATTGATGCACCAACGCCTACTATAGGCGGCCTGGAGGTCGTGCCTCAAGGTGAAGACATGAGCCGCGAACAGCATGCCGCCGCTGTTAAAAAAGTTAAAGGTGACATAGTAGAAGGTAAAATATTCCAATGTGAAGTAGGCTTTAAATACCGCTTTGATATGTTGGGTGAAAGTATTAATTTATACGAACAGCTACGTGTGATTAACCCTTCCCCACAAATGTATTACATAAAATTTGGTGAGCAAAAAGTTATTGGTGCAAGCCCAGAATTGTTGTTCCGCCTGCGTCAAGGTGAAATGGAAACCTACCCCCTGGCAGGCACCACCAAACGTGGCGCTACCCCAGAAGAAGACACCGCATTGGCACGAGCCTTATTAAACGACCCCAAAGAAATTGCTGAACACAATATGATTGTTGATTTGCATCGTAATGATATTGGCCGAGTGGCTCGCTTTGGCACCGTTAAAGTCCGTAGTTTGATGGACATTAAACGTTTTAGCCATGTGCAACATATCTCCAGTGAAATTGTAGGCATAATGGCAGAAAATGAAGACATGTTTTCTGCCTTAGCCAGTAACTTCCCAGCAGGCACCTTAACTGGCGCACCTAAAATTGAAGCCATGAAGATCATTGATGACTTAGAATTAGATGGTCGCGGTCCTTATGGTGGTGCCGTAGGCCATTTTGGTTTTAATGGCGACTGCACCTTTGCCATTCCTATTCGCACGGTATTTGCTAATGGATCTAAAGCATACGTGCAGACCTGTGGTGGTAACGTTTATGATTCAAACTCAGAAGATGAATACCAAGAAATACAGCGTAAATTCGCTGGTACTCTTAAGGTGTTAGAGCAGTTTATGGGGGTTAAATCATGAGTCAAAACATGAGCCAACCCATGAATAAGTTTACGGTCTATCTGATAGATAACTACGATTCATTCACCTATAACCTCTACCAATACATAGGCGAAGTACTTTCAACAGCCAAACTTAATGGGAAGATCGGTGAGTTTGAAGTCATCGTTGCTCGTAATGACCAAGTGACAGTGGCAGACATCAAAACAGCTGAGACGGATAGAATCATCATTTCACCAGGCCCAGGCTCTCCAGATGATGAACGCTATTTTGGTGTTTGTTCACAAGTCATCACAGAATTGGGGCCAAAAATTCCATTACTTGGTGTGTGCCTAGGTATGCAAGGTATTGTCCATTGCTTTGGTGGCAAGGTAGTGAAGGCGCATTTGCCCATGCACGGTAAAATTAGCCCTATTAGCCACGATGGCAGTGGTATCTTTGAAGACATTCCAGACCAGCTAGAAGTGATGCGTTATCACTCTTTAATGGCAGAAGCAGAATCTATGCCAGACTGCCTTCAACTCACCGCAGTGGTGGGCGAATTTGGTTCAGACAGTTATGAAATTATGGGTGTGAAACATAAAGAATATCCTATCCAAGGCATTCAATTTCACCCAGAATCCTTTGCTACAGAAGGTGGTAAAGAGCTGATGCAGAATTTTTTGCTGGGTTCATAGCCCACTTTTATTCACTTAAAAACGCCCTAAGCTAATTATTCTGCTCTACCCAAGCTAAAATCCCAGCTTGGTCTAAATCTCCAAGGCCAGCATCTACCATAGCTTGCCATTGACTTAGACAGGTTTGGTTAAGGGGAAGTTGCAGATGGTTTTGCTGAGCTAGATCTTGGGCCTGTTGTAAGTCTTTAAGCTGGGTTGTGGCCCGTGCTCCTGGCCTATAGTTCTCTTCCACCATGCGCTGGCCGTGAACTTGTAAAATTTTGCTATCAGCAAATCCGCCTCTTAATGCTTGTCTTACTTTTGCTGGATCAGCGCCATTTTTTTGGGCTAAAAATAAGGCTTCTGCAACGATATTTAGAGTGGCTCCGACAATCATTTGATTGGCCGTTTTAGCTAACTGGCCACAACCAATACCCCCTACGTGAGTGACTTTCTGACCCATGGCGTCAAATAAAGGTTGTGCCCGTTCTAGCTGCACTGGGTTGGCTCCAGCCATGATAGATAATGTGCCTTGCTGCGCACCTACTTGGCCACCAGATACTGGGGCGTCTATGTAGTATGCGCTCTTCACTAGGGTTTGCTGAGCTAGCTCCTGAGTAAGGTCAAAACGGCTCGTACCCATATCAATAATTAAACAATCGGGCTCAATACAGCTCAGTAGCCCATCGGCACCTGCCACTACTTCTTCTAAGGAGGTGGAATCAGTGACACAAATAATGATGACCCCGCTCTTTACCTTTTTTGCTAGACCCGCAGGGCTGTTTGCGTAGGTTGCACCTAGGGTTATTAATGGCTTTGCTTTGTCTGCGGTGCGGCTATGAACACAAAGGGAATAACCGGCATTGATTAAGTTGGTAGCCATAGCTTGGCCCATTAAGCCAAGGCCAATGAAGCCTACAGATGGAGGTGTGTTCATGATAAGCTGCCTGGATATGTGAACTAAAATTAAACCTAAGCCTATCCCTATTATTCCTTATGCCTAAGCTCTGTGCCAACATTTCTATGCTATTTAATGAATTGCCATTTTTGCAGCGATATCAAGCTGCTGCGGAGCATAATTTTTGGGCAGTTGAGTGCCTTTTTCCATATGATTTTAGTGTTTTTGAAGTAGCCGGTGCAATAGATAAAAGTGGAATGCCACAGGTGTTAATTAACACTGCTGCAGGTGATTGGAATGCTGGTGATCGCGGTATGGCATGCGATGCCAATCGGCAGCAAGAGTTTCAACAATCCATTAAACAAGCGTTGGACTATGCCACGGCGATGGGTAAACCCTTGGTGCATGTAATGGCTGGGTTGATTCCAGCTGGCATTAGCCTTGAAGAAGCGGAAGATGTTTATATAGATAACTTGCGCTGGGCTGCAGTGAAGGCTCATAAAGTTGATGTTCGCCTTACTATGGAAGCTATTAACCCTATGGATATGCCGGGGTATATGTTATCTAAACAAGCCCAATCTTTGCGTTTACTCAAGGCTATTAATGCCGATAATCTAGGCCTCCAGTTTGATTTTTTTCATTGCCAAAAACATGAAGGCAACGCTTTGCATCAGTTTGAGCAATTGTTGCCGTACATATTCCATGTACAAATAGCGGGTGTGCCCGAACGTCATGAGCCTAATACAGGGGAGTTAAATTACGACCCCGTATTTGCAGTAATAGATGCTTCTGCATACGAAGGTTATGTGGGTTGTGAGTATCGGCCCAAAACCACCACCCTTGAAGGCCTTGGCTGGATGAAAAACTAAACGTCTTTTACGCTTTCCATCACTACGAAGGTACTTGTTTGCACTACATGGGGCAGGCTGGATATTTTTTCACCCAAAACAGCACGATAACTGGCCATGTCTTTGGTCCTCACTTTTAACAAATAATCAAAGCTAGCCGCGGTCATGTGGCATTGTTCTATTTCTACAATGGTTGCCACGGCAGCATTAAAAGCTGCCAGCGCTTTACTGCTGGTGGACGCTAAAGTGGCTTGAACAAACGCCACGTGATCTAACCCTAGTTTGGTTTTATTAACTAAAGCTATGTAACCCGTGATATAGCCTTGATCTTGCAAACGTTTAAGGCGAATTTGACAGGGAGTGTTGGATAGCCCTACGTGTTCAGCCAGGGCAGTAATAGTCATGCGACCATCTTTTTGCAGTGCGGCAATAATAGCTTGGTCGTGGCGGTCTAGCTTATTCATGTGTTCCCTTGTGTTTTTTTTGGCTAAAAAATTATTATTAACTAGTTAATATACCTATTTTTTAAGTCATATAATATTTAATTTACTATAAAATAATTAAATTATAGTTATTATTTTTGTTATATGATTAAAATATAGCAAGTTATGCTTTTTATATAGGCATAAAATGGTGTATTGAATTAATCAACTCTAGGCCACAGCATGACTAACATTATTTCTTCATTGTCTAATAAAGAGCAACTGCATAATATTCGCCTAGGTATGCGTGCGGCCTATCTAGCCGATGAAAAAGTGTGCATTGAAGCCTTATTGAAGGGTTTCAATTTAGCAGCAGATTCACGTGAAAAAATGTCTACACAGGCTGCAAATCTGGTACGTCATGTACGTAATCACTCTAGCCCAACCATGATGGAAAAGTTCCTTGGGGAATATGGCTTAAGCACAAAGGAAGGTGTGGCGCTCATGTGTATGGCGGAAGCCTTGTTGCGAGTGCCAGACAAAGCCACCATTGATGCCTTGATTGAAGATAAGGTGCAAGCAGGGGACTGGTCTAGCCACCTTGGGCACTCTAATTCATCGTTAATTAATTCCTCAACATGGGCCTTGTTAGTGACAGGCAAATTGTTGGCCCCGGTAGATGCAGACAAAGTAGGCTCCACCATGCGTGGCCTTGTGAAACGTGTGGGCGAACCCGTTGTGCGTAATGCTGTGGCCCAAGCAATGAAAGAACTTGGTTCTCAGTTCGTGCTAGGCCGTACTATGGAAGAGGCAACGCGACGCGCCAAAAAGTTGACTGCTCAAGGCTATACTTACTCCTATGACATGCTTGGTGAGGCGGCCTGCACAGCAGAGGATGCAGCTCGCTATTTTGATGCCTATAGCAAAGCCATTGCAGACCTATCTCCCTATTGCAACGATAATGATATACGTAATAACTCTGGTATCTCGGTAAAGTTATCGGCCTTGCACCCACGTTATGAATGGGGTCAGCGCAATCGTGTATTAACAGAGTTGGTGCCGCAGGTATTGGCCTTAGCGTTGCAAGCCAAAGAAGCCAACATGGGTTTTAATGTAGATGCTGAGGAAGCTGATCGGTTAGACATTTCCCTTGATGTGATTGCTGCTGTATTAGCTGCACCAGAGTTAGCTGGCTGGAACGGCTTTGGTATTGTGGTACAGGCCTTTAGTAAACGTGCACCGTGGGTGTTGGATTGGCTCTATGCATTAGCCACGGGCTTAGATCGGAAAATTATGGTGCGCTTGGTTAAGGGTGCCTACTGGGATGCGGAAATAAAACGTGCCCAAGTGTTAGGGTTAACGGGGTTTCCTGTGTTTACCCGTAAAGCCAATACGGATTTGTCTTATTTAGCCTGTGCTAAACAAATCTTAGCTATGAATGATCGCATTTATGCTCAATTTGCCACCCACAATGCCCACTCTGTAGCAGCTATTTTGCATCTGGCAGGTTCTGACCATGCCTATGAATTCCAGCGCTTACATGGCATGGGTGAATCTTTACATGCCAGTGTGATGGCTCAAGGTGGTATACGTTGTCGTGTTTATGCACCAGTAGGTGCACACCAAGACTTATTGGCCTACCTCGTTAGGCGTTTGTTAGAAAATGGTGCTAACTCCTCCTTTGTTCACCAGCTAGTGAGCCCAGAAATTGCCCCAGAAGCTATTGCTCAAGACCCTGTGAATGTCGTTTTAGAGCGCTTAGATCAGGGCTTAAGTTGCAGCAGCCATGCCATTGTGCAGCCAAAAGATTTGTTTGGCCAAGATCATGGCAACTCTAGAAAAAACGCTAAGGGCTGGGATATTACTGACTCACCTACGGTTGAATCTATGGAATCTGAGCGAGTGTATTTGGCACAAGAATATTGGCAGGCTATGCCGATTTTGGCTAATCACCAGCCTAAAGCAAAGGCTCCACTATGGGTTATCAACCCTGCCACCGATGACGAGCGGGTGGGTCAAGTTTATATGACCTCTAAAGAGCAGGTTGAAGCTGCAATAGAGTCGGCACCTATAGGTCAGGTTCAGTGGCTTGCAATGCCCATTGCACAGCGTGTGGCTTGTTTTGAAAAAGCAGCAGACTTGTACGAAGCTAATGCAACGGAACTGTTTGCTATATTAGCTAGGGAAGCTGGAAAAACTTGGCTAGATGCTGTAGGTGAGTTACGTGAAGCAGTTGATTTTGCGCGTTTTTACGCACAAGAAATGGCCGCAGTGCCTCAAAGTCAGGGCCGTGGTGTAGTCAGTTGTATCTCACCGTGGAATTTCCCCTTGGCTATTTTTAGTGGCCAAATATTTGCCGCACTGGCAGCGGGTAATGCCGTACTAGCCAAGCCTGCGGGCCAAACTAATTTAGTCGCTCATAGAGCGGTGCAGCTGATGCACGAAGCTGGCATTCCTGTAGCAACAGTTCAGTTTGTACCAGGTGGTCCACAAGACGTAGGTGTGCCTATTACCAGTGATGCACGGGTGAGTGGTGTATGTTTTACCGGTTCTACAGCCACGGCACAACACATCAACCGTGTGATGGCGACACACTTGGCCGCAGATGCCGTTATGATTGCTGAAACTGGTGGCCTCAACGCCATGATTGTGGATTCTACGGCGTTACCTGAACAAGTAGTGCGCGACGTATTGGCTTCGGCTTTCCAAAGTGCTGGCCAGCGTTGTTCAGCCCTGCGTATGTTGTACTTACAAGAAGATATTGCCGATAAGGTTTTGCATATGCTCTATGGTGCAATGGATGAACTTATCCTAGGCAATCCGTGGCATCTAAATACTGATCTTGGCCCGGTGATTGATGTAACCGCTAAAACTAAGATCGAAAACCACATTGCTGATCATGCTGCCAAAGGTAATGTGCTCAAGCAACTCGTGACACCAGAAACAGGTTTGTTTGTGGGCCCTGCGGTAATCAAGGTTAATGGTATTGAAGACCTTGGCGAAGAAATTTTTGGCCCCGTATTGCATGTAGCCACCTTTGCCGCAAGAAACTTAGATAAGCTAATTGATACCATTAATGCACAAGGTTATGGCTTAACCTTTGGCATACATACCCGAGTGGATGCCCGTGTTGAACAGCTGGTAAAAGGTATACACGCGGGTAATACCTACGTTAATCGTAATCAAATTGGTGCAGTAGTGGGTAGCCAACCGTTTGGTGGCGAAGGCCTATCGGGTACTGGGCCTAAGGCTGGTGGCCCACAGTATGTACAGCGCTTGCGTCGACCGCTGGTGGTGCAGGCAGCCTGTACAACAGGGACTGTTGTTAGCCTAGGAAAGGTGCAGCAAGCCATAGACTCCCTATCCATCAAGGCGCTCATTGAATGGCAGCAAAGCAGCGATCGTGTGTCACAAATGGCTCAAGTTTTTGGTTCACAAGCTAGCCGATTACAGGATTTGTGTCGCGATGTGGTGCTGTTGCCCGGCCCAACGGGAGAGTTAAATCAGCTCAGTACCATCGCCCGTGGCGTTGTTTTGTGCTTAGGGCCAGACCGACACGCTGCCTTGCTGCAAGCTCAGACAGCATTAGCTCAAGGCAACGGTGTTGTGTTGGTAGCCAATGACCTTAATTTGCCCAACAGTGATTTGCCCTTAGTGGTGGTTAAAGGGCAGCTTGCAGCTACAGACATCACCTCGTTGTCGGGCTATCATGCCGTAGCTGCAAATGGTGATACCCTAACTGCAAATGATGAGGTCTCCTACCAAAAACAATTAAGGCAGGCCTTAGCTGATAAGTCTGGTCCATTAGTGCCATTAATTAGTGAGACCGCAGACCCACAGCGGTATACCATGGAACGCCATTTGTGTATCGATACAACTGCTGCGGGAGGCAATGCGAGCCTCATTGCAGCAGGGGAATAATATTAATTAAACTCGCTCGCTAGAGGTTTTAAGGCATGATACTAGGCGCATACGGATTATTGTTAAAAAACCATACGCGCTTTGTGCTGTTCGGTTTGATAACGGCGTTTGCATCTTCTTTTGGCCAGACCTATTTTATTGGCATATTTGGCCACGCCATTCAGCAAGATTTTGCCATGAGCCACACCCAATGGGGTAGTATTTACATGGCCGGCACCTTGCTGAGCGCATTGATGTTGCCTATTACGGGCAAATTGATTGATCAGGTAGCATTGCAGCGCTACACGTTTTTTGTGGTCTTGTCTTTGGCTTTTGCCTGTTGGTTTATTACTCAGGTGCATAGCCTTGTTTGGTTAGTTGTTGGGGTATTTTTATTACGTCAATCGG
>Ga0302127_10002102_pt1 | contig 12036 bp, 12 predicted proteins | sample CB4_SCM_MG_FD_204452 | JGI IMG/M metagenome (GOLD analysis project Ga0302127, IMG submission 204452) | Marine microbial communities from Western Arctic Ocean, Canada - CB4_SCM | ecosystem: Environmental > Aquatic > Marine > Oceanic | place: Canada: Western Arctic Ocean | collected 2017-09-24
CAGTGAGGTAGGCCAAAACTCGCTGAACAATTATTATTATCAATGATAATTTGACTTATTTACGGCTTAAAAAGGGTAAGATTAAGAATATATATCTTTACTCCCAATACTAATTATTCAAATCATCATAAGACGCCACCATCTCTTTACTCTTAAAAAAACTCTCTGGGGCTTCGTAGAAGTTTTTTAAGAGTAAAGAGATGTAAGTATATTGTTTCTTAGTTCATACGTTTCGGGGTTAACGTCGATCTCTGTTCATCTGCTCTTTTCTAAAGATTTTCATGATGGCCGACCCAAAGGTCTAGCTGAGTAACCCCAGCAGCTATTATTATGCTATGTATGGAGGTGTGTTTCTTTGGATCGTATGGAGATTGTGAGGCCGATATAGATCCACTTACCAAGTAATGCCCATCAATAAACGTATGGGATCCAGCGTTTTACTTTCTTTTTATAGTCTAAGTAATCGTTCCCAAAATGCTCTTCTAGGAATAATTCATCACGACGCACCCGTATATCAAACCAAGGAATAAGTGAGATTAACAATGCTACGGCAAACCAAGAACTAAATGTAATAACAAGGCCAAAAAGAAAAATAATATGTCCAAGGTACATTGGGTTACGAGTGTATTTAAAGAACCCTTTATCAACAATTTTCCTTGGAGCAATTTTTGCACTCACCCCATCGCCACCACCACCATATTTACCACGGTAGCGACCACAGAATTTATATTGTGAATAACCCCAAGAGAGGAAAAATATACCCCAGAGGTTAAATTCTGTAACGCCATGCCCTAAACCCAGTTCAATGGTAATCGTAACCAAGGGGTAAACTATAAAGCTACGATTTGGGGTCTGCCCTAACCAACCTCGTATCTTGTTTAGCATATTGAAAATGAAGTTCTCATCTTAACCAACCTAAAAGTTATTATATGTTAATACTTACAATTTCTTAGGACCTAAATGAGGTGATATTAATTAGATTAAGGACCTCACGATAGACCCTAGTTTTAAGTCACTAACCCTACTGCCTATATCTATAGATCAAAAGAAAACCATTCCAACTAGTCATATAATTTAGAAAACTTAGATCTTGGCTATAGGGATTAGAATTTGACCCCGCGTGGAGAATGCTGAAAGACTGAGGAATGCAGACACAGGAACCTATAGGAACATTGTTTTCTTTCGATAATAGCTTTGCCCGCTGTCTTCAAGGTTTTTATGTCTCCTCCAAAGCGGCTGCTTCGCCAGCACCAAAACTCATTCAGTTTAACCATAATTTGGCCGAGGAACTTGGTCTAGAACCGTCAATGTTTACGCCAAAAGTGGGTTCAGACATTTTCTCTGGCAATATTATACCTGAGGGCGCCGAGCCGCTGGCACAGGTTTATGCGGGTCACCAGTTTGGGGGCTTTAACCCTCAACTGGGAGATGGCCGTGCACTGCTCCTAGGAGAAGTGATCGACACTCTTGGCCTACGTCGCGACATACAATTGAAAGGATCAGGCCAAACACCATTTTCACGGAGCGGAGATGGCAAGGCTACCCTTGGTCCAGTGCTCCGCGAATACTTAATCGCCGAGAGCATGCATGCGCTCGGCATCCCTACCACGCGTGCCTTGGCCGCTGTCACCACTGGGGAAGAGGTTAATAGAGAGAGGCCGTTGCCAGGCGCGGTCCTCACCCGGGTTGCAGCTAGTCACATTCGGATAGGCACCTTTCAGTTTTTTGCCGCCCGCGATGACACCGACAAAGTTCGTCAAATCGCTGACTATGCAATAGCACGACATTATCCAGCGGCCACCAGTGTCGACAACCCATACCTTTGTTTTTTCAAATCGGTCACCGAATCACAGGCGAAGCTTATAGCGCGTTGGATGAGTGTAGGTTTTATCCACGGGGTGATGAATACCGATAATATGACAGTTTCTGGCGAGACAATTGATTATGGGCCTTGCGCCTTCATGGATACCTATTCAGCCCAAACTGTATTCAGTTCCATTGATACCCATGGCCGGTACGCCTATGCGAACCAACCATCAATTCTCTCGTGGAATTTGGCACGCTTAGCAGAGACCCTAATTCCCCTTGTGAACTCTGATAAGGGTATAGCCATTGAACTACTAACTGACGCAGTCCAGGACGTTCGGCGTGTTTATGAGACTCACTGGCTAAATGCTATGCGTCCCAAAATAGGCTTACGGACCAAAAATCCGAGCGACCTGGACCTAATTAACGACCTGCTATCGTTGATGGAGGATAGTCATGCAGATTTCACCCTAGTATTTCGCCATCTCTCAAAATTCTTGCTTGGCGATAATTCCGCGGTCCTTCAACAATTCGGCCTTTCGGCCTCCTTCGATGACTGGTTACAGCGTTGGCAAAACCGCCTGAAGCTTGAAGAGGGTAGACCTGAAACACACGCATTAGCTATGGATCGGATTAACCCTATCTACACTCCTAGAAATCACAAAGTAGAAGAAGCACTCTCCGCCGCCGTTAATCACGACGACATGAAGCCTTTTTCGCGTCTTTTAGAGGTTTTAAGCCACCCGTTTGATGAAGTAGAGGGGCAAGAAGAGTATTCAACCCCTGGGCCACAACTGAACGCACCTTATCAAACATTCTGCGGAACCTAACAACAGGTAGGGAGATCCCGTTTCTACGCACCGTCCCCGGTATCGTTTGCGCGGAAGGCTGTCCTTAGGCCACTCCTCTGAAAGCGGCGGGGCCAAGTTGGGTCCAGCGATGGCTGGAACGGCCATAGACTATCGAGTTGTGATCAAAAGGGACCCGCCGAACACTGGGGCAGCCTTTAACCGTGTTCCGGCAAGGGTGTTCCATTTCACAACGGTCTTATAATCCTGTGGAACACCATGTCCGTTGGCGTACATCAAACCCAGATTGTACTGGGCATCGGTATCCCCCTGTTCGGCAGCAAGTGTGTACCACTTCACCGCAGTCATATTGTCTTGTGGAACACCGAGTCCTTTGCGGTACATCACGCCCAAAAGGTACTGGGCGCCAACATTCCCCTGTTCGGCAAGTGGTGTCCATTCCCGCAGAGCAGTTGCGAAATCACCACTTTGGTATGCGGTTACACCCTTTTGGTAATCAGCACTTTTACAAACACCTGTACATCCAAATAGGAGGGCAACAGTCAGGCAGATGATAGCGGTCAGATTTCTCATTCGGAAAGTCTGACAGAGAATATTCGGTATGGGTAGAGAGAATGGGATGGGCGTACTGACGACTCATTGCCAGTAGTTCTAGGAGGCTGTGCTGTCATCTGGATAATCTCATATCTATTTCTCAGAGACGAAGAGAAGAAGAAATAATAATAAACCATCAGCTACACGCCATATCATTATGCGACGGTTTTTATGATGAGAGACCTAAATATCTAGCTCAGTAACCCCAGCAGCTATTATTATATTATGTGTGGTGGCTGTATTTCTTTGGGTGGGGTCAATTATCGCACCAACCTGGCACCACTCAATTATAAATATGGGTACCCTTTTGTATAAGGATTCACTTATCAGTTTACCTGTGTTTTAATAGGAACTGGAGAAACAGGACTTATAATTGCTGAAATGCCTAGTGTTTGGATGATCAATTAAGACCACAATGTAGTGGTGCCCCCGGGGAGAATCGAACTCCCACTCCCTTACGAGAACTGGATTTTGAATCCAGCGCGTCTACCAGTTCCGCCACAGGGGCCCCTGTACAGCGCCATATTTTAGCGCGTTCGTCTTTAGTTAGACGACGGGGATAATAGCGACCGGCACCGCGTGGTCAACATGGTCTTGCTCCGACGCTTTTCGGCTGTTAGGAACCATTCTAATCGGACCACCACGCGGCCCGCCGGGAGACCCATCTTGTTACAACGCACTTATGATTGGGTGATGTCATTTTCGGCCCGCCCCAACGCTATTTGGGCGCTGGTGGCGATTTCTTTTATCGAAAGTTCGATCTTTCCCATTCCGCCAGATGTATTGCTTATCCCAATGGTTCTTGCGGCGCGCAGTCGTTGGCTTGGTCTTGCCATGGCCTGCACCATCGCGTCAGTGCTTGGTGGTCTCGCAGGCTATGCGGTTGGCTTTTTCCTTTATGACGGTATTGGCAGGCCACTGCTCGAATTCTATGGCTATGGCGCGAAATTTGCCGACTTCCAGCAACGCTATAATGAATTCGGTGCCTGGATTGTCTTTATCGCGGGCATCTCGCCTTTCCCTTATAAAGTCATCACCATCGCCAGTGGGGTAACCCAACTCGATATCACAACCTTCTCGATTGCCTCAATCTTCGCCCGCGGCATTCGGTTCTTCGTGGTCGCTGGATTGTTGTTTTGGCTCGGACCGCCGATCAAAGACTTTATCGAAAAGCAACTGGGACTAGTTTTCTCAATATTCGTGGTCCTGTTGATAGGCGGATTCGTTCTTCTCAAGTATCTGTTATAACAGCCATCCTCCCTTGACGGCGTTCACTTCGTACAACATATCTGGAGAATGAGTACTATCTCCACCTCTCCCTTATTGAGCCATCGCAATGCCGCCAGCATCGCCGCTCTGGCCGCTGCTGGATTACTGATCGCCGTCTTCGCGATGCAATATATCGGTGGGTTAGCACCGTGCAGCCTGTGCCTGACGCAGCGCTGGCCTCATAGTGTTGCACTCGCGCTAGGCCTAATTGCCCTTATGCCGATCACTGCTGCCCCAGCGAGGCGTCTCCTGCTCGCCCTCATCGCCCTTTCCTTTGCGGTTACCGCTGGCATAGGCGCCTATCATGCCGGGGTCGAATATGGCTGGTTTGCAGTCCCAACCGCCTGCTCAGGCACGATATCCGGCAACACTGTCGAGGAACTGAAACGGCAGTTGATGGCACAACCTGTCGTGCGCTGCGATGAAGTCGCCTGGTCGTTGTTTGGGGTATCGCTCGCGGGATATAATTTTCTCGCGTCAAGCGCACTTGCTTTATTCTGCGCAACAGCAGCATTCCGCAGCGCAGAAAAATTTAGGCGATAAAGATGGGAAACGCCAAATCCACCAAACCCAAGATCACTGGCGAAGGCCGCATGCCAGGCGACCCAACGCGCGACCAGATGATCAAGTCAATGATCCGGGTTGACCATGCCGGTGAACATGGTGCGGTACGCATATATGCGGGCCAACTTGCCGTCCTAGCCGGCACCGCTGCCGAAGACACGATCCGCGAAATGGCGGAACAAGAACAGAAACATCTCTCAACATTTGATTCAATGATTGCAGACCGACAGGTTCGACCAACGGCACTCACCCCCATTTGGCATGTCGCCGGGTTTGCACTCGGTGCCGGAACCGCGCTGCTGGGCCCAAAAGCGGCGATGGCCTGCACCCAGGCCGTCGAAGAGGTTATCGACGAGCATTATGCGGCGCAGGCCGATCAGCTCGGTGATGATGAAAAAGACCTGCGGGACACGGTTGAAGAGTTCCGCGCCGACGAGCGCGCTCATCGTGACAAAGCAATTGAGGAAGGTGCCGAACAGGCACCCGGCTATGAAATTCTCACTGGCGCTGTTAAGGCAGGTTCCAAGCTAGCAATCTGGCTATCAAGTCGAATTTAACGTCGTTTCTTTTTCTTCAAGCGATAATTGCGATGACAAGCCAAACAGGACTTACCGAGCGCGAAATACGCCGTGCTGGCATGTTTCTTATTTCCGGCCCGCCCGGCTTCCGCCAAGACAGTCGCGGATCGCACCATTGAATTCATCGCACGCGTAAAACCCTGCCAGTCCTTCCAGACTTCGGGTGAAGCCTGAGTCGGTTTTCCTCCGCTGCCTTTGGGGAAAAGCCTGCTTGATTTGCGGCCATGATCGGCAATCTTTTCTGACGCCGCGGCGATCTTGGAGCCATCGAAGCGTTTTTTACCGCGAACCATGGCACTTATCAGCTTCATTTGGCTGCCCATTGCCTCCATACGATCCATACGCATTTTAACAACCACGGCGGCACCCTCGTGCGCAATCACGATGTTATTTGTCAGAAACGCGGCGTTTTCTATCGCATTAGACTGAGCATGCGCGAGATGACTTCCCGCTGATAGTGCCAGCAAAAAAGCAAAAAAGGCGACTGGAAAATTACTGATAATTTTCATAGGAAAATTCATAACACCCAATTATGTCAGAATTTCGCCATTGCATGGCTTACTTTATTTAAAAATCGCGCTACGCCTACTGTGCTCGGCTTGTGAAGCCCGTAAAGTCCCAGAAACAGCACTGAAGCACCCGGCGCGAGGAACCATTTTAACCACCGTTTGATCAGGCGGCGTAGTGGGTCGCCAAACCACCACAGGATCGATCTTTCCCGGCCATAGATCACGATAGCCGCCGCTTTAGTGATATGGCGCAGATTGGCATGTAGCAAACCATCAGAGTCTATCCGGAAGGAAACATCCGGTCCAAATACACGATCAAAGAAACCTTTAAGGATCGCCGGTGGCCCCATCGACTAGGTCGGGAAAATAAAGACCAACCCTTCACAGGCCATCAGGCGTTTGGCACATCCAGCCGCCTGATCTCCACGCTCGAAATGATCATCAAAATATGTTTGGCGCTCGTGTTCAGACAGGACGGGGTCGAAGCAATCCGCATAGAGGTCAATAAGATCAATTTCATGACCAGCCGCGGCGAAGCCTTGTTCGGCAGCGGATTTGATTTCAGCATTTAAACTGTCACCAAGCGGGTGGGCATAAACCAACAAAACCCGCATTGATCCGGCTCACACGATCGGAGGCTGGGAATGAACGGTGATCTCCGGCAGCTCGTCATCATAACGCTCAATCTCAACCAAAGCTGTTTGCGAAACCGGCGCCTGTGCCAATTGAGACGTCCCCTTATCGAGGGTCAGCATATTCGGGTTGCCATGGCGGTCGAGTGTTCCGGGAACCCCGGGCTCCAGCGGATCATACCAGGCACCCGTCGCCAGCTGCACGACGCCTTGGCGAAGATCATCAGATATCACGACACCCGCGAGACAATGTCCTCTGCCGTTAAAGACACGAACGATGTCGCCCGCAATCAAATCACGGGCTTCCGCATCCACCGAATTCATTGAAATTGGTTCGCGCCCGGCGATCTTGGAATGCACACTAACAGGCCCGGAATCCAACTGACCATGCAGACGTGTCCGTGGCTGGTTGGAAATCATATGGAGTGGGTATTCAGCAACCCTCTCTGAACCGAGCCATTCGGCTGGTTCCAACCACACCGGGTGGCCCGGACAATCTCCATAGCCGAAAGCATCAATTGTTTCCGAAAAGATTTCGATTTTACCAGACGGTGTTTTCAATGGTTTCGCCTCTGGATCCTTGCGGAAACTATCCAGGAGGACCACGGGTTGCTCCGGTCGGGAGAATTCAAAATCTCCCGCTTGCCAGAACGTCTCAAAATCGGGCATTTCTATCCCTGAATCGGCGTTTTGCTGACGGGAGACGTCATACATATGCTGTAGCCAGCCGATCTCGTCTCGCCCTTCGGTGTACTCGTCGCCGAACCCAAGATTGTCGGCAATATCTGCAAAAATCTCAATATCGTTCCGCGCCTCGCCGACCGGTTCCATTGCTTTCTGGATCGCAAACCACATCGCCGGCACCGAGGCGACACCAATATCATTCCGCTCCAAAGCCGTGGTCGAGGGCAACACAATGTCAGCGTGCCGGGCCGCCGCCGTCCAGAACGGCTCATGAACGATGACTGTATCAACTCGCCGCCAGCCTTCGAGAAGGTAATTTATGTCCTGATGATGATGGAAAGGGTTGCCGCCACACCAATAAATAGCGTGAATATCGGGGTAAGTCAGCGTCTTGCCATTAAAGGCGCAACTGCCCCCGGGGTTGAGCAGCATGTCCGTAACACGAGCGACCGGGATGTATGATTTAACAGGATTTTGACCCATCGGCAGACGCGGCCCTGCAGCGCGCGAACGTGGGGTTCCAATTCCACCAAGAGAGCCATAACCAAAACCCATGCCCCCGCCAGGCAAACCAATCTGACCCAACATGGCCGCCAGGGTAACTGCCATCCAGTATGGTTGCTCGCCATGATCAGCACGCTGCAATGACCAGCACGCTGTGATCATCGTTCGACCGATCGACATTTTTTCAGCCAATTTATGGATTGCTGCGGCCGGAATCTCACAAATTTCAGTAGCCCAATTGGCATCTTTGGGTTGACCATCCGTTTCGCCGGTCAAATAGGCCGCGAATTTTTCAAATCCAACGCAATACTTATTGAGGAATTCCTGATCATGACTATCTGATTGATAGATCTCATACGCCAAACCAAGCATGAAGGCGGTATCGGTATTGGGACGGATTGCCAGCCATTCTGCACCGTCTAATCCCGCCGCGTCGTCCCTGACTGGGCTCACGCAAACAATGTTGAGCTTGGCGCTGGAAAGCCGTTCCTGCCAAAGCGCATCGTCATGTTCCGGCAGGCCACCATAGTTAATCTGGGTGTTTTTGAGTGGTACACCGCCGAACGATAAAAGCAGGTCAGTATTATCAACAATCGACTGCCAGCTGGTCAGCGGCCCATTCACGGCCTGCCCCGAACCTAGAATATGCGGCATCAAAATTTCGGCAGCCCCATTGGAATAATTTCCGACCGAGTTGGTAAAGCCCCCTGCTAATCCGAGAAATCTTTTCAGCGTCGCTTGAGCCTGATGAAATCTGCCCGCACTCGCCCAACCGTAGGATCCTGCATAAATCGACGAAGGTCCAAAATCGTCGTAAACACGTTTCAGCTCCGCTGCGACCAACTCCGTTGCCTGTTCCCAGGTCACCTGAACAAATGGTTCGCCGCCACGTCCAGCCCCTGTTCCCGTAGGTCCATTATCAAGCCAGCCTTTGCGCACCACCGGCGCCATAACGCGGCTATCAAGATGTTGGCTCGCGGCGACGGCAGAATTAATCAAGGGCGTTGGATTAGGGTCTCGTGGATGAGGTTCAGCAACTAATGTGCCTTTCTCATCCGTCGCAACGCGATAAACACCCCAGTGACCGCCGGAGGAACACTTCTTTTTATCTGGCACATCCGCCCCGTTTCTTATCCTGTTTGAGATTTATGACCTCACCACCCAACGGTCAAGCGACGGATCATCTATAAGCGATGCCTCATTTCTGTTAATATTCTGCACAGTGAGGCGTTGAACAGAGATTAAGGGGTGTTGATTGTGGCTGGATTTCACGTCGGACATATGGGCCTTCACGTTCCTTCTATTGAAGAAGAATTGATGTTTCTCGAGAAACTAGGCGGCACCCTCACCGAAACAGATAAGATGGATAACGGCACGCGCGTTGCCTTTGTATCAATGGATGGTGAGCGCCACCACACAATCGCTCTCTTCGAAGATGGTGAAAAATTACCAAACGGCAACTCCCGTATGAAAGGCGCTGGCCTGCACCATATTGCGATGCCGGTCGACAGCCGTAACGACGTCGATAAATGGCAGAAGGAGTTGGAAGAGAAAGGCGTGAAAACAGCCGGACCCTCAATCCAAGGCCCTAAGGGTGGCGGGTTAGAAAATGGCAGCGGCAGCTATTCGATCTTCTTCCAAGACCCCAACGGTATCTGTTTTGAAATCTATACTGGATCGATGTCCATCACGAAATTCAAGACATCGAAAGCAGCCGTACAATGATCGAACAATTCCTTGCCGTCCCTACGAAGGACGGAGAGATGAAAACTTTCATCGCCCACCCCGACGGCAACGGGACCTATCCAGCGGTGGTTCTGTTTATGGATATCTGGGGTGTCCGGGAAGAACTCTGTGGTGTCGCACGGCGTATCGCCGCCGAAGGGTATTATGCAGTCCTGCCCAATTTCTATTACCGACAGGGTGATATTGCAAATGTCTTCTGGGATGATGATGACCGGATGATCTCGCTGCACAAACTCGACAAAGAACGCGAGACCGTCGTTCATGATCAACGCAAGAATCTTTCCAACGACATGATATTGTCCGATGTCGCCGATCTCATCCCCTTCATCGAAAGTCAGGACGCTGCTAAATCCGGGCCGATGGGATCCATTGGCTGGTGTATGGGTGGTTGGGTCGGGTTCAAAACCGCCGTTGAATTCCCCGAGAAATTTCAGGCGACAGCGACGCTGCATGCGACCAAGCCATTGTCGGACCAGCCAGGCTCACCCCATCTACAACTCGATAAAATGCGTGGTGGAATTTATTGTGGTTGGGCGGAACATGATCACCTATCGCCGCCTTCGATGGTGGCTGAGCTAGAACCACTGCTCGCCTCCTCGCCAGTCGAGTATACCAGCAGCATGCACATGGGTGTTGAACACGGGTATGCCTTACCCGATCGAGATATCTTTGCTGAAGCTGCAGCGGAACAGGACTGGACGAACATCTTCTATTTATACCAAAAACATCTAGGGAACTGGCACGGAGGAACGCTATGGCACTGACTATTAAGCCGTTCGACGCACCGCTTGGTGCCGAAATTACCGGTATTGATCTCCGGCACGACCTTGCTGACAAAAGTTTCACAAAGATTGAAGCTGCTTGGCACGAATACGGCGTTGTCGTGATCCGCGATCAAAACCTCACGAAGTCAGATCAGATTACTTTCGCAAGCAGACTTGGCCCTGTTAGCGAACGCGGTCTCCCCGCCGAAAAGCGCAAAGAAGATGATGACCACGGGGGCACGATCATGATGGTCACCAACAAAAGGGGAGCCAATGGCGAGTTCGTCGGATCAGTGCCAGAGGGAGAGTTATGGTTCCACAGTGATTTAAGCTACCGGCTCAGGCCCGATCAGGCGACCATGCTGCATGCGCTCGCTTTACCAGACAGCGGCGGCAATACGATATTCGCCAATATGTACAAGGCGTACGAAAATATCCCGGAGACGCTCAAACAAAAGCTGTTAGGCCGCAAGGTTTTGCATGCCTATGATTTTGCAACAACTGCGGGAGTGGATATCGATCAAGGGCTCGACAATATCCAGCATTTTTGGCAACCATTATTCATTCGTCACCCAATAACAGGCCGAACTGCTTTGTTTGCCAGCCGATTGATGAGCGCACAGATCGAAGGTTTGGATCGTGAGGAGAGCGATTCTGTTCTCCAAGAGTTGTTCAACATTATCGAAGACCCTGCCATCAGCTATGAGCATGTCTGGCGTTTAGGCGACCTTGTCTTCTGCGATAACCGGTGCTGCACTCATGCCCGCCGCGAATTCCCCATGGACCAGCTACGTATGTTACAGCGCTGCACGATCCAGGGTGAACCTATGGTTGCTGCAGCGTAGTTAGCGTCTTATGCCGACTTGCTACTGCTTCTTGCCAGAAAATATGAGCTGGCGAAGATGATGACCGACCCAACCCAAGTCCAGATGTCTCCGGTTTCGGAAAACAGGAGAAAAGCGGCTGTCGCTGCCATTGGCATGCGCAAAAAATCAAACGGCATCACCGCGCTAGCATCCGCTAGCGTAAAGGAGCGCGCATAGGCATAGACGGCAATGGTTCCGTTCACCCCGATAGCAACGAAAAGGGGTAAATCTGCGAGTGCGGGGGTAACCCAGACAAACAATGCTGGAACCAAGGCAATCGGAAGCATCAATAAATTGAAATAGAACACCGACTGATTAGCCGTATCGGTCGTCATCAGCCGTTTAACACAGATATTCGACACCGCGTAGGAAAATGCCGACAACAAAACCAAAATGGTGGCCAATTCAACGGCGACAACACCGGGTCGTACGATCACCAAAAGCCCGACAAACCCGGCAATCACGGCAATCCAGCGAGCACCATTCACTACTTCTTTTAGGATCAACGCCGCCAGAACTACAACAAAAAGTGGCTGAGTAAAACTCAACGCAGTCACATCGGGCAGCGGAATGTTGGCAATGCCATAAAAAAGCAGTAGCACGCCGATGTAAGACAGAAGCGCCCGCAGGCTATGTAGTTGCAAACGCTGTGTTTTGAGCGATGAGAGCCCAGACCTCATCGCAAGCGGAAGCAAAATACAGACCGACACC
>Ga0302127_10002103_pt1 | contig 12036 bp, 9 predicted proteins | sample CB4_SCM_MG_FD_204452 | JGI IMG/M metagenome (GOLD analysis project Ga0302127, IMG submission 204452) | Marine microbial communities from Western Arctic Ocean, Canada - CB4_SCM | ecosystem: Environmental > Aquatic > Marine > Oceanic | place: Canada: Western Arctic Ocean | collected 2017-09-24
AACAAGAGTTGCAAGCAATGCCATTAAGGTAAGCTGCATAATTTGGGAGCCCAGGATAAACCTTTTCGAGGCACCAAATACTTTCATTAAAGAGGTTTGTAGTAGGTTGCGAGCTGCATATCTTCGGACTGCCATCATTGAGGTGATCACAGAAATAATGATAGTAAAAAGACTGGCCAGATTAAAAAAAATTGTTGAGCTCTCAAGAGCCTTTCCCAGACCTTCTCCAGCATCTTCTGCTTTTTGAACCCTAATTTCTGCTGGCATATCCTGCATACTATTCAGAAAGTTCTTGATATTTTCTCCTGTTCCAGCAAACAGGTTTCTATACACCACCCTACTGCCTGTTTGAATAATGCCCATCTCAGCCAAATCATCAACATTCACTATAATTGTTGGGTAAAACCCAAAGAACCCTGAATTACGATCCGGGTATTCTTGTATGATCCCCTCAACAATAAAAGTCTTATTGCCAATAATTAACTGGCTACTTTGTCTTAACTCCAAGACTTCTAATATTTTTTTTTCTACCCACAAATAACCGCTTCTAGGTGATCCTTTATGATTAATCTTGTCGCCATTAACCGTCGAAATGATCAAGGCTCCCTTTAAGGGGTAGGATGAAGTGGTTGCCTTAATAGAGCTCAATAAATTATCTTCATTGGCGATAGCCATGCTTAAAAAAGATACTGTTTCTGCAGTCTCTAACTCATGTATTTTTGCAAGCTCTAGATAGTCTGGCCCTAGCTCTGATGCTGAGCGAAGAGTTACATCAGCACCTAGGATACTAGCGGCTTGTTGCTTCATTGAAGACTGTAGCCGATCCCCTAAAAAACCAACGCTTGAAATAGCAGTAACACTCAAGACAATAGCAAGTGACAAAATCAGCAAATCACCACTTGTAATTTCAGACCAGAATTTTTTTATGCCATAGAGAAGGCCTCTGATCATAAGAGCTCACCCTCAGATAATTCATAAACTTTGCTGCATTTTTCTGCAAGCGCTAAATCATGGGTGACCAACACCAGAGTGGTTTGCATAAGGTCATTGACAGAAAATAAGAGGTCTGTAATTGCAGTTGAACTTTTTGTATCAAGGTTTCCAGTTGGTTCATCTGCAAATAAAATTTTTGGTTTGTTTACCATCGCTCTGGCTATGGCTACTCGTTGCTTTTCTCCCCCGCTCAGTTGAGTTGGAAAATGTTGCGCTCTTTTTTCTAAACCAACGCTTATGAGAGCTTCTTTTGCCTTAGATTGAGCCTCCTCTGTTCCAGATATTTCTAGCGGCAACATGACATTGTCTAGTGCTGACAGTTTAGGCATTAAATGAAAAGACTGGAATACAAATCCAACATCTCGGCCTCTAATTTGAGCCCTTTGATCTTCATCGAGCAAAGTAATTTCCGACCCTAAGAGAGTAATAGAGCCTGCGCTGGGTAAATCTAGGCCTGCCATAATTGCTAGCAATGTTGTTTTACCAGACCCGGATGGTCCAACGAGGGACACCAACTCTCCTGGCTCTATGGATAAATTAACGTCCTTGACTATTGTCAAAGGCCCCTCTGGGCTGTTAACTTCTTTGGTAATGTTTTTAACTTCTAAAATTAAATCTTTCAATTTTTGCCTTTTGGTAGTTTCAGCCATCTTACTGTCCGTAATGGTACCAGTAAATTCTGCTGACACGGTAGACCCACCAACCAATACCATCGTTGTTTTAGGCGATAGTTTGAGTGCTGGCTATGGGGTAAAACTCAATCATTCTTGGCCTTCATTGCTGGATGCAAGCATCAAGAAGCAAGGCTTAACATTTCAAGTGGTGAATGCCGGCGTTAGTGGAGACACCACATCAGGTGGGCTCTATCGGCTGCCTAAATTATTAAGCCGGCATAAGCCTCGGATTGTTATTTTAGAGCTGGGTGGCAACGATGGCTTGCGGGGCATGTCTTTAAAAAAAGTAGTAAGAAAAAATCTTAAGCTGATGATTGAGATGGCTCAAATGGCTGGCGCAACTGTTGTTCTTGTTGGGGTAGAGTTGCCGCCAAATTATGGGGAGGTTTATACAAAGAATTTTCAAAGAATTTTTAGTGATCTGGCAATAGAATACCAGCTCTCCTTAATCAAAGGCTCAATTCAAGAGATGGCTGCAATGGGTCTAATGCAATCGGACGGGATTCACCCAAACAAAGAAGGGCATTCCTTAATAGCCAAAGAAGTCTGGGCAGAGATACAGCCCCTAATAACCCAAATGAATGCTGGCTAGGATTATTTAATCCCGGATTTCTGCACTTGATAGATCTTGATCAATCCATACAGGCCCCATGAAACAGTAACACCCCACCATAAAGCAAAAAACCAATCGTTTTGCTCAGTTCCATTCCATTGCAGCCATTCAAAGATAAAAGCCTCTACAAATAAATCAAAAGCCACCCAAGCAAAAAACCCAAAGACCCACAGCAGAAATAAATACATTGTTTGCATTTGGGGAGCAAGCGTCTGTTCAGCCTCTTGAAGAATTTCAGTTGGCAAGATAAACGCTCCTCTTTCTAAAAACCATGTTTGTGATGTGTGCTTGACCAAGAGGTCGCCATATAAATGAGCAAATTCTCCGCCTCGCTTTTCCGAGTGCTCAAAGGTTAATCCATCTTCGATGATCTGTTGTTTAATTTGTAGAAGCACAACCTCTTCTTGCTTCGCAAAATACAAAGTCAAGGTTGCGTTTAGCTGAAGGGCGGAGGAAAGATGAACAAAACCATCTTTTTGATCTAGGTCTGTGGCTATCTGCCCACTCTGTGATGCCGCCTCCCATTCCTGTTTAGATAAAACCTTGTATAAATTTTTTGGTGCCTTAGATTGGGTGATGGTCATGTTTAATTTAAAGTCTTTGTTTGAAATCAAGCACGGTTGCATTAATACAATATCTGGATGAGCCATTGGGGCCGTCAGGAAAAACATGGCCAAGGTGAATATCAGAAGTCGCAGACCGTATTTCTGTTCTTCTCATGCCATAACTATTATCTGGTTTGGTATAGACAGAGCCATCTATAGGCTGTGTGAATGATAGCCAGCCGGTAGAAGAAGTAAATCTATCCCTGGTATCAAATAATGGCGCTCCGCTTAACTTATCAAGAAAGATGCCATCGGGTGTATTTTTAAAAATTTCATACTCCTTGCAAAACCTAGCATCGGTTCCCTTATCAAACGCCACTCTGTATGCTTCGGAGTCGCCTAGCTTAAAGTAGCCAAGCGCTTCATAGAATTCCTTGGGTGACATATAGCCCTGATGGCCAAAGACCTCTTTCCCTTCTTCAAGAAATAGAATAGTTGGGGTGGCCCATGTGGGTGAATCAATTCTCAGTCCCTCTAACTGACTGGCGAGCCTAAAAACAAGGGGTATATTGCCAAGATATTTTTTTACTACTTCTGCCTTAAATTTTTCACAGTAAGGGCAGTAACCTTCGGGCTCAATGACGACAATGGTTTTACCCTTTGCAAGGGTTGTATTATCAGGCATGGTCGCCTGTTTTTTGTTGTCAAATTTCACCCCTGTAGAGTGATCTGGGCAATAGCCATTTGGGTTTTTTTTAATGTAGTCTTGGTGATACTTTTCTGCTTTGTGAAACTTGGTGATGGGCTTAATGGCTGTGGTCATTTTTCCATAGCCGGCATCTGATAGTAGCGCTTGGTAGGCCGAACCAATCTCCTGAATTACCAGCCTTTGGTCTTCGTTTGAATACAAGATGATTGATCGGTATTGGGTTCCCACATCATTGCCTTGTCTATTGAGCTGCGTTGGATCATGCGATTCAAAATAGTGCATTAAAAGATCTGCGGTAGAAATAATATTTGTGTTGTAGGTGACCTCAACAACCTCCGCATGGTTGTTTGGGTTGAACTTATGTTTAAGTTTTGTAATTTCTCTATAGGTTGGCTGCACTCCATCGCCATCAGCATAACCAGAAACTGCATCTATCACCCCAGGCAAAGATTCATAGCCTTTTTCGGCGCCCCAGAAACAACCCGAGCCTAAAATAATTTTCTCTGAGTGAATGGTTGCCTCAGAAATACTGGGGGCAGCAAGCGCACTCAGCACAAATGATAGTGTTAGGATTGAAAAATAGAAGGATGTCTTGTTCATAGGTAAATTAATCTAGGCTCTCAACCAGTAGGATAGAAAAATTAAATTTTATATATATTGAATTATATATTATTTATTAATGTAACCTTTACTTCTCTTATATATGATGTTAAGTTTACGTTACATATAAATTTTAGGAAAAATTATGGAAATATTAATACCGCTTGCCGCAATATCTGTTGGAATCATTGTCCCGCTATCAGTCTTCTTCTGGCAGTATCACGAAACCAAGCATAAAAATGAAACTATTTTAGAAATATCAAAAACCCTTGATGATCCGGCAAAACTGGAACGCTTATTGCGTATTTTTGATGAAAGAAAACAAGAGCCGATAGATTATCGCAGAGGCGGTTTAATAACCATTTTTGTAGGTGTTGGAATTTATTTTCTAGGTTTAGCTGCATTAGGAGATTTTTTTGAGGGAGTTGGGTTATTGGTTGGCTTCATAGGAATAGGAACCATGGCAGCTGGTTATATCTATCCAAATACTAGTGAAGAGATAACTAAGGCAGTTGAAGAATTTGAAGAGAAATAATATTGGGTAGCCATCATAAAAACCTTTTAAACAATCTTGGGGAGCTAAGAAAATCTGCAGGCTTAACGCAACAAGAGCTTTCAGAGAGTGCAGAGGTCTCTAGAAAAAGCATCAATGCTATTGAAAATGGGATTTACGTCCCCTCCACTGTTCTTGCATTAAAAATAGCAAAAACTTTAAATTGTTCTGTAGAGGACTTATTTACACTGCCATAGAACAGTTATTTAACAGCGACCTATGGAGTTTGAGCAATGAGCCTAAGTGGAAATCTTAAACTAGCCGATCCAGTAGTTTGATGTTTGATCTAGAGAAGCTCATGCATAATTTTTCGATGCTGTAGAATAATGCAACATATAGCCCTGTGCTGACTGCTAACCTAAAGTCAAAAGGTATGGCGGCAATATAGGTCTGTGGCAGCGAACCACCACCTGCAAACCACACAGCGCCGTTGACCACAACAAACCAAGTCAGTACAGCGCTTAAGCTGCCAAAGAAAAGGCTCTTACTGTAACGACTCACAGTGGGTGTAATCGCAAAGACTAAAAGCATGGTTGCAAGTATCAGCGCGTTAACTGGTTCTAAAAAGAGGTTAGTGAATGCAATAATGCTGACAGGAAGAAGGTGCTGAATGCGCTTATCATCCGTTAGTCTGGGCATAAATACCGCTAGCGCTAGTAAGGGAGAAAAGTTTGTTGGTAATCCAATAAATCTACTTGCAACCAATAGTGCTAATAAAAATGCTACATTCTTCCACATAAAATTTCCTTGGTTTCTGGTGCCTTGTTTGCAATCCTAAGTATTATAGTTCAACTGCCTATTATTTTTTAAAGATCCACGCCTTTTCTAGCCATTACACCCTCATTGTAGGCATGCTTAATTTCTTTGATTTCAGATACCGTGTCTGCCCACTCTGTTAGTGCTGAGCCTCCGCCGCGTCCAGTTACAACGACAGATTGGTTTTCTGGACGATTTTTTAAAGCGCTCAGAATACTGTCCTCATCAAGATAATCAAAACTGATCATGTAGGTAAGCTCATCTAATACCACCAAATGATAGCTGTCATCTTTTAGCATTTTTTCAGCAATTGCCCAGCTTGTCTTCGCAGCAACAATGTCTGAGGAGCGATCCTGGGTGTCCCAAGTAAAGCCAGTGTTCATTTGGTGAAAGGTTACCGATGGGCATTGTTCGCGCACATAGATCTCTTCGCCAGAAAGTTGTTGTCCTTTAATAAACTGGACCACGCCTACTTTGTACTCATAGCCAAGCGCCCTCATCACCATGCCAAAGGCAGAGCTTGATTTGCCCTTTCCATTGCCGGTAAGCAATATGCCGACACCTCGATCAATGGTTGCAGCTGCTATTGACGCATCAATATTTTCTTTCAGAGCTTCCATTTTTTTCAGATGGGCTTGTTGCTTCTTGTCTTGCTCGTTGCTCATAAATGCACCCTCTCTTACTGGTAATGCCACTATATCAAACGGCTTCCCTATTAAAAAATCTAAAAACGATAGCGCGCTCCAACATTGGCACTAAAACCTAAGGTTTGGTAGCCAAAGACTTCTTCATAACTTTCATCTAACAAGTTATCAAGACGCAAATAAATGCCTAGCTTTGGCGTGGCTCCATAATTAAGGCTTAAGTTGACGACGGTATAATCTTCTAGTCTTATGTTATTGGGATAAACCACGTCTATTTGAGAGCCGTTGTATTGGGCGTTGGTGTTAATGTGCAGGTTCGTCATTGCCTGCCAAGATAGATTTAAGCTGCCAGTGTGACGGGCACGCCGAGCTTCGTCTGCATAGCGATTATCGCCATCAAGCTCAACTGAATCGGTGTAGGTATATGAGGTATTAAAAATCAAAGCATCATTTAATTTGCTAGCAGTTGTAAGCTCAATGCCTTGTCGCTTACTCAAACCCTCTCTATTTTTAGAAGTGTAGCGATAAGTTATTGGATCCATAAAATTACCATCAATTTCATTATCAAGCTCTGAATTAAACAATGTAGCTGAAAGGCTGAAGGTCCCTTCAAGAAACTGCCGATCAATTCCCAGCTCCCAATTGACCGCTTCTTCTGGCTCTAGGGATGGATTGCCAATGAAGTTAGTATAAAACCCAAAGCGCTCGGTAAAAGTGGGGTTTTTTATTGCTGTCCCATAAGCGCTGCGTAATCGAATGTGATCATTAAATTGATAGATCACTTCAAGCCTTGCGGTGTTGCCGCTATTAAATTCAGAGTTGTCATCATAACGAGCGCTCACCCCCAGGGTCAGTTTTTTAGATGTGTCAGCTCGGTATTCTAGGGCGATGCTATCTGTTTTTCGCCCGCGGTTTTGATTGGGATCATAGATGCCAAAAACGCCATAATCATTGATCACTCCACGCTGTTGGAATTCCTCCTCTTCACGCTCCATCAAAAAGGATGCACGTTGTTTTTGTTTGCTCCAGAACAAAGAACTAAGAAGCCGGTACTGCTTTTTGGTTGAGTTGGTTGCTGTGCCTGAGATGCCCAGAGTAAATTCATCATTGTCATTTGTTGATTGCGCCACTGAGACCTGATGTTGCCAAAGACCATCGACCGATGAATGCTCAGCTTTTAGGAGCATAGTGACATTGCGGAATTGAGATACCTGATCCTGGTCATCAATCAAGCTATCAAAATCACCGTCTGAGTCATATTCATTCATACCATCTGCTTGGCGGGCTGCAAAGGTTAGGTGCAATTGATCCGTAGCACTCCAGTTAGATTTTAAATTTACATTAGTATTCTCATACCCATCTTTTTCAGAGCCTGTGCGAGATATATTGTCTCCATCTGTTTGAAGATGGCTGATACCAAGGCGCACATCAAAATCTTCATTTTTAAGCTCAACGCTCACACCGTTATTTTGAGTATCAAAGCTACCAGCCTCGGCAAAGGTTTTAATGCTAAAAGGTTGCTCTGCACTTTGGGTGATAATATTTACCACGCCAGCCATTGCATCGCTTCCCAGCATAGAGCTTTGAGATCCACGAATGATCTCAATACGCTCAATATCAGACGCGACTATAGTCCCCCAATTAAATTCATCGCTTTGCGATGGATTGTTTGCCTCAACCCCATCAATTAAAACCAATAGATGGTTAGCTTCACTGCCCCGGATCCTGATTTGTGTTTGTGAGCCCTGCACGCCGCTGCGACTAACCGCAAGACCGGCAACATCGCGAAGAAGATCGCTGACACTGGTAACCGCTCTATTTTTTAGTTGGTTTCTATCAATAACGGTAATTGCATTGGCTGATCGATTGATGGTGATGGGTAGTAACGAGGCGCTAACCAGGATTTCTTCCATCTCTACATCTATCTGTTGAGCAATTAAAAGACTGGGCACTAGGAATGGGGTTAATAAAAAATAATTAAGAAATTTATTCATAAGTAACAAGGCTCACTGAGCGGTGTACAAAGCTATTGTAAAAAAAGCAGCTGCTTCTCCTAATACCCTAGGACTGGCGCAAGCCAAATTTCATTTTCATCCATACTCTCTTCTCTTGCCTTTGAGTAAACCTCAACTTGATCCTTGTCTACTCTCCCAAGCTGGAAGTAATGAGATTCTGGATGAGAAAAATAGAACCCGCTAACACTAGCTGTTGGCCACATGGCTAAAGACTCTGTGAGACTAAGATCTATGTTCTTTTCAACATCTAGCAATTCCCAAATTGGCAGTTTCCCTCTGTGATCAGGACAAGATGGATAGCCTGGGGCGGGACGAATGCCTTGATATTTTTCGTTGATCAGCGCGTCGTTATCCAGCCCCTCTTCTTTCGCATAGCCCCAAAGTTCGCTGCGGACTTTTTTATGGGCCCACTCAGCAAACGCTTCAGCAAAGCGATCGGCTAGTGCCTTCAAAATAATTGCATTGTAGTCATCTAGCTCTGATTCAAAATGTTCGATATGCTCATCGATACCATGGCCAGCTGTTACAGCAAACGCACCAATATAATCTTCTTTCTCGTCGATAAAATCAGCCAGGGAATTGGATGTTAAATCTTCTCGAGATTTTTGCTGACGAAGACAGTGTAGCAATACTTCTTCGCTCGAGCCCTCAGCCTTTATGGCAATTGCATCGCCAAGTGAGCGAGCAGGAAACAACCCAATGACTCCCTTAGGTTTAAGCCACTTTTCATCCATCAGTGTCTTAAGTAGTGCCTGGGTATCGTCCCAGAGTTTTCTAACCTCAGGTCCCTTAACTGGGTCTGATAACAAATCAGGGAAACGGCCGCTAAATTCCCAGGCATTAAAATATGGCATCCAATCGATAAACTCCTGGAGTTCTTCAAGACTTGGGGAGAGCACGGTGACCCCTGGTTTTAATGGTGCGGCTTCTTTAAGCGCCATATCAATGGTTGCTTTGCGCGTTATTGCTTCAGGAAAAGGTCTGAGAGGTGTGGTTGCCCTTGAGGCATAAGCATCACGCTTGTTGGTATGGGCTAGGGCTAGCTCCTCGGCATAAACAGCGCGCTCACTCATGAGTCGTTTGGCAACTCGAACAGCTCTAGATGCATCTTTCACATACACCACTGTCCCTGAATAAACTGGATCAATTTTAACGGATGTATGGGCTGGGCTTGTTGTAGCCCCACCAATCAGTAAGGGTCGAGTATCGCCTCTGCGCTCCATTTCCTTTGCAACGCCTACCATTTCATCGAGTGATGGGGTAATTAAACCTGACAAGCCTATGAAATCACAGTTCTCTTGATCGGCAACATCTAATATTTTCTCTGTTGGCACCATGACCCCCAGATCAATAACCTCAAAATTATTACACTGTAGAACTACGCCAACAATATTTTTACCAATGTCATGCACATCACCCTTAACTGTTGCAAGAACAATCTTTCCATCTGTCTGCATTTTTCCGCCGCCTTTTTCTTTTTCAATAAAAGGCACGAGGTAGGCCACTGCTTTTTTCATGACGCGAGCAGATTTAATGACCTGAGGCAGGAACATTTTGCCGGCACCAAATAAATCTCCAACCCGATTCATGCCATCCATCAAAGGCCCTTCAATCACATCCAAAGGTTTGTCGGCTAATAACCTAGACTCTTCTACATCCTCAATAACGAATGTATCAACCCCTGTTACCAGCGAATGTTTTAATCTTTCGTTGGTGGCAAGACTTCGCCAATCTTGATCTATGCTGCTAATTGAGGCACTTTTGCTATCTGCATATTTTGGTGCAAGGTTTAATAATTGCTCTGTGGCTTCTGGATTGCGATTGAGAATTACATCCTCAACAACCTCACGCAGCTCCTCTGGCAATTCATCGTAGATGGCAAGTTGGCCTGCATTAACAATAGCCATGGTAAGACCATTTTGAATAGCGTGATACAGAAAGACTGAGTGCATGGCTTCACGGAGAATATTATTGCCACGAAAACTAAATGAAACGTTGGACAGGCCGCCGGATAAAGATGCGCCGGGGCACTGTTTTTTTATCTCAGCACAAGACTGTATAAAGGATAGTCCATACTCATTGTGTTCTTCAATCCCTGTGGCAACAGCAAAAATATTTGGATCAAAAATAATGTCATGCGGATCTAAGCCTACTGTTTGAGTTAATAGGTCGTAAGCGCGTTTACAAATATTTACCTTTCTTTTGAGCGTGTCTGCTTGGCCTTCTTCATCAAATGCCATCACCACAACCGCGGCGCCATAACGCTTGACCAATTTTGCTTGCTGGATAAATGCTTCTTCGCCCTCTTTCATGGAGATGGAATTCACAATAGATTTGCCTTGGACGCACTTAAGACCGGCTTCAATAATCGACCATTTGCTTGAATCGATCATGAGAGGCACCCTAGAAATATCAGGCTCCCCAGCTATTAAATTTAAAAATCTGACCATTGCTGACTCTGAGTCCAGCATGCCCTCGTCCATGTTGATGTCGATTATCTGGGCACCATTTTCAACCTGCTGTCTGGCAACTTGCAGCGCAGCCTCATAATCCCCGGCCTCAATTAATTTTCTAAAAGCTGCTGAGCCAGTAACATTAGTTCGCTCTCCAATGTTAATAAATAAACTATCAGCGTCAATCTCTAAAGGCTCTAAACCACTAAGCAACATCGATTTAGGTGAAGCTGCAGGTGCTCGAGGAGTTAGGCCTGCTGTTGCAGCTTTAATGAGTTTGATGTGAGGGGGTGTTGTTCCGCAGCAACCACCAACAATATTAAATAAGCCCGCTTCACCAAACTCTTTAATGATTTCTGCCATCTCGGCAGCCGATTGGTCATACTCACCAAATTGATTGGGCATCCCTGCATTCGGGTGAGCGCTGACATAACAATCAGAAATTTGTGAGAGTTTTTGCAAGAATGGTCTCAGCTCAGCTGCCCCCAAGGCACAGTTCAATCCGACAGAGATGGGGTTGGCGTGTCGCACAGAATGCCAAAACGCTTCGGTGGTTTGCCCGGACAATGTTCGACCAGACGCATCGGTGATAGTCCCAGAAATCATAATGGGAATATCTATATTCCTTTCTTGCGCAACACAGTCAATTGCAAAAAGAGCCGCTTTGGCATTAAGAGTATCAAAGATTGTTTCAACCATAATTAAATCGGCCCCGCCTTCCAATAGAGCAGCTGTCGCTTCGCTGTAGGTTTTAACCAACTCATCAAAGCTAATGTTTCTATATGCAGGATCTTCTACATCCGGGCTTAATGAGCAGGTCCGACTGCTAGGTCCTAAAATTCCAGCGATATAAACTTCTTGATCATTGAATTTTTGGTGCTGATCAGCGGCTGCTCTAGCAATTTTTGCAGCTTCAAAATTTAACTCATAGACCAGCTCTTCCATGCCGTAATCTGACATCGATGGTGCATTAGAGTTAAAGGTATTGGTCTCAATAATATTTGCGCCTGCTTCCAGGTACTGTTGGTGAATGCCTGAAATAATATCTGGCTGTGTAAGGCTTAACAGATCATTGTTGCCCTTTAGATCGCTCGGCCAATCAGCAAATCGCTCTCCTCGATAATCCTTTTCTTGCAAGTCATGCCCTTGGATCATAGTTCCCATGGCCCCATCCAGTAGGAGTATTTGAGAATCCAGTGATTGAGAAATTTTATCTCGCACTGAAAAGGAAGATTTATCTGTCATTGAAGTGATTTAAAGAATTATTAATGCTTAAATTTTAACATTGATTGAGCAGGGGGTTAAGTTGAGATCTTTTTTTTTGCAAACAATATCCCTAGTTTTTAAGGCTCTTCCACAAATAAAGGCATAAATAGGTTCTAAAGGGCGAGTAATGTTGTCCGGTATACTTCTTTGAGTTAAAGAAATGTTCTAGAGCTTTGTTAATCCCTAGATCCCCTTCTAAAAAAACATCTGTATCT
>Ga0302127_10002108_pt1 | contig 12032 bp, 13 predicted proteins | sample CB4_SCM_MG_FD_204452 | JGI IMG/M metagenome (GOLD analysis project Ga0302127, IMG submission 204452) | Marine microbial communities from Western Arctic Ocean, Canada - CB4_SCM | ecosystem: Environmental > Aquatic > Marine > Oceanic | place: Canada: Western Arctic Ocean | collected 2017-09-24
CAGTCACATCCACTTCTATTAAATCATCGCCATCACCATCGCAAATTGCGGCACTAGTTGCGCAGCTACTAGTGCCTAAGAAGTTGTAGGCATTATCCATGTCGCCGGGCAATTGGTTATAGGTTGCCTTGAAAGTGCTAACGCCGGCGATAACTTCTTGAGCAGAAGAAACCATTTTATTAATTTTAGCATTTTGAAGGACATTATATCCTGTAGTCATACTGGTTACTAACAACCCAATAATGGTAATCACGATAGTTAGTTCTAGGAGTGACATCGCTTTCTTCATATCATCATATCAATTTTAATTGCTAAGTTGCAGCCAACTGTAGAGCTATCTAGCTTGTAGGCTATTGAGCTGCTTACGCAAGTAGCATCTGATACGACAGGGGTGGTGGTGCTATAAATTTTATATACGACATTACCAGATTGGGGTTTTCCATCATCCATTTTATTATCGAATTGGAATGCTTCCCTAGGAATTAATAACGCTTCTTCTGTAGCCGTATCATGGCCAATTTGTACAAAATTTGATTTTGTATCTAAATAAGTTGTTCCTGAGATTGTGGAATTATCATTTAGTAATTTATAATAAATTTTTGCATAACCGTCCTTCCAGTTTTGTAGGGGCATATAGGTGGCTAAACCGGGGGCAATGAACCTAGCGGCGCTTAAATGCGCAATAGCATCTTCGACAATACCTCCTCCAATTTCTATTTTAGTATCACCATCACCATCACTTACACTAGAGCCGATAGTGCGGGTTGCATTTGAGAAATCTCCTGGATAGGCGTCATAAGTGGAAACAAAATTTGCGTAAGCAGTTTTTAAATCATTATATTGCGCGGCTAAATTGGTGATTTTACTATTAGCCACAATTCTTTGCCCGGTTATAACTGCAGAAGTTAATAGGCTTATTAAGACTAATACGATGGTTAACTCTAATAGGGAAAAAGCTCTTTTTGCCATTGGCTTGATAGAAAAAACAATATAAGTTACAGTATTCCTACATTATACCATAATTTTGTCAAATGCGGAAATTTGCTAAAGAGATCAATCAGAAGTCTATAAAGGGCCAAATCTGGAAGAAAAAGAACTGTTCGAGTGAGTTCAAGAATTTACTCCAGAAAGAGCAAGGCATGTCGGATATATTGGCCGAGATGTTAGCAGTGCGTTTTGACAGTCTAGACAAGGCTCTGCCTTATATAGACCCAAGTGTAAAAAAGAATATGAAAGATCCATATTCATTGAAATATATGGATAAAGTCACAGATGTATTGATCGATGCTCTCACAAATAATAAAAAAATAGCAGTATTTGGTGATTATGATGTAGATGGTGGAACTTCTAGTGCTCTATTAAAGAACTACTTTGCAGCAATAGGCGTGGATATGGGGATTTATATTCCAGATCGTATTGTGGAAGGATATGGACCAAATACCAAAGCTTTTAAAACACTTAAAGAACAAGGTTATGACTTGGTAATTACGGTTGATTGTGGGGCTAGCTCTTTTGAGCCTTTGGAGCAAGCAAAGCAAATGGGTCTAGATGTAATAGTAATTGACCACCATATGAGTAGTGGTGATAAGCCCGAGGCTCTTGCTATAGTTAATCCTAACCAAGATGATGATGAAAGTGAATACGGCTATCTCTCGGCGGTAGGAGTGTGTTTTTTGGTATTGGTAGCATTGCAATCTAAGTTAAAGAAGCAGGGATATTTTACCCAGAAAAAAGAACCAAAACTTTTGGAGTTTTTAGATCTAGTTGCTTTAGGTACAGTTTGTGATGTTGTGCCGTTAATTGGTTTAAATCGTGCTTATGTTGCAGCTGGTCTTAAGCAAATGCAGACTAATCCTCGCTTAGGAATTAAAGCTTTAGCGACATCTGCAAGTTTAAATCTAGCAGAAATAGAATCATACCATTTAGGCTTTGTTCTGGGGCCAAGAATTAATGCTGGTGGGCGTGTAGGAGAAGCTAGTTTAGGGGCTAGTTTACTGAGTTGCGCAGATGAAGAGGAGGCCTATAAAATGGCTGCAAGGTTAGAGATTCATAATAAAGAGCGGAAAGCCATAGAGCATCAAGTTCAAGAACAAGCAATGCTTCAAGTTGAAGAAAGAAACTTATCTAAAGAGCCCGTTATTATTGTGCATAATTTAGATATTACAACTAACCAAATTACCTTTCCTTGGCATCCCGGAGTAATTGGGATTGTGGCCTCACGCATAAAAGAAAAATATAATCGCCCTACAGCAGTTATATCTTTTGATGAAGGAATAGGTAAAGCTTCTTGTCGCTCTATCAAAGGGGTGGATTTTGGTACTGCGGTAATAGAGGCCAAAGAAAATGACCTTTTGGTAAATGGAGGTGGTCATAAGATGGCGGCTGGATTTACATTAGAGGCGGATAAATTAGAAAAATTTACTAGTTATGTAAGTGCGCAGATTGCCCCTCAAACGGAACTTGCCATACAGAATAAAGAAGTATCATATGATTATGATTTTGCGGCCTCCGCTTTAAGTGTAGATTTATGCAAAGAATTACAGCTTCTAGCGCCATTTGGCGTAGATAATCGCGAACCAAGATTCGTGGTCTCAAATTGTCGTATAGTAAATATGAAGATTATGGCAGAAAAACACCTAAAGCTAATATTGGCAGATCAAGCTTCTGGCCTTTATGGTAAATCTATAGAAGCCATTTTATGGAAGGCTGTAGATACGCCATTATTAGAAGCAATTTCTAAGAATCCTAGAGGCGTATATTCGTTCCTTGGCTCTCTTAAAATCAATGTCTGGCAGGAGCGTGAGAGAGTTCAGTTTGAGATAGAAGATATACGTTCCTAGCTAGGGCCTTACCTTCACTCTAAAAATTTGCTGTAATGGCTTGCCAACTTTGGCAAATGTAGCGGGGCGACAACGTCCATCACTTCCTGATCAGACACCGCTGGGTATGTCGTTCTAATGGTTATAGGTTTAATATATCGATATCAAAAGACATGTTGCATTTGAAGTCTTCACCATAATTATAAAAAGCTAAATCAACATCAGTAGAAGTTAGTGCCGTAGCTCCAAGGGATGTTTCAAAACGCAAGCAGCCAGCTTTTTCTCTGGTGTCATCGGATACTGAAACAACTGTATATTCATTATGACTATAGATAAAACCACGCCTAGGTTTCCCATCATCTATCTTACTATCTATAGATGATGCTTGTTCAATTGTAAGTATTCCATAACCAACATAACTGTCAGTATGATCTTCAACAGATTGAGCGCTTCCAAGTCTAATTACAGAATCTGTATTTCCTCCGCAGTGATTATTGTCAGTTAGAACGGTATCTTTTATTAGGCAAAAGCTTGTTAGAATATAGACTGCATTTTTGCTGATTTTAGAATCATAAGCAAGTGCAGGAGTGGTTTCTAAAACGTTTCCGACTGTATATGAGCCATCAACTAAACCTGCTAATGAGAGATGCTGAAATGCTCTGCCAGTTTCACTTGAGCCAGTACCGGAAGAATCGGCTGTTACTTCTATGGCTTTATCTCCATCACCATTGTCTGTACCACTAGTCCAGTAGGATGTAGCATCTGCCATATCGCCAGGAAAGGCATCATACATAGTATTGAAAGTAGTTAATGCAGACTGGATAGTCTTCACTTCACTAATGACTTTTTTTGTTTTCATTTGCTCAACGAGTTTTTGTCCGCCAACTATTGTAGCAGAGAGTAATCCTATCACTACTAAGACAATGGCTAATTCAACTAGTGAGAAGGCTTTTTTCATAATTATAATTTATTGTGACTACCATCGCAGAATGGTGAATCTTTTACCTGTTTGCAACCACAGAAGTAAACCTCTTTAGTTTCATCGGCTACCCATTTAAGAGATTTATATTCAGGAGCATTTTCACGATGAGAACCATCACAAAAAGGTTGTTTATTACTATGACCACAAGTACACCAAGAGTACATTTTACCCTCTTCTACATTTATTTTATATGGTCCTTTTTTTGCTATTTTTAGATTGTCGCTCATAATATTAATCGGCTATGTGAAGGTTAAAAGACATGTTGCAAAGATCTGAGGCTCCTAGATTATAGCTAGCCTCTCCAGTAGAGTCAGAAGTGGTTCCACTAGGAAATTTAAGGCAACCAACAGCAGAAGTAGTAGCTGCCAGATATTCGTTATGCCCACTTACATTTCCTGACCTAGCAATTCCATCATCCAATTTAACATCAATATTTTTTGCATCTTCTATAGAAAACACACCATAGCCTACATGGGTATTGGTGTGAGATGATGAGCTGTCTGTTTTTCCAAGTCGAATAACATTACTTTCAGTGCCTGAAATATGATTTCTACCAATAGGGCTCGATCTGGCCATAGTATAATCAGTAATAATATAAGCGACCCCTTTAAGTTGGGATGGATAACCTAATTTAGGAGTGGTTTTTAATGTATTTCCTGTTTCGTAACTGCCGGGCACTAAATTAGCATAGGATAAATGTTTAAATGCATTCCCTACCTCACTTGAGCCAGAGGCTGCACTATCTGCCCCTAGATTAATGCTGCCGTCCCCATCACCATCATTTGCAGTACTCCAATAAGCAGATGCTGTTTTAAGGTCTCCAGGAAGGGATTTAAACTCTAGTTTAAAAATTCCAATTGCAGCTTGAATATTTTCCATTTCATCAATAACTTTTTTTATCTTAGCCTGATTGATCATTTTAGATCCAGCGATAATAGAAGTAGTAAGCAAGGCAATAATGGCCAGCACAATAGAAAGCTCAATAAGAGAAAATGCTTTTTTCATCGAAAATAAGTTCGGTTAATTAACTAATTAATTTATAGCCTATAATTTTGAATTATGAATTTTTAATTTTGAATAAGAAATCTCCACAGATTGTCATCCTGAACTATCAAAATTGTCATCCTGAACTTGATTCAGGATCTATCTATCCTAAGCTAATACAGTAGAACCATTCTAAAACTCTTATTCTGGGCCACCATAGATCCTGAATCAAGTTCGGGATGACTCCGGAGGTGGCCGATTAGGATGACTACGGATGGTGGGAGCAGGGTGACTCGGGTGGTGACCGAGCAGGAGGCTTTAGGGTGATGCAGAGGTTGGGTTGCTTGTGAGAAGCGGGCATTTAGATTGGTAATAAAAAAAACCCCAGAACATAGTCCTGAGGTTTTTAAGAAATATAGGTCCCCAATCAAGTTGAGGATAAGCACTTATTGCTAAGAAATGATTTACATCATTCCTGGCATACCACCCATTCCTGGCATACCACCCATGCCGCCCATAGGAGCGCCACCAGAACTATCGTCATTTGCAGGATCTTCAGCAACTAAAGCTTCAGTAGTAACTAATAAAGAGGCAACAGATGCTGCATCTTGTATAGCTGCTCTTACAACTTTAGTAGGGTCAATGATTCCAGCTTTAACTAAGTTACAATATTTATCATTTTGAGCATCGTAACCAAAATCAGCTTCTTTGCTTTCTAAGATCTTGTTAGCAACAACCGCACCATCAACACCTGCATTTTCTGCAATTTGTCTTGCTGGAGCTTGAAGAGCTTTTTTCACAATGTTAACACCTGCATTTTGATCTTCATTTGCACCCGTAACTTTTTCTAAAGCAAGAGATGCTCTAAGTAGAGTAGAACCTCCACCTGCAACTACACCTTCTTCCAAAGCTGCGATTACTGCACATTTAGCATCTTCAACACGATCTTTCTTCTCTTTTACTTCAACTTCAGTAGCACCACCAACTTTAAGTATAGCTACACCACCAGAAAGTTTAGCTAATCTTTCTTGTAGTTTTTCTTTGTCATATTCAGAAGTAGATTCTTCGATTTGAGCTTTAATTTGCTTACATCTAGTTTTAATTGCAGAATCAGCACCTGCACCATCAACTACAGTAGTTTCTTCTTTAGAGATGATAACTTTTTTAGCAGTTCCTAGCATTTCAATGCTAGCTTCTTCTAATTTATGACCAACTTCTTCAGATACAACTTGTCCTTTAGTTAGAACTGCAATGTCTTCTAGAAGAGCTTTTCTTCTATCACCAAAACCCGGAGCTTTAACTGCACAGATTTTTAGACCACCACGTAATTTATTAACAACAAGAGCAGCAAGAGCTTCCCCTTCTACATCTTCAGCAATAATTAATAATGGGCGATTATATTGAACAACCGCTTCTAATAAAGTAACGATTTGTTGTAGGTTAGAAACTTTCTTATCAACTATAAGTATGTAAGGGTTTTCTAATTCAACAGTCATTTTATCAGCATTAGTTACAAAGTAAGGAGATAAGTAACCACGGTCAAAGTTCATACCTTCAACTACATCAACTTCAAAGTCTAAACCTTTAGCTTCTTCAACTGTAATAGGGCTGTCTTTACCAACTTTGTAAATTGCTTCAGCAATCTTAGTTCCGATTTCAGCATCACCATTTGCAGAGATAGTTGCAACTTGTGCAACTTCAGCCTGTGAAGCAACAGTTTTTGAACTTTTTCTAATGCTTTCTACAACTTTTATAACAGCAAGGTCGATTCCTCTTTTAAGATCCATTGGGTTCATACCAGCCGCAACTGATTTTGTTCCCTCTCTAACGAGTGCTTGAGCAAGTACGGTTGCAGTAGTAGTACCGTCACCAGCAACATCATTAGTTTTGGTCGCAACTTCTTTGATCATTTGTGCTCCCATATTTTGGAAAGGACATTTAACCTCGATTTCTTTAGCAACAGTTACACCATCTTTAGTGATTTTTGCGGGACCAAATGCTTTAGGAATAATTACATTTCTACCTTTTGGGCCTAAAGTTACTTTTACAACATTTGCTAAAATATCTACTCCTTCTAAGAGAGATTTTCTAGCTTCATTATTAAATTGGATTATTTTAGCCATTTTATTTACCTATTATATTCTTTAATTATTCAACCGTAGCTAAGATATCTGATTCTTTCATAATCATCAGATCTTCACCATCTAGTTTAATTTCAGTTCCAGACCATTTAGCAAATAATACTTTATCGCCTTTTTTGATCTCTAGAGGTACAAGTGTACCGTCATCTTTAAGTATTCCTTTACCTACAGCTACAACTTGACCTTCTTGAGGTTTTTCTTGCGCAGAATCAGGAAGAATGATGCCTCCTGCTGTTTTAGATTCAGATTCAGTTCTTTTTACTAATACTCTGTCGTATAGTGGTTTTACAGCAGCCATTTTGTTCCTCGTAAATTAAGTTAATCAGCAAACTAGTCTTCTATATAGTAACGATAAAAAGGAAGTCAAGGTTTGGCCTTTAAAAAATCAGAGATTTTTTGATAGGGAGAGTAGTTTTTTATAAAAGATCTCTGACGTCAGTTAAGTGACCGGTGATCGCGGCAGCGGCAGCCATTTCTGGGCTCATCAGGTGAGTGCGTCCGCCACGTCCTTGGCGTCCTTCGAAATTTCTGTTTGAAGTAGATGCACATCTTTGACCTGGTTCTAGGCGATCAGCATTCATAGCTAGGCACATTGAACAGCCTGGTTCGCGCCAGTCAAAGCCAGCTTCAATAAATATTTTGTCCAAGCCTTCTTCTTCAGCTTGTTTTCTAACCAAACCTGAACCTGGCACGATCATAGCATGCACGTCATTTGAGACGGTTTTTCCTTCTACTAATTTTGCAACTACGCGTAAATCTTCAATTCTTGAATTTGTACAAGAGCCAATAAATACTTTCTCAATTTTTATATCTGAGATTTTAGTGCCAGCTGTAAGGCCCATATATTTTAAAGCACGTTTCTTGGTCTCGATTCTATCAGGGGTGCTTTCAGCTTCTTCTGGGTTAGGTACATAACCTGTTACATCAACAACATCTTCAGGGCTTGTTCCCCAGGTAACTTGTGGAATTAAGTCACTAGCATCAATGGTTATAGTTTTATCAAATGTAGCGCCATCATCAGAATTCAGTGTTTTCCAGAATTCTACAGCTTGTTCATATTTTTCTCCTTTTGGAGCAAGTGGGCGACCACGCAAGTAATCAAATGTGATTTTGTCTGGAGCTATTAAACCTGCTCTAGCACCGGCTTCAATAGACATATTGCAAATAGTCATTCTCTCTTCCATAGAAAGATCTCTAATAGTTTCCCCAGTATATTCTAGTACGTAACCTGTGCCTCCTGCAGTACCAAGTTTTTTGATAATAGCCAAAGCGATATCTTTAGCAGTTACATATGAAGGGCGTTTTCCAGTTACTTCTACTTTAAGGTTTTTAGACTTACCTTGCCTTAAAGTTTGGGTAGCCATGACATGCTCTACTTCCGAGGTGCCAATACCAAAGGCAAGAGCGCCAAATGCTCCATGTGTGGAAGTATGAGAATCACCACATACTAAGGTTGCGCCAGGAAGTGTAAAGCCTTGTTCGGGTCCCATTACATGAACGATACCTTGGCGAATATCATCTAGAGGAAAATATTCTAGGTCAAATTCTTTGCAATTTGCTTCTAAAGTCTCTACTTGAATACGTGATGTTTTATCAGTGATTCCTTCAGACCTTTTTTCTGTAGGGATATTGTGATCAGCGACGGCAAGAATGGTTTCAGGGCGTTTAATTTTTCTGTTATTAGCGCGCATACCTTCGAAGGCTTGAGGGCTGGTTACTTCGTGAACAAGGTGACGGTCAATGTAGATAAGGGTGGCATCTTCAGTCTCTGATACTAGATGGTTATTCCAGATTTTATCGTAGAGAGTTTGTGCCATTGCCTTCTTTATAAAAGTGATAGCTAAAATTAGATTAGCTATCTTTTTTTTCAGTGTTTCCTTTTTTTTCAGCTTTAGGAGCTTCTGCCTTAGGGGCTGCCTTAGCTTCAGTTTTTGCCGCTTTCTCTACTTTTGGAGCTGCAGCTTTTGCTGATTTAGTAAGGTAAGTTTTCTTTTCTTGGATTCTAGCAGCTTTACCACGAAGTTCTCTCATATAGTAAAGTTTAGATCTTCTTACGATACCTTGTTTTAAGATTTCGATAGAAGCAACTTTTGGAGAATAAAGGGGAAACCTTCTTTCTACTCCTTCGTTATTAGAAATTTTTCTTACTACGAAACTAGAATTAATGGAATCTGAGCTTCTTGCAATGCATAATCCTTGAAAATATTGAAGTCTTTCAGTCTTTCCTTCGATAATTTTTACACCAACTTTTAATGTATCACCTGGACGAAAATCAGGGATAGTTTTTCCTAGTTTTTCAATTTGTGCTTGTTCAAACTTTTCAATGGCATTCATGTCAGTTACCTTTATTTGTTAACTTGGCTTTCTTTATGTTTTAGCCATAAATCGGGCCGTCTTTCTTTCGTTATTCTTTTACTTTCTGAAATACGCCAATCTTCAATATTTTGATGATTTCCAGAACGCAAAACCTGCGGTACCTCTAAACCTTGCCATTCAGCTGGCCTTGTATAGAGCGGATATTCGAGTAAGTTTTCATAACTTGTTCCAACTGCAAAGCTTTCCTCACTTAAGGAGTCAGCATTGCCAAGAACACCAGGTAAAGTTCGGATTAGAGCATCTAGAAAAACTTGTGATGCTACTTCGCCGCCTGATAAGACGTAATCACCTATACTAAATTCAGTGATTCCATACTTGTCAATTACCCTTTGATCGATACCCTCAAATCTTCCGCAGACGAATAACATAGCGTTTTTATTTGCAAGTTCAACTATTTTCTTTTGTTTTAACAATGCACCTCTTGGGCTAGGGTAAAGGATTTGATAGTCTTCGGGCTTATGGTCGGTTATTTTATCGATTGCATCAGCGATAATGTTTGCTTGCAAGACCATGCCAGATCCACCGCCATAAGGTTGGTCGTCAACATTCCCATGTTTGTCATTGGAGAAGTCTCTGAGATTGAACACCTCTAAGTTCCAAATGTCTTTCCTTAAAGCCTCGCCGATAACGGAAACCCCTAAAGTTCCGGGAAACAGGTCTGGAAAGAGAGTTAGAATTTTAACTTTTAGCATATTGGTTGGACGTATTTTATAAAAATAATTTAGCTTAAACCACTTCGGGCTTAATGAATTTAACCTGTTTTTTATCTAAATCAATATCAGGGAAGATTTCTTTAATAAATGGATATAATTCAGTTTTGCCATTATTTAGCTCAATGGCCAAGATATCTCCTGCCCCGTGATTTTGTATATCTATTATTTGTCCAAAATCTCTATCTTCTTGATCTAAGACTAGGCAGTCGATTAGGTCATCTATGTAAAAAGCATTTGGATCTTTGATGTCTTCAAGGTCGTCGTGATTGATGTAGAGATATTGATTTTTAATCTCTAAGGCTTGGTTGCGATCTGTAATGTTTTCTATATTGGCTATAGAAGTTTTTCCTTTAAAGCCCCGAAAGCTTATCTTAACTTCGTTTTCTTCTAGATAATATCTAGGGTATGATTGGGTGGCTAAATTTTCAGTATATAAAAAAAGCTTTACTTCCCCTTTGACGCCATGTGGCGAAGTGATTTTTGCTATCTTTATTAATTGATTCGAGGACAAGATTAGCTAGCAGCTTTTTCTGGTTCAGCAGGAGCTTTTTCAGGTTTAGCTTCTTCAGCCTTAACTTCTTCAGCCTTAGCTTTAGCTTCTTCAGCAGCTTTTTCTTTTTCTGCTGCCGCTGCTTCTTTCGCTGCCGCTTTAGCTTCTTCTTCTGCTTGTTTTTTTGCGTCGTCTATTTTCTTCTGAGCTTCTTCAGCCTTTTGCTTTTCAGCATCTAGTCTTTTTTGTCTTAGCTTAGTTCTTTCATCTGCAGATTTAGGAAATGCATTTGGAAGGTATTTTTCAACAGTCTTAAAGCCATTATCCCATAAGAAAATAGCTACTTTCTCAGATGGGGTAGCACCAGTTTTTAACCAATGTTCAATTCTTTCTTTGTCGAATGTAAATCTTTCGGCATTGTCACTAGCAAGTAGTGGGTTATATGTTCCAACTTTTTCGATAAAGTTACCATCACGAGGAGATCTTTTGTCAGCTATAACAAGTCTGTAAAAAGGTCTCTTTTTTGATCCTCCTCTTGCAAGTCTAATTCTGGTAGCCATAAAATTATGTGTAATTTATTAGTAGGGCAGTAGAATATATGGTGCATACAATAAATTGCAAGCAAAAATTCTTTAACCTATAGTTAATAGGGTGTAAGGAAGTATTTTATATGGATGAGAGGTTAAATTAAAATTATGCGTTTGAGGTTATAGAGCTAACATAAAAATTATAGACAAATACCGGTAATAGCGGCTACTAATATAGGATCTTATAAATTAGTGTAAAGGCATGGCATCGGATAACTCCAGTAATAAAGACTTGAAAAGCAGAGTGCGCAAAGATGTAAGTATGCATAATATCTTCTCTAAGTCTGATCAAGGACAGCTGGCTGATATTATAAAGCAATTAGGAAACAAAGCTGATACAAAATCTTTGGCTGCATCGGTAGAAAAGAATAAGGTTAATAAAAAAGAGGGTAATGAGGATATAGGCAAGATATCTCTACAGGAAAATGTGGTTAGCGATGAAGAAATTACATTTTTATTAGACCGACTAAGTGAGTTTGATATGGAGGAGATTGGGCAAAATAGTCAGGTATATGATGTTTATATGGAGAAATTAAAATTTTATCAAACATTTGATAATTACAAAAAAATTATTAAGCAGGCCAAATATCATGATGTCTTGGTCGCCCAACTAGATTATTTAAGCAGTAAAGTGATTAATCAAGAACATCAGTCAGAACTGCTAAATGCACAAGGGAGATAAATGAAGAAAGAAGAAGTTTATTATCATTCATATGGGGATATTCTGGAGATATCCGATCAAGGTCAAATATCCGAACATTTAGAGCATGTAAATGAGAAGGGTGAGCTAACTTTATTGGTAGTAGGAGTCATAAATTTCTGGGTGGATAATGCGGCAGATAAGGATAATGCGCAAAATGCAGATTTAGCTTTAAGAAAATTAGCTACAATCTTAGATAATTTGGAAGTAGAGCAAATTTCGGAAATAATAGATGCTCTG
>Ga0302127_10002109_pt1 | contig 12025 bp, 10 predicted proteins | sample CB4_SCM_MG_FD_204452 | JGI IMG/M metagenome (GOLD analysis project Ga0302127, IMG submission 204452) | Marine microbial communities from Western Arctic Ocean, Canada - CB4_SCM | ecosystem: Environmental > Aquatic > Marine > Oceanic | place: Canada: Western Arctic Ocean | collected 2017-09-24
TTCGATATCTCTGAGATGTCACTTTCATCTTATTCAATTTTACGGTCCAAAGGTGATAATCGTTTTATTGCCATCCCGGTATTTCCATCCCGTATATTTCGACATTCCGGACTCTATATAAATTCTGATGCTGGTATCAAAACACCTAAAGATCTGATTGGAAAAAAAATTGGTGTCGGTGATTATCAAATGACTGCTGCGGTATGGGCGAGAGGATTGTTACAAGATGAATATCAGATTAATCCTGCTGACATGCAATGGATCGTTGGTGCTACGGTTCAGGCGCTAGCGTTACCCGACAACATTTCAGTTACTCATTCTGGCAAAAATAATCCAGAAACTCTATTGGAGCAAGGAGAGGTGGATGCCCTCATTTCAGTAATGATCCCTAAACAATTAAATCAGCAAGGCAGCAAGATTTGCAGATTGTTTCCTGATTATAAAACTGTCGAATCGGATTATTATACCCGTACCGGGGTCTTTCCAATTATGCATACTATTGTGATCAAAACCGAATTTTATGAGAAGAACCCCTGGCTCGCCATTAGCCTATACAAGGCATTTGTTCAGGCTAAGGAAATGAGTTATCAAAGATTATTTAACACTGATGCCTTGACTGCAACACTGCCCTGGTTAGTCAATGAAGTGGAAGCCACGCGTAATCTTATGGGGGAAGACTACTGGGACTATTCAATAGACGGTAGTCGACCTACTCTTGAGGCGTTAACCCGTTATCTTTATGAGCAGGGGTTGACAAAATCACAAATAAAAATAGATGAGTTGTTCGTGAAAAATATTGATACAAACTTAAATTTGTATCTGCATGGAACGAGTGAAAATCGTTAGTCTGATACTAGCTGGTCAGAATTTATTTTGTCTACAATTCTAAAATCTCTCCAAAATCATAAACTATATGCATACTTTATTGCCTCGTTACCTCCGTTATTTTGGTCAGGTAATTTTTTATTAGCAAGATTAATGCGTGATGATATTCCCCCACTGCAAATGTCATTTTGGCGATGGGTGTTTGCCTTTCTGATATTGTTACCTTTTTCTATAAAAAATCTGCAAACCCATAAGTCACAAGTTCGAAAAGAATTTAAATTTCTTATGTTATTGGGTCTGGTTGGCGTGACGTCATATAATTGCTTTATCTATAGTGCTATGCATTTTACGACAGTGGTGAATGCGAGCATTATTAACACACTCATGCCAGTGGTTATCTTTATCTTTTCGATATTGTTACTAAAGGATCGTCCTGGTAAACAACAGGTAATAGGCGTAGGAATTGCAATTGTCGGTGCATCTTTTATTATTTTCAGGGGAAACCCGACGCAAATCATGTCATTGACCCTGAACCCGGGAGATCTCATGGTACTGTGCGCCCTGGTTTTCTGGGCACTCTATACTGTATTACTTCGATGGAGACCTACACAGTTACCATTGATATTATTTTTATTTATAACATTTGGTTTTGGAATTCTGTTTCATTTGCCGCTTATCATTATTGAATATTCTCTGAAGGGTGGATTCGATGTGACCCCTGCTATTGCGGCCAGCATCATCTACATATCTATTTTTCCGTCAATCTTCGCGTATTTATCATGGAACAAGGCCGTTGAATTATTGGGTCCTAGTAAAACAGTTATTTTTATCTATTTGTTACCAATATATGGGGCAATTCTGGGAACATTATTTTTAAATGAATCTTTTCAAAGTTTTCATGGCATAGGCATCGTATTAATATTTATTGGTATGCTACTGGTGACCAGGGATATCATAAGAGCGAGTTAGGCCAGGATTAACAATTCCTCTGGGATGTAACCATAATTTAATTGTCATAAATACAGGTAAAATTTACATTATATTTTTAAAAATCAATAGTATACAAATAATTATTGTGAGTATGCCCTTGTTGGTTGACAACCCTGCTAGCTCGCCACACACTAATAGAATGGCTCGGGGGGAGCGATTAGGAAAAGTGTGCCATTTCAAAAGACATGCAGTCCTGCAATCCCATTCATGGTCAAGAAATTCCTACTGAATAAATAGAATTCATAACAGTTTGGAGAGATAAGATGAGACAGAAATATTCCCATGCAAGACTAGTCGGATTGGTATTATGTTTAATGTTAACGACGGGACTGGCGCGCGTATCAGCACAGGACATATCGAGCCTGCCATCGGAGATCCTCCGCTATGCAGATGCGGTGTATGTGAATGCCACGATCATGACCCTGGATGATCATAAAATGAATTCCAACCCGGGGACTATCGTACAGGCGATGGCCATCCGTGATGAGGTAATAATTGGTCTGGGGAGTGAGGCGGAGATAATGCGTATGGCCGGACCGAATACAAAGGTAGTGGACTTGCAAGGCAAGATGGTGATCCCGGGGATAGTAGAGAGTCATGTGCATCCCATGGGCGCGGCGTTGGACATTGCCCGAGAGAAATTCAATTTGCGTAGTACACCAGAGGGATTTGCCTTGAGTATGGACGTAGCAGCGAACCCGGATGAGACCATGGCGAAGGTGGCGCGGGCGATGGAATTACTGCTGTCAAATGTCACACCGGCGCCGGAGGAATGGATCAATATATCACTGGTGCATAATCCTGAATTGGGTTTTGCCTCCCCGGCAGATGTCTCGACCTTGATGAGTGCGCCGCGGTTATCGGACGTGAGTATCAGTAAGTCTGATATCTCTGAGATTGTACCGGACTATCCGTTTGTATTGTCGAGTGCGTCGTCTATCTTATCGGCCCCTGAAAAGAATGTGTGGGTACACATCACCGTGGGTTCGAATGGGGAAGAGATATATGAAAACGTGGTGGAACTGGAATAAGAGGCAGTGAGATGATGTTAATGAAACAGATTGAATTGAAAAAGACCATAGCACTGTTGGCACTGCTGATGTTGAGCATGTCCGTCCAGGCAAGTCACCGTGCACTCCTATTTAATGAAGTTGCCACTGCGAAGATTCTCGAAGTATGGCCAGAATTTGCCGAGTCAATCAATAACGAAACACGGGGTATGGAAGACCCGGGAGGGCGTTCTTTAATCATTCAGACCGGATTAAGATCGCATATAAATAATCTGCTACGTGAACAGCCCAGTCCGGCGCAATTTGCTGAAGGGTTTAAAGTACTGGCGGACGAATTTTATTCTACATCGGGAATGACTACATTTGGTTCCAGATTAGATACCGCCCCGCAGATTACTGGATTCCAGCATATCTTGCGAGAGGATAATAAGTTGCCAGTGCGATTTGCATGGAGTGTCGAGACCGCAACGCAACCTATTACAGCAGCGGCAGCAGCGGGCTTATATGCCACCATAGGTGTGCAGTGGCAGGGGATTAATTCCAATCCGTGGTTATGGCAACGTGGTATCAGTAGTGAAGGTGGCTGGGATGCCCCCAACCGCGGCTGTCAGGGAGACGACCTGCCGGTTAAACCCGGGGTTGATGTTAAATCTGTTAAGGAAGTCCTGGAAATATGTCCTGACTTTACCTCACCTAATGTCCAGGCACTGATGCGAGGTTTACAGGCAGGCTGGCGTTTTGTCGGTGTCCATGGTGTAGGTAGTCACGGCTTCCGTATCTTCGTGCAAAAACTTGAAGAGGCCATGGAGAAAAACCCGGGAGTCCTGACCTTGGATTATGTTAGAAAATCACGCCATGGCTTTGCCCATGGCACTCTCACGGGAGCAGTACCTGAGGTGATGGAACAAATTAAGCATTACAATATTTATATCCCAATTAATTTACGCCGTGCCCTGGCCATCGAACCAGATAATATCCGTCAAAATTACGGTGAACCAGGTTGGGCGTTCCTCGGACCAGTAAAGACTCTGATAGATATGGGCGTGAAGGTTGTGGGTGAAGGTGAGATTGGTCGTCCTGATCCGACGACATATTTTAAACAGGCGGATGTATTTGTTAACAGGGAAATCAGTAACGGTACCAGCGAACGTAGGCCTATACCCAAAAATTTTGGTGAAGGCCAAGTCTATGTTCCTGAGGAAGGGGTTGATCGAGTAGTGGCCTTGAAACTACTTACCTATCGCTCAGCAGATTTCCATTATGCCGAGGACAAAATAGGGAGCCTTGAATTGGGTAAATTCGCAGACTTTGCCGTAATTGATAAAGATTTTCTCTCAGGGCCGGATACAGAAGTACGTCATAACAAGGTATTAATGACCATACTAGCAGGCGAGACGCGGTATAAAGACCCTGCATACAATCCTGTTGAACGATAAGGAATAAATCTATTCCAAGACGATATCAATTATGAAAAAATGGACAATACTTCTAGTTTGTTTATTGGCAAGTCTATCAGTCCAGGCCAGTCATCGGGCCTTATTGTTCAATGAGGTAGCCACCGCCAAGATCCTCGAGATGTGGCCAGATTTTGTTGAAACGGTAAATAATGAATCCCGGGGTATGGAAGGTCCGGGTGAGCGATCATTAATCATTACCGGGTTGCGTGGTCATATCAATGGTCTTTTGCGTGAACAACCCAGTCCTGCACAATTCTCAGAAGGTTTTAAGGAACTCGCAGATAATTATTACTCTACATCTGGCATGACCACCTTTGGTTCTCGGCTGGATACTGCCGATCAGATAACGGGTTTTCAGCATTTGCTGCGGGAGGAGAATCGCATGCCAGTACGGTTTGCCTGGAGCGGCGAAATATCAACCCAGCCAATGACTGCCGCGGCAGCGTCCGGTATATATGCAACCATTGGTGTGCAGTGGCAGGGAATAAATGGTAATCCCTGGTTTTGGCAACGTGGGATCAGTAGCGAAGGGGGTTGGGATGCCCCCAACCGTGGTTGCTTAGGTGATGACCTGCCAGCCAAGCCCGGCGTTGATGCCGTGCAGGTTAAACAGGTACTGGAAATCTGCCCGGATTTTAGTTCGCCCATAGTCCAGGCGCTGATTAGGGGATTGCAGGCGGGCTGGCGTTTTGTGGGTGTACATGGTGTGGGTAGCCATGGCCTTCGAATTTTTATCCAGAAACTCGAAGAGGCAATGGTGAAAAATCCTGGGGTGTTGACCCTGGATTATGTACGCAAATCCCGTCATGGATTTGCCCATGGCACCCTGACCGGTGCGGTACCTGAGGTCGTGGCAGGACTGGTGAAATATAATATATATATTCCTATCAACTTACGCCGTGCTCTGGCCATCGAGCCGGATAACATTCGTCAGAATTATGGTGAAGCTGGCTGGAAATTTATGGGACCAGTGAAGACCTTGTTGGACATGGGGGTGAATGTTGTAGGTGAAGCAGAGATTGGTTTCCCTACGCCTGAAACCTACTTTGATATTATGGACGTTTATGTCAACAGGGAAATAAAGAAAGGATCAGAAACGAGTAGGACTGCACCTGAAAAATTCGGACAAGGTGAGGTGTTCACGCCTGAAGAAGGTATAGATCGTGTGGTAGCAATGAAACTATTTACCTACCGCTCTGCTGAATTTCATAATGCTGAAAATAAAATTGGTAGTCTTGAACTAGGAAAATACGCAGACTTTGCTGTTATCGATAAAGATTTTTTGTCTGGTACCGATACAGAGGTACGAGATAACAAGGTGTTAATGACCGTACTGGCAGGTGAGACTCGCTACAAAGACTCAGGATACAATCCTATTGAACCTTAACCCTAACATGACTAAGTGAGATCGATTATGAAGATGTGGATAATACTATTAGTGTATTTGTTGATATGTATGCCGGCCCAGGCCAGTCACCGCGCCTTATTGTTTAACGATATTGCAACGGAAAAGATCCTTGAAATATGGCCTGACTTTGTTGAAACCATAAATAATGAGCAGCGCGGTGTGGAGAATATGGGTGAGCGTTCAGTCATTATACAAGCAGCACTGCGTGCCCATATAGGTAACCTGTTACGAGAACAACCCAGTCCCGCGCAATTTGCAGAGGGGTTCAAGATATTAGCAGACGAATATTATTCAACATCAGGTATGACCACCTTTGGTTCAAGGCTGGATACTGCAGCACAGATAACAGGGTTCCAGCATCTACTGCGAGAAGACAACCGGATGCCAGTGCGATTTGCCTGGAGTGCTGAAACGGCCACACAGCCTATCTCTGCCCCGGCCGCAGCAGGTTTGTACGCAACCATCGGTGTGCAATGGCAGGGTATGAAAGCCAATCCCTGGATGTGGTTACGTGGGATTAGTAGTGAAGGCGGTTGGGATGCGCCAAATCGAGGATGTCTGGGGGATGATCTCCCTGCGAAGCCAGGTATTGATCCAGTACAGGTAAAGCAGGTCCTTGAAATCTGTCCTGATTTTAGCTCACCAAATGTTCAGGCACTAATGCGTGGATTACAGGCAGGCTGGCGTTTTGTCGGTGTACACGGTGTCGGTAGCCATGGTTTTCGTATATTTATCCAGAACCTGGAAGAGGCTATGGAAAAAAATCCAGGCGTATTGACATTGGACTATGTACGCAATTCCCGACACGGTTTTGCCCACGGTACAATGACTGGTGCCGTGCCAGATGTGGTCGCAGGTTGGAAAAAATATAATATTTATGTTCCCGTTAATCTCCGACGGGCGCTCGCCATCGAGCCGGACAATATCCGCCAAAATTATGGCGAACCCGGTTGGAAGTTTTTGGCGCCAATCAAAACTCTTTTGGATGCTGGGGTCATGGTTGTGGCTGAAGGCGAGAGAGGGCGTCCTGATCAACGAACCTACTTCAGGCAAATGGATGTTTTTGTTAACAGGGAAATAGAAAAGGGCCTCGACCCTGGAAGAAGCGTGCCCGATACATTTGGTGATGGTGAAGTCTTTATACCTGAGGAGGGCGTGGACCGTGTGGTGGCGATGAAGTTGATGACGTATCGATCATCTCAATTTCATATTGCAGAGGAACTTATTGGTAGTCTGGAAGTGGGTAAATATGCAGACTTTGCAGTCATCGACAAGGACTATTTATCCGGTGCTGACACAGAGGTACGAGACAATAAGGTATTAATGACGGTTCTTGCCGGGGAGACCCGATTTAAGGATGCTGGCTACAATCCAGTTGAACGTTAGTAAGATGATAGTTTGACGATCCAAAATGATTGTTAGTGGCAGGCACACTACTGCTGATGTGTAGTATTCGACCTGCTATAACAAAAAGTATTCGGATGTTAATATGAATGTATTCATGGCCCAAGAATAAATACCAAAGTCGTATGTACAAAAAAATATTAATTTTAGTTATCGTTATATTAGCACCATCAGTAATTGCACATGAAGGTGAACCTTCGCACGGTGGTGATCTACCAGTAGATTTGGGTAGTAACCGTATGCAATATCAAGGGATGAAAAACCTAAGTGATGTTAGTATTTACAAAAGTACTATTGACCCTGATGAATTATCAGTCAATATCGGGACAATAATCGCCATCAAAAATACAGATAATATTGAGCATAGACTAGTGTTTGATATGGGCGAGGAAGATGAAGAAGAACATGATCATCCAACGGGAGGACATGAACGTTCATATATAATTAAACCTGAAAGATATTGGGTATTAGAATTTTTAGTGCCTGGTTTGTTTATCTATAAATGTTCAATACATGGTGAGACCGGTCAGATCTATGTTCGATACTGAATCGATAGGTTTTACACTAACAAATATTTATCAATGCATTAACTGTAGTAGTGGCAACATTCATCATAAAGAGATGAAATAATTTTTATAGAATTATGGAGGTTAGTAATGATTTTAAATAACGTTTGGTCCCGCAATATAATAATTCTTGTGTTTGCCCTGATGACCTTCGTACAAGGTGCAAATGCGCAAGATAGTGATGTATTGGCAGCAGTGCAGAAATTACCGCCAGAAATGGTGTCATGGGCCGATACCGTCCTCTACAATGGGCATATTGTTACAATGGATGACGACGCTATTTCTACTAACCCCGGGAGCATCGTCGAGGCCATGGCCTTACGTGACGGATTTATTATGAAAGTGGGAGGCACCGAGGAAGTTAGATTATTAATTGGTCCTGATACTCGTGTTATGGATCTAAAGGGGCGCACGGTATTGCCAGGACTTATTGATACCCACGCCCATCCGGGTCCGGATGCCACAGGACTTAAGGTGGGACAACCTGGTATCCATAGTGCTATGTTAGTAGATGCTACTGCAGATTTAACGAGTAAGAAGTTAGAAAAATATTTAGAAGAAGAAATTAATCCCCATCGTCGACCCAACGAATGGGTTTTTATAAGATTATTAAAGAACCCTGATGTAGGGATATATGAACAGGGTAATGTTTCGCATTGGGTCCGCTCCCAGACTTCAGTTGAAGATAGGTTCCATACAGAAGACATAGACAAAATTTCCTCTGATTTTCCCCTCATAATCGGTACATCCGGACCGGTGGGTAAGACCATGGTTGATGGACAGGTTTTCCGTGAAAATAGTGACGGAACAAGAGTCCATTTATCAGGTGACCAACTGGGATTGGTGCCAGATCCAATCAATATTCATGACTTGGATGATATGTTGGCAGCAGAGGCCACCTATCATGCCTATGTAAAACACGGCTCCCATCTCGCCACCCTGACAAATACCGTGGCAACCAATATTGTTGAGGCGGCTATGCCGGGTTGGAAAGAGTGGTTAACCGCCAATATGCGACCTGGGGTAGATAATGCGGGAGAGCGCGGTGTTCATGGTTCTAAAGAGACGCAGTTTTTACGAGAAATTGTAGAACCGTGGACTCGGGAGCAGCAGATACAGGGCATGTTACAGACCATGCAACGGGCTGGACCCTGGGGCGTGACCAGTGTCTACGGACTTCGAGGTGAGCCATGGAAAATTGATGTTCATCGCGAGTTGGCTTACAGGGGTGTTGCTCCTGTCAGGTACGGAATGGAATCAGGATTACATAGAAATCCCATGCCATTCTGGGAAGGCGTCTACCTACATGCGAGGATGGGACCCATGTGGGACAGGTTGGGACCATCGTCTACCGGATTGCAGAGCATGGTGTGGTTGAATGGTATAAACACTGAACGTTGGGACTCCTTATACCCAGGTGCGTGTCTGGGTGATGACCTGCCAGCAACAGATGAAATTAAAGCACGAGAGATCTGCCCCGACCCAAGCGGTGATGATCTAGTGGAACTGGTATTTCAGGAAGGCTTGAAGGCACATTGGCGGTTGGCAGGTGTCCATTTGGTAGGCAGTGAGGCGGTGCGATCATTTGCCAAGTTGCATTACAATGCAATCGAAGCCGGCTATCTGACCAAGGAAGAGGTGAGAAATATGAGACCGGCCGGCGCTCACGGAACTGTAATCAGTGCACAGCCTGACATTATTGAGATGGTAAAAGATTTAAATTTGTTAATCCCGTTGAACTTCAACTATATGCGTATGGGTAATGCCTGGGTGCGGGATTACGGCCCAGAAATTGAAGATTTTATTTTGCCGGCCCGATCCTATTTGGATAATGGTGTAAAGGTATATGGCGAGATTCATTATGGTCCTATCTGGCCAAACCTGGAAATCGGTGTGACCCGGACCATCGACGGTGACACATTCGGTGCCCACGAGGCTATCGACAGGGTTGAGGCATTGAAGATGTTTACCGTATGGGCAGCAGAGTGGAGTTTTGCTGAGGACATTAGCGGCAGTCTTGAAGCAGGAAAATGGGCAGATTACATTATCCTGGAGAAGGATATCCTCGATGAGAACGTTGTACCCAGTGATGAACTTGGAGATACCGTAGTACTGTTGACTGTTCTGGGTGACAAGGTGGTGTATGAGCATCCATCATTTGATTTAGAGTTTAATTAAATCGGGATTAGGGACTCGTTGCTCGGGACTTGTTGTTTGTAAACCTCGGTCCGTTATTCCTGCACCCACGGGCACTTGTACCCTTGCAATAGAGCCTGACAATGTTCGTCAAAATTATGGGGAACCAGGCTGGAAGTTTCTGGCTCCAATTAAAACTTTGCTTGATGCGGGTGTGAACGTGGTAGGGGAAGGTGAAATAGGTCATCCCACACCTGAAACGTATTTAGATTTAATGGATGTTTATGTGAACAGGGAAATGGAGAGGGGGTTGGAGACGGAACGTACCGCACCGGCAAAATTTGGTGATGGAGAAATATTCAATCCTGAGGAAGGCGTTGACCGTGTTGTGGCAATGAAGTTATTTACAATTCGATCTGCAGAATTTCATTATGCAGAAGACAAGATTGGTAGTCTTGAAATCGGCAAGTATGCAGATTTTGCTGTCATTGATAAGGATTGCCTGTCTGGGCCAGATACTGAAGTAAGAGATAATAAGGTATTGATGACGGTCCTCGCAGGTGAAACAAGATTTAAGGATCCAGATTATAAGCCTGTTGAAAAATAACGTTTGTTAACGATGATTACTATTGTATTTATAATAAATTATTAATATTTAAAGGATATCTGATGAATAGAGTCGTAATAAAAATATTTTTGCCTGGTATGATTTTACTCGGATGCATACTAATTGCCGGTAATGCCTCGGCTCAGCAATCTCAAGATCCTATTGTTATAGAAGTTGGTGAGCAAAAGGTTTCATTAAGTGAATTCGATGCAACCTTCAATATTGCTTTGCGCATGCTTGCTGCGCAACAGGGCATACCCCTGGGTAATCAGGATCAATCTACGATAGACAGATTGCGTACACAATATCTTAATCAACGTGCAGGCGAACTTTCATTAATTCAAGAGGCAAATAGACGTAGTATTAGTGCTAATGATCAGGATGTGCTGGTACAAGCCGCAGAGGTGAGAGAAAAAATATCTACAGATACCAGTACCAGTGAACCACTGGATACTGCTCGATTACTGAATGTAATTAGAGAAAAACAAATTGTTGCACTTTTGTCTGAACAATTGCTGGGTGAGATTGTTGTTCGACCAGGTGATGTAATCGTATTGCATCATGATCTTTCTGAAGAAATACAACGTCCGGAGCAGATATGTTTACGCCATATCGTAGTTGATAATGAGGCTAAGGCAATAGATTTGATGGAGCAATTAGAAAATGGTGCAGAATTTGAATCATTGGCAAAAACTAACAGTACGGATACTAAATCTGCAGAAAATGGTGGCGACATGGGTTGTTTTGCTAAAGAAGGATTGATCGCTAGAACAGATTTTGAAAGAGCTTCATTCAAGGCAGGGTTAAATGATTTAACCGGTCCCGTGAAATCAGAGTTTGGTTACCATTTGTTAATTGTTTACAAACGCATTTCCGCTCATACACCAACTCTTAACGATATGTATGATGAGTTAGAATCGGAAATACGACATGAAAAACTCCCTGTAAAGTTAATGGAGATTCGTGATGCCAGTGGAGAAAAAACCTATCCAGAGAGGTTAGGTTCTGGTTGAAGTATGCTGGTTACTCAATTATTATTTTTGAAGAAATGTTTTCTATTTTAATTTGTTCAGAACCCGTAACCAGCCCAGATACGATAAATCAAGCCACGATACAGTTCAATATTGAATAAATGCTCAAACAGCATGTAGATTATAAATGAAATAATGATGGATATAATTATTGCTAATGATAATTTTTCCTCGGAGACTAAATAAATCAAAAAAAACATAAATACCGTAGCACCAACGTAGTGTCCGGTAATAAATATTAGTCCCAACAAAAATACCATCCATCCAAAAAATCCTGCTACAGCATTAAACTCTTTGTTTTTAAATTGAAATACATTGAGCATGTCAGATTTAATGTCAATATGACCAGACGCATTACTCCAGGCACGCTTGATATTAAGTCCGGAAAGTAATAGTAAAGGGGTTAGTATAACTAATGGTGTCCTGGCAGAGACTAAGTCGTACATCAGAGAGGATATAAATGCAGACAATACCAGTAAGCCGATAAATAGACTGAATACGAGCTCCAGTGTTTTTTTATTTCCAGACATTTTAGCCCTCAGATAAACAATTAAAACTAAACTCTTTATTTGTCTTTATTGACATGTGCAC
>Ga0302127_10002110_pt1 | contig 12023 bp, 9 predicted proteins | sample CB4_SCM_MG_FD_204452 | JGI IMG/M metagenome (GOLD analysis project Ga0302127, IMG submission 204452) | Marine microbial communities from Western Arctic Ocean, Canada - CB4_SCM | ecosystem: Environmental > Aquatic > Marine > Oceanic | place: Canada: Western Arctic Ocean | collected 2017-09-24
TACGCTGAAGAACATCATCAGCTTGCTCATATCTTTGCATAGCCACAAGAATCTGCACCCGTAAATGAACCGCTCTTACGGGTTTTTTCAATTGACCAAAAGTGTTTTGCAGTTCATTTAATATTTCAAGACCTGAATTGTACTGCTTTAGTTCAAAAAAAGCCTGGGCCAGGAGATAAAAACCTTCTTCAAGGAATTGGGAACCTGGATGCAGCTTCTGTAATTTTGCAAAAGCCGAGATTACCGCTTTCCATTTCTTTTGATCATGATTTACCTTGCCGAGTAAAAACAAGCGATCATCATCCCGCTCACCTTCCCGGTCAACCTGTCGCATAGCCATTATTGTCTGCAAGTAACTCTTTTCCAGTTCATACAATAAAACCCCGTACCAAAAATAGTAATCCGACTGACGATCTGATCCTGCATACTCTGCCAGCAGTTGTTTCAAATTCTGCAACGCTTTCTGATGGTCTTTTAGCAGCAGTTCTATCACAGTACCCAGGTAAAGACTTTCCTCCTTAACAATCAAAGGCGCATGATTTGACTCCTGCTTCAAATTATTTTGTGCCCACAGCAAAAATTGCTTTGCTTTTTTTATCTGCCCTTGGCGCAAATAAAGATAAGCATATATTAGTTCTAATTCCCCCTGCCACTCACGCCAATATTGAGTAAACGACTTCAACTCCGGCTGTTTCTTAATCAAAAAGAGAAACTCTTCAGTTTTAACAGCATGGTGAATTAATTCTCGCAATGCTTTTTCCCGGACAATATCATCCTGTATTTTAAACCAATTCATCCAGGAACTTTCAGTCTGATTTGTATAAAGATTAAGCCTTAAATAGGCCAAAGCAAGTTTGTCAGGACTGCGGACACCAAACTTCTCAAGAGACTGTAACCGTTTTTTAGCTTTATTCCAGTGTTTCAAACGCATTTCTGCAGCCACGCCCAGCCACAAGAAGTGTTCCATTCGAGGATCATTGTAAAATACCTGCTCCCGAGCTTGTGCTTCAACTAAATCTGCTAATTCCTGCCAGCGGTTTTCAACAAAATAAAATTCAGCCAGACGCACTACATGTTCAAAATCATATGGAAACAATTGGATCAAATCATCAATTACTTCAAATATTAAATCACCCTGTTTTAGCTGAACATGTATCAGGTACTTCAAAAATAGAAGCTGAATACGTATTTTTTTAGCACTGATCACCTCTTTATTTTTCTCAATTATTTCCAATGCTTCATTGTATTTTTTTTGTTTCATAGCCAGCCAGGCCAATGTATAGCGGCTGATATTTTGAAAATCAATATATCGTTCTGAACTTTTACTCTGTTTGAGAGAGTCAAGGAATACAGTCAGTATTTTTCCTGCTGGAACATATTCCTTCCGCTTCGATAAAATTTGAGCCTTCCAAAACAAAGACGGAGCAAACCATGATGTTTCCGGATAATTATCTGTTACTGACTGAAACCTCTTAAAAGCAACATTCAAGTCTCCACGAAACAAATAGACAAGACCCTCTTTGTAAAATTTGCCCGCACTGTCAAGCCAGCTTGGATCTTCTGGAATAAAACGAGAGTAGTGCCAGTCAGGAAGCTCAGGGAAGACTGCATCAGGAACTGTAACCAACGGAAATTCCCGAAGATCTGGTAAACGAAGTGTTGGGATGGGTAGTGGAAATGAACCGGAATGTGTCTTTACTGTAGCAACATTTCTTCGACTTTCTGCAAATCCACTCGCAACCTGAAAAACCAATATTATGGTAAATATCAGGTAAAATAAAGAATATGATCTTCTCATTTCAGGATTTTTTTAGAAAAATGAATTTAATGGATCATGCCGCTAAAAACATATTAAATAATTAATGACTTTTGATCACTTCATTTCGAAAATGAATTAATTCAACCGCAGCAAAATTCAAGTCTTCTGCAGACAACTCTAGAACATATTGGTATGAACTCATTGAATGCATGTATAGAGGATCATAATAATCCACCAAAAGCATGTGCACTATCTTTTCAATTTCTTCTTTTTTGAGCCACAGGCGTAATTGATCCACTTTAAGCTTTCCAAGTGACACGCGTAATGAGATTAAAATTGAATCAACTTGTCGAATACTCTGTTCATCACAAATTTGATACTCCTCAACTATACGGCTGATCCTGGTATTCATAGATGCACTCAGCAGCACCAACATCCCGGATTTCATCGCATTTGCGAGGGAATATGGAAGAAATACCTGCCCCACTTTACGGCTCTCTCCTTCCACAAACAGAGGTAGAGCCTCTGGGAGTGTTCTCAATTTTTGAACAAGCAGTCCTTCAAAGTTTTTCTGTGACCGAGGAGTTTTATTTATGGCACCAAATAAAGAACTTCGATGCCCTGCCAGACCTTCCAAATCTATATGATCCGGCAGTTTATTCAGGAGCAAGGTTTTTCCTACACCAGTCTGACCATGCAGGACAATGAAAGACGGCATTGGTTTTTCAAGCTGTTGCAGCACATATTGCCGAAAACTCTTATATCCACCCTGCATTTGTGCAGCCCTGAATCCGTGATGCTGTAACAGCCTGACAACGGAAGCGGATCTCATTCCGCCGCGGGCACAATATATGACTAGTTGATGGGATTTTAAATCTAAAAGCGAATTTAAGAAATGCTGCAGTCTCGGTTCAACAATCTTTAAACCTTTGTCAACTGCTGCATCCCTGCCAATCTGTTTGTATATTGTTCCAATTTCTGCACGCTCCATGTTATCAAACAATGGACGACTCAGAGCTTCAGGAATACTGCCTTTGGCAAATTCCTCTGCCGTACGTACATCAACCAGAATAATGCCATCTGAAAGAGCTTCTTCAGCAGAAAAAAGCCCTATACTTCCATTAAGAAAGTCCTCTGCACTTTGTTGTGGGTGTTTCGATTGATATGGCAGAGAGTCGCAAGTACTCATTCATCCTCAGCAGTTTCCTGCGTTTCTTCGCTTGTATCTGAAAAATCAAGATTGTGAAATTTCCTTACTTTGAGATTGATGGTGTCTGCAATTTCAGGGTTTTCTTCTAAAAATTTGATCGAGTTTTCACGTCCCTGTCCCAATCTGTCTTTCTCGAAAGAGAACCATGTTCCGCTCTTTTGCACAATTTCATCATTCACAGCTAAATCGATTAAAACTCCCATTTTGGAAATTCCAACTCCATAGATCAAATCAACTTCTGCAATACGAAAAGGCGGTGCCAATTTATTTTTTGCCACCTTGATTTTCATCCTGTGCCCCCTTACTTCATCTCCGCTCTTAATCTGGCTCGCCCGTCGTACATCCAGACGTACAGTGGAATAAAATTTGAGGGCATTGCCACCAGTCGTTGTTTCTGGATTTCCAAAAACCACTCCAATTTTTGAACGAAGCTGATTTATAAATATGAAAATAGTATTTGATTTGGATATTACACCGGATAATTTGCGAAGTGCCTGTGACATCAAACGTGCGTGCAACCCCATATGGGAATCGCCCATATCTCCTTCCAGCTCATTTTTTGGTACCAAGGCAGCCACAGAATCTATAACAACCATATCAACTTTGCCGACGCGTACAAGCTGCTCCGCAATTTCAAGACCCTGCTCGCCATAGTCTGGTTGGGCCAGAAGGAGATCTTCCACCTGAACACCCAGAGTTTTGGCATTGTTTCGGTCAAACGCATGTTCGGCGTCTATGAAAACAGCTATTCCACCTGTTTTTTGAATCTCCGCAATCGCACACAAGGCTAAGGTTGTTTTACCAGATGCTTCCGGACCATAAATTTCAACTATCCGTCCTCGAGGTAAGCCCCCTATGCCTAGTGCAATGTCCAACGCTAAATTACCGGCACTCACTGCAGGGTATTGCCCCACAGTTGAACCATCCATTTTCATGATAGAACCTTTTCCATACTGGCGTTCAATTTGCTGAATTGCGGTTTCTAAATCTTTTTGTCTTTCTTCAGTCAACATAATTCCTCCTTCGATAATGAAATTTCCCAGCAAAGTCTTCAGGTATTTACTCGATTAACATTTTCGTAAATTCCCGTTCAACGCTTGGTTATGCAACATGTTATTCAAGCGACATCCTGATACCGCTTTTTTCAGTAATTAATTATACGTTTATCAGCAGGATTCTATCAGCAAATAATAATCTGACTCTAAAAAAGTCGCAATGCTATTTCAGATTGTATGTAAAGTTTTCTTAATCTCTGGTTGAACTAATTCTACCTACAACAAATCTGACTCATGCCGGATTTTGGATTATTAGTCCTTTACACTCCGGACTTCCTTGTACCTTACTATTATATCAGGATATAATGTTCTTTGTACTTTTTCACAATTCACAGAGATTATTCAAATGAAAAAAGTTCTAGTTACCGGTGGTGCCGGTTTTGTAGGGTCATTTCTTTGTGACCGGCTGATTGATGAAGGACACGAGGTTATTGCAATTGATAATTTTTTTACTGGAAGCAAAGAAAATCTCAGTCAGCTTTCAGATGAGACAAATTTTGAGTTGATCCGTCACGATATTGTGGAACCTATTCTTTTAGAAGTGGATTGGATTTTCAACCTGGCCTGTCCTGCATCACCAATTCATTATCAGTACAATCCTGTAAAAACTGTAAAAACTAATGTCATGGGTACACTCAACATGCTGGGTTTGGCAAAACGAGTAAAAGCCCGTATTTTGCAGGCTTCAACTTCAGAGGTTTATGGTGACCCGCAGGCACATCCACAACAGGAGAGCTATTTTGGTAACGTCAATCCGATTGGTTTGCGAAGCTGCTATGATGAAGGAAAGCGTATTGCAGAAACTTTAATGATGGACTATCACAGGCAAAGTCAGGTTGATGTAAAAATCGTGCGTATCTTCAACACATACGGTCCCAGAATGCATCCCGAAGACGGCAGAGTCGTCAGCAATTTTATAGTTGCAGCACTCAAAGGTGAACCAATCACCATCCATGGAGATGGACTGCAAAGTCGCAGTTTTTGTTATGTGACAGAATTGGTAGATGCAATGTATCGAATGATGAACACAGAAAATTTTACTGGACCGGTGAATACAGGAAATCCTGGCGAGTTTACTATGATTGAGTTGGCTGAAACAGTATTGAAAATGACTAATTCCAGCTCCAAGCTTGTGAAAGTGGAAGCAAGACCGGATGATCCGGGGCGACGTCAACCGGATATCACGCTGGCTAAAGAAAAACTTGGCTGGGAACCTAAAATAAAACTCAAAGAAGGCCTGAAGCCAACCATAGAATATTTTGATGAACTATTGAAACGCAGCTAATAATAAGTATCCGGTTCAACTTAAACACTATTAACATAAATTGCTTAGAAAAGTCTTTAGGACTTAATCAATTCTTCAACTGCTAAGCTAATCCAAACTATTCCGGAAAAATATTATTATTGACTTGTTTGAAACAAAATATGTTAGACAACGAAATGATTTTTAAACCTGAAAGACTTAATGCCCCTCCTATCAACTCCTCCTGAACTAATAAAAATTGCAAATGCCATTGCCAAATCCGAAGGACGCAGTATTCTAGTCGGTGGTGCGGTGAGGGACCATTGTATGGGCCGCAAAAGTTTAAAAGACTTTGATGTGGAAATATTCGGAATTAGTCCGGAAGTACTGGAATCCGTTCTCCAGAATTTTGGAAATATTCATGCTGTTGGAAAAAGTTTTGGTGTGCTGAAACTTAAAACCTCAAGTGCAGAATATGATTTTAGTCTGCCCAGACGTGAGAACAAGGCTGGAAAAGGACATCGCGGATTTATGGTAAGGCCTGATTCTACAATGAGCTATCGTGATGCAGCTTCTCGCCGTGACTTTACAGTCAACAGTATCGGTTATGATCTGTTAACCAAAACATTGCTCGATCCATTTGATGGTTTAGGAGACATAAAGCACAAAATATTAAGGCATGTTGGACCTGCATTTACTGAGGATCCTTTGCGGGTATTGAGAGCAATGCAGTTTTCGGCACGTCTGGAATTTAAAATTGCGCCTGAAACTGTTCAATTATGCAAAACACTGGACCTTGCAGAGTTATCCAAGGAACGAATTTTTGAAGAATTCCGTAAACTGCTGCTAAAAGCAAAACGACCTTCAATTGGTCTAGAGACAGCCAAAATTCTAGGCATTTTAGCTTATTTTCCAGAACTGAAAGCACTAATTGGAGTCCCGCAAGATCCAAAATGGCATCCTGAAGGAGATGTATGGACACACACTCTGCTTGTTTTGGACGAGGCAGCAGATTTAAGAAAAGGTAATGAAAAAATGGACTTAGAGCTGATGTTTGGGGCGCTTTGTCACGATTTTGGTAAGCCGCTGACCACTGAATTTTTGCAGGGACGCTGGCGAAGTCCTGCTCACGACGTCGAGGGAATTGCCCCAACAGAACAGTTTTTACGTAGATTGACAGCTGATCGAGTTTTAATTGAACAAGTTACAATTTTGGTCAAAGAACACCTCCGTCCAATACAGCTTTTTAAAGAGCGTGAACGGATTAATTCCGGTACAATCAGGAGACTGGCTTTACGTGTCAGGATACCTGAATTGGTTTTGTTGGCAAAGGCAGATTATTTGGGACGTACTCTAACTGATGAAGAACGTAAAAGTTTTGATGCCGGCGACTGGCTGCTTGCTGAAGCAGAACGGATGAATGTTCGTGATGAAGCACCACGTCCTTTGTTAATGGGGAGACACCTCTTGGCAATGGGAATGTCACCCGGACCAGAAATGGGAGAAGTTTTGAATGAGGCATTTGAAAAACAGCTAAACGGAGACTTGCAGACAGAAGATGATGCAATTACCTGGGTAAAATCAAATTTACCGGATATGTCCAATCTTGCTCCTCGAAGATAAGACAGTTATAATTCACATTCAATTTAAGGTAATATTATAGAATTTCTTTCATAGACATGACTTCCAAAACTCTGGCAAAAAATCGTAAGGCAAGGTTCGAGTATGAAATACAAAAAACTATGGAAGTCGGCATTGTCTTGCTGGGTACAGAGGTGAAGAGTGTTCGTGCCGGTCAAATCAATCTGGCAGAAAGTTACTGCCGTGTTGATGACACCCTGCAGGTATATTTACTGAATGCACATATTTCACAATATGATTTTGGTAACCGCCACAATCATGAGCCGCTTCGTCCAAGACGTTTACTACTTCACCGCTCAGAAATTCGCCGCCTTTATGGGCAGGTAAAAGAGCAAGGTCTCACATTAATACCTCTGAAAATATACCTCAAAGGAGGAATTATGAAAATGGAAATAGCCCTTGGACGTGGAAAAAAGCTGCATGATAAACGTCAAACCATGAAAAAGCGAGATGCTCAACGAGAAGTTGAGCGCGCACTCAGCGAACGCACATAAAATGGAGCGCCATGACGGAAAATGTTCTTAAACCTGACAAATCTGATCCTGCATGGTCTTGGCTGGCATTGAGTCTGATTTCCGGAATCGGTTACAAAAAGATCCGGAATTTAATTGAACACATAGGCAGTGTAGAGGATCTGCTGAAAACGAGACCTGAAATTTTGATTGAACAGTTTAAAATCTCATCAAAATTAGCGAACCTGATTTCAAAAGCTACGCAATCTCATAGTTTTAACATAGAAAAGCGGATCATTGAAGAATCGCCCGGAGTACGGCTTTTTTGTCCTGATTCATCCGGATATCCTTTGCGACTACAGCAAATATCCACTCCACCAAGTGTATTGTACTGGCAGGGTGAATTAAAGCATGCAGAAAGTCCCTGCCTTGCTTTCGTCGGCTCCAGGGGTTGCACAGCATATGGAAAACAACAAACGCGCCGACTCGTTAAAGAAATCTCACAATATGTTCCAGACATGATTATTGTAAGCGGGCTTGCGAAAGGTATCGACACAGTGGCACACGAAACTGCATTGGAATTTGGATTAAAAACCATTTCCGTACTTGCAGGTGGGTTGCAGCATATTTATCCTCCAGAAAATAAAAACTTAGCTGAAGAAATTTTAAAGAATGGAGCACTGGTTTCCGAATTTCCCCTGGGCGTAAAGCCACTTGCAAGAAATTTTCCTATCCGGAACCGTGTAATCAGTGGTTTGTCAATGGGAATAGTAGTCACTGAAGCCCGCAAAAAAAGCGGTGCAAAAATCACAGCCGCATTTGCGCTTGAGCAGAACAGGGAAGTATTTGCTGTCCCTGGCCGGGTAGATTCCGCTGCAAGCTCAGGTACTAACAGTTTGATTGCACGTCAGCATGCTAAGCTGGTCAGCAGTGCAGAAGATATTTTGGAGGAATTATCACTTATTTCTGCCACTGGAACCAATCTTACTCTTTCTCCTGATGGCGAGACCGGATTCAAAAAGGTAAATCCTGATGATTTAGGTGAAAAACAAAGTAGGATTCTTAAAGCATTAAATGACGGAGTTGAGGAAATTGACGCAATTTACGAACAAACAGGTCTTGAAATGAATTTTTTATTGGCCACCTTGCTTGAATTAGAATTAACTGGTACAGTAGAAAACATTGGCGGACAAATTTACCGTCTCAGAGTCGAACTTGAAATTCCTTCAAATTAATACATTCGATTAGTAAAATGGAACATAACTTCTATGTTGTTGGAGAAAACCGCGGTTTGGCATTCCTCCTGAACAATATTAAGTATATTTTATGGTTTTTGATTATAATTATTGCAGCATTGTCAGGTGTAATTGCATTTCTACATTATACTGGTATTCAGAATCAAGAAAAGTTTAAGTTGCAAATCGATCAAGAAAAGACTCGAAGTAACAGTCTAATCTCAAAATTAAAGAAATCTAGTCAACAGGACAGTGCATGGGAACTACAGATTTTATCCCAGTCTTCAAAGCAGAAGAAGCTGAAAGAACAGCAGGAGTCCCTCATATATCAACAAGGTAAAGAACTTTCTGAAATTAAATCAATCCTTGGTCAGCGTGAACAAGTGGTTCAGCAGTTTCAACTTGAAAAAAAATCTACTCAAATTCAGATCAACAACCTTCAGCTTAAGGTTCGTTCCCTAAAACAGCAACGTCTAAGTGAACAGGCATCATTAACTGAGTCAAAAACTGAAAATAAAAATGTTCAGACAAAAATTTCGGAGTTGAAAGCTGTAATAAGCAAACTTGAACAAAATAATAAAAAAATCAAACAAAAATCTTCTTCTCCTGTTTCGGCGGTAAAAAAACGAAAACCCCTGATCATAGATAATCCAATCATAACTGTAGAAAAATTAAAGATAGCTTCAAAAGGCACTCGAGTCAGTGTCAGTTATAGTCTTACTAATAAATCAAAAGATCTCCAAAGAGGCCGCACTGGAATGTATCTTTCCTCTAAGAAAAATCTCGAAAACGACATCGCATTTCGCAGGCAAACTTCCATTCCATATAAAATCAAGCGATATAGAGTTATATCAAGGAAATTCACCAAAGTTAAGCCTGGAACCTTCATTCGAATCCTTATTTGGAATGAGAAAAATAAACTTATTTTTGATGAAGCTCACCCAATCAAGAGATAGCATAAAATCCTTTATATCTTTTACCCAGCATGTCTGCTCTCTTAAGCCTTGAACGAGTCAGTAAACGTTTCGGTTTTCGTTCCATCCTTGAAAACATTTGTTTCTCTATAGATGCAGGCGAATTCGTGATGCTGATTGGAAATAACGGTGCAGGCAAAACGACTTTGCTTCATATTATCAGTTCACTGATGAAACCCACCCGTGGAACAATTTCTTTTCGTGGTAGAAATCGAAAAGAGCACTTGCAGGAATGGCTTCACATAATTGGAAGCATGTCGCATGAAAACAGGTTGTATGGTGATCTCAGTTCAATAGATAATTTGCGGCTGTTTGGAAACCTTTATGGAGTGAACGAACTGAACATCAAAATTGACAATATTTTAGAGCAAATCGACCTAACCCATGTTGCCCGGCTGCCAGTTCGTAATTTTAGCAGCGGAATGACAAAGCGTTTAATGATAGGTCGTTTAATGTTGTACCAACCGAAAGTTTTAATCCTCGATGAACCTTACACTGGACTTGATCAACACTCATTTCATTGGTTTCAGAATTATCTTCAGAAATTTCAACAACAAGGTGGTACCGTATTGATGGTTACACACCAACTTGAGCTGGGGCTGGAATTAGCAACCCGTGTACTTGTGTTACATCGGCAAGGAATCCAACATGACATTCCCGCAACAGGATTAAGTGTCAACCAGTGTAGTGCATGGCTGGAAGAATAATGCAGTTTAGTACTTACCTCGAAAGTCCCTCGCAGTTAAAACAAATCATAAAAACTTCAATCCGTGAAGTAATTTTAGAGCACAAATCACTGAGTCGAATGGGAAGCTTAGACACAAAGTCTCTGCTTACACTTATCGATGCGGCACTTGTTGCCAAAATGTCACCTGTATTACAGTGGGACATACTCAGCACAGAGAAAACATTCCAGGACAGTCTTTCGCTGTTGAGTCGTCTGCCTTTAGCAAGATTTTACGCAATCCGCGTCCAGGATATTGGAGCTGCAGAATGGATCCGGCAGGAACATCCGGAACTTCCAATTCATTTGATAGTTGAAACCGGTAACCATAATTTAACAGGGCTTCAACGCTGGATCAAATATTTTGGGCCGCAGCTGCAACGTTTGGTTCTTTCAACTGAGTTGCCAAAATCTATCTTAAAGGAGTATAGTCAAATCTTGACTGTTCCCTGTGAAATATTAGCTGCCGGCAGAATACTATTGTTTTACACACCTCGTAAGCTATTAAATTTACACAGTCTTTCAAATGACACCTCAAATTACATAGAAAAAACTTTGATCCCCAGTGATCAACCCCAAAGAATGTTTCCGACCATCGAAAATCAACACGGTACTTTCATGTTTCATCATCGAGATTTATTTCTCTTAGATTTTCTGCCGGAACTGGAGAATTCAGGCTTGAGTGTTTTAAGGCTGGATTTGCGGCATCTGAATTTTTCAGGCACGTGGATTAAGAAAATCGATGGACTGCTAGAAGCATTTGATAAAAAGAAAATCAAAGTATTAAAAACAAAATGGCCCACCAAGATTACACATGGCTTCTTTCACGCAAACAGGACTGACTTGTCAATTGAGCGCATAAAAAATCCGCACCTCAAGGATCATGGTGAAACATTGACCGGATATGTAGTTGAGGCTGTAAAAGAAGAGCATCTGATATTGTTGACCCGTAAATCATTCCGGCGTGGAACTCCTTTGCTCGGAATTACTCCGGAAGGTCGAGAATGTGAAATATTGACGGACATTATACATACGACCGACGGTCAGCCTGCAGAAGATATAATTTCCGGAAAATTGTATCAAGTACCCCATGTAAAATATGTGACAGCACAGACCCTGGTTTACAGTCTTTCTGAGTAATTACGGCTTGTATATTTTAACCAAACACTTAAGGTTTTAGAACCATATTTTTATTTTTCTTTGGTGCTTTCTGGAAGGACATCTCAAAACAATAATTTAATTATTATTATATAATTTCAGTATCTAAAGTTATTTATGCAAGTCTTCAAATTCCAGAAAAATACAGCAAATATTCATAGTTCTGTTGTAACAATCGGAAATTTTGATGGAATACACCTGGGTCACCACGCTTTGATCAGTACCGCAGTCCAGGAAGCAAAAACACGTGGATGTGTCAGTGCATTGGTGACTTTTGATCCACATCCTCAAGAAATAGTTCATTCCAAAAAATCAGTTTCGCGAATTAGCACGTCTGTTCATCAACTGCGTTTACTTGAGAAAATAGGTCTCGATGAACTGCATGTGATACAGTTTACTAAGGAACTTTCACAAATGCCTCCGGAAGAATTCGCTCTTCAGTTTTTGATCAAATGTTTTGATTTGGCAAAATTAGTCATTGGTTATGACTTCCGTTTTGGGAAATACCGTGCAGGAGACTTCAAGTTGCTGGAAACTCTAAGCCAAAAATATAACTTTTCACTGGAAGAGGT
>Ga0302127_10002117_pt1 | contig 12005 bp, 9 predicted proteins | sample CB4_SCM_MG_FD_204452 | JGI IMG/M metagenome (GOLD analysis project Ga0302127, IMG submission 204452) | Marine microbial communities from Western Arctic Ocean, Canada - CB4_SCM | ecosystem: Environmental > Aquatic > Marine > Oceanic | place: Canada: Western Arctic Ocean | collected 2017-09-24
AAAGCTATGAAAAGGCGCGGTCTAAATTCCGCCAAATGGGCGACGTGTTGGGAGAAGCCTCTGTGGCGTTTGGTTTGGGTCGATTGGAGCATTTCACCGGCCAAAGCGACAAAGCCCGGGCGAACTATGCCGAAGCCGCCTCGTTGTTTTTGCAGGGTGGCAGCGCCATCGGCCAAGCCCGAGTTTTTGCTGCCATGGGTGATTTGGAAAAAGACACGTTCAATTGGGATGCAGCACGGGACAATTATCGTCAGGCACGAAATCAATGGGACCGGGCCCCCACCCCCAAAAGCGACCCCCATGTGTTGTTGGGATTAGAGGATCTGGCGGCCATGCCCGACGGCGAAGCCCAAGCCCGCGCCCAATTGGAACAAGCTCAGCTGCTGTATTTTCAGGCTGACGATGGCGTTGGTAAAGGCGACATCGCCCAAATTCTGGGGGACATGGAATTCAATCTAGGAAACTTGGAAGCTGCCCGATCCAAATATTCGGACGCCCGCGCCACCTATCAAGGCACCGATGCACGGGACAAAGAGGCTGAGGCCAACATGTCCCTGGCCTTCATCGAGCTCCATCGCGGCAATAATTTGGAAGTAAGCAAGGCCCTTGATTTTGCCGCCGCTTTGTTCGACCAGGCAGAGAATCCAGCAGGCGGACCTCGAGTAGAAATTCGCCGCGGCAGAATGGAATTGATGGTGGGCAACTTGACATCCGCCCGCAATTTATTTGCCCAGGCGGCAATTGACCTGAAGGCCTTGTCCGACAAACAAGAACCCGACGCGGTGTTGGCATTGGCTGATGCGCTGGCAATGCTAGGGGATTTTGAAGGCGCTACGGTGGCCTATCGCGGTGCCAACGAATTGTACCATAGGTTCGGGTTCGACTACGGTGAAGCTCGGGCAAGTTACGGCCTGGGCAGGATGGCGCTTGCAAATGGCCTGCCCCGCGCCGCTACAGAACATTTACTTTCCGCTCGGCAACTATTCGCAGGTGTTGGCGATACCGTAGCTGCCGCGCGGACCCTGGCGACCTTTGGTAATGTTCTGACGTTGATCAACGATGACGAGGGCGCATTGCAAATATTTCGGGAATCCGTCCCGATGTTCGAGCTAGAGGCTGTCCCCGTGGGACTGGTTATTGCCGCCCTTGGCACCGGCGATTTAAGCCGTGGAATCGACAAAACTGCTGAAGCTATCGAATCCTATACCCAGGCTTTCGACCTGTTCGCGGCGATGAAATTTCCAGTCACAGAAGCCAACCGTTATCTAGGCCTGCCTGCCATAGAATCCATTGGTGTTCGCCTGTTGGAAGACGACGGTGATCCCTATCAGATGGCCGGGGAGATAGATGTCGAAAACCCGGAAGAGATAGTAAGCCATGAGCAAATGATCGCGGATAATTTGGCAGCATTCCCAAATCAAAACGCAGCAGCTCGCACCCTGATCAGAGACATCGAAGCGCGGATCGCCGAAGCCATAGAATTTGTCAATTCCCAAAATTAGGTTGGGGCGCCATGCAACGGCCTATACAGATTTGATGACAATTAAAAAATTGATTGGGAAAACCCTGTCGTGACGAATTTGTCGATTTCGGCTGTGGCCTTGCTGGCGGTGGCAGGAATAATTCTTTTGTTCCTAAGAGGTAAGGGCCCTGGTGTTAAGTTTGGAGTGCCGGGGGCGCTGATCGCCGCGGCCTTGGTGTTGGCGACCTTGGGATTCGGGGACAAAGCTTCGGAAAACCCAGTAGCAGATGCGGACCCGGGCGGACCCCTTACTGGCCTAGAACGCGCCCCGGCCCTCGATCCTCCAGCCCCAGACATCAACTCCCAAGGTGCCAATTTAATTAGTCAAGGACGCGCCGCCGCAAACGCCGGACGCGATGACGATGCCCGGGAATTGTTTAGCCGTGCCATGAAATTATTCCAAGCGGCCAAGCTGAACTCGGGTATGGGCGAGGTAAAATTGCAAACCGGAATCTTGGATCAAATCGTCGGGCAGGGAGAACAGGCCCGGGAAGTCTTCAGAGAATCGCATGCATTTTTTGTTGCCGCCGCTGACCCTGTAGGTCAGGCCCACGTGGCATTGGCATTGGGAGATTTGGAAAAAGCCCAATTTAATAACGACGCCGCCCTTGTTGCATTTTCCAACGCCCAAATCCTGTTTCATGATCAGGGGGATTGGACACGGGAAGCCGAGGCATTGTTGGGACGCGGCCATGCCCAGCGCCGATTACATTTTGTACTGGCATCCAGGCGCAGTGTCGCCAGAGCCATGGCCATTTACGAAATCTTGGAGGATACCGCCGGGCTGCGCAACGCCACCCAATCGGTAGACGAATTAGAGACCTATCAGGACAAAAATGACCGACAAGAAGAACATTTGAATCTTGAGCGCACAAACGCTCAACAGGCGGGGGATGCATCAGCGGAGGCAGATGTGTTGGTCCGCATCGGCGAATTGAACCACCGTAGCGGCCGCCCTGAATCTGCACGGGACGCCTTCACACAGGCCGCGGCCTTGTGGGCTGGTGAAAGACGTGCGGCCGGCCAAGCCCGGGCTTTAGCTAACCTGGGATATTTAGAAATTGCCATCGAACACTTCGACGCGGCCGCTGCCGCCTTTTCTTCTGCATTGAGCTTTTATCAAGAAGCCGAGGATAGCGTGGGCACAGCGCAGGTGTTAGTGGCTCAAGCGGCACTGGAAATTTATGGAGCATTAGATCCCCGCCAGCTTTATGCCCAAGCTCAAAGCTTGTTCGAAGCCGCAGAACAGCCATCAGAACAGCGTATTGGGATCGGTAAAATTTTGTTGGGCCTGGGCGAGCTAGACCGAAAATCAGGACTGATCGACGAGGCCCGTCTTAATTTTGAGACCGCCCTTGAGATGTTTTCTGAAGCGGGAATCCTGACCGGACAAGCCCAATCCAGATTAGCCCTGGGTGATTTAGATCTGGAAATGGGGAATCTTGACGCCGCAATTGTGGCTTATGAACAATCTCTAGATCTGTTTCACCAATCCCTATACCGACCGGGGGAAGCCTGGGCGCACCTAGGTTTGGGCGCGACATTGGCCGCAACAAACGCCCAGGAAGCGTCGGTCAATTACCGGATAGCAGCTAGGATTTTTGACGATTTGGGTATGGAGGCACGGGTCGCGGAAGCAATAGCGGCCGCTACCGCTCTCGAATAGCTAAATTGCAAAGACGCCGCTAGTTGACCAGAACAGGAATCTTGTCGCCGCCTGGGTCTCCATCGGGGGATTTGCGTGAGCCACCGCGCCCACCTTTGCCCGACTTGCGTTTCGACGCTGCTGGATTTTCTTTCATATCAAACGCCAGCTTTCCGTCCTTCAGGGTGATGGTCACATGGCCGCCCTTGACCAGCTTGCCAAACAACAGCTCGTCAGCCAGGGGCTTTTTCACATGCTCCTGAATAAACCGGCTCATAGGTCGCGCCCCGAAAATTTTATCGAAGCCCTTTTCAGCGATCCAAGCCTGGGCCTCTTCGCTCAATTCGATACTGACGTTGCGATCTTCCAGTTGGACTTCAAGCTGCAACACGAATTTATCCACGACCTTTGATACCACCTTAGGCGTCAAAGAATCGAAGGCCACAATTGAATCTAGACGATTGCGGAATTCAGGCGTGAACAAGCGAGTGATTGCCTCTTCGTCCTCGCCCTCTTTGATTCCTCGTTCAAAGCCGATTGATTGTTTGTGCAGCTCGGATGCCCCGGCGTTCGTAGTCATAACCAAGATTACATTGCGGAAATCTATGCTCTTGCCGTTGTTGTCTGTCAGTTTGCCGTGGTCCATGACTTGAAGCAGTAAATTGAAGACATCCGGGTGGGCTTTTTCGATTTCGTCCAGCAGCAACACAGAATGAGGATTCTTGTCTACACCATCGGTCATCAGACCGCCTTGGTCAAAACCCACATACCCCGGAGGCGCACCAATCAAGCGCGACACTGAATGGCGCTCCATATATTCCGACATATCAAAGCGCAGAAGCTCAACACCCAAAGTGCTGGCTAATTGACGTGCGACTTCGGTTTTCCCGACGCCGGTGGGGCCAGAAAATAGATAGCAGCCGATGGGCTTTTCTGGTTCGCGCAGGCCTGCGCGGGCCAGTTTTATGGCGCTGGACAGGGCACCAATGGCCTTTTCCTGGCCAAACACAACGGCCTTCAGGTCGCGATCAATATGGCGCAAGACTTGTTGATCATCCCGGCTGACCGATTTCGGTGGGATGCGGGCAATTTTTGCCACCACCGCTTCGATTTCTTTCACGCCGATAACCTTGCGACGACGGCCTTCTGGCTTCAGCATTTCAGCCGCACCAACTTCGTCGATCACATCAATAGCTTTGTCAGGAAGCTTACGGTCGTTGATGTACCGGGACGCCAATTCAACGGCTGTGCGCAAGGCCTCGGCGGTATAGCGAATGGAGTGGAAGTCCTCGAAATATGGCTTCAGACCACGCAGGATTTTCACCGTGTCATCAATGCTGGGTTCGCGCACATCTATCTTTTGGAAGCGCCTGGCCAGCGCATGATCTTTTTCAAATACCGTGCGGTATTCCTTGTATGTCGTGGAACCAATGCACCGCAGCGCACCATTTGCTAAGGCAGGCTTCAGCAAGTTGGACGCATCCATGGCGCCCCCCGAGGTGGCACCGGCACCGATGATGGTATGGATTTCATCGATAAACAAAATAGCAGTTTCGTCGTCTTCCAGTTCAGTCAGTACCGCTTTGACCCGTTCTTCAAAATCGCCGCGATAGCGGGTTCCGGCCAGCAGAGATCCCATATCTAGGCTGTAAATTGTCGCGGTCTTCAGAACATCGGGGACAACTTCTTCGGTGATGCGCAGCGCTAGGCCCTCGGCAATTGCAGTTTTGCCAACGCCAGCGTCGCCCACAAACAACGGATTATTTTTTGACCGTCTGCACAAAATTTGAATCGTCCGTTCGACCTCATCCTTGCGACCAATCAGAGGATCAATTTTGCCCTTTACGGCCTTTGCGTTCAGGTCGACGCAATAGGCCGCCAATGCTTTGAGTTCTTTGCGGCCATCGCCTTCATCAGCGTCACCCTCAGCGCCGCGAACTATGTGCTCTTCCGCTCCCTCCAAGGTTTTGGCGACGCCATGGGAAATGTAGCTGATCGCATCCAGACGGGTCATGTCTTGTTGTTCTAAAAAGAAAACTGCGTGAGATTCCCGTTCAGAGAAAATAGCCACCAAAATATTAGCACCGGTGACTTCTTCGCGACCGGACGTTTGCACGTGGATCAGAGCCCGTTGAATCACCCGTTGAAATCCTGCCGTGGGCTCCGCGTCTTTGCTGCTTTCAATCACAAGATCCGGCAACTGCTGGTCTAAAAATCCGAGCAATTTCTGGCGCAAGACCTCAAGGTCAACGTTGCAGGCGTTAAGCACGGAAATCGCATCTTGGTCCTCGGTTAACGACAACAAAAGATGTTCAAGCGTCCCAAATTCTTGACGCCGTTCATTGGCGAGGATCAAAGCCCGGTGAAGGCTACGTTCAAGCTGATTTGAAAACCCTGGCACTATTCTCTCTCCATCGTGCACTGAAGGGGATGCTGATTTTGGCGCGCTGATTTGATCACTTTAGCCACCTTTGTTTCTGCTATTTCGTAACTATAGACGCCACAAATTCCGACGCCTTTTTGGTGAACATGCAGCATGATTCTCATTGCTGTATCGCGATCTCGGTGAAACACATCCAGCAAAATCTGGATCACGAACTCCATAGGTGTGTAGTCATCGTTCAGAAGCAAGACCTTGAACATGTCTGGCTTCTTCGTTTTCGGCTTGATTCGGGTCGCGATTCCAACCGTCTGAGCCTCGTTTCCTCCCGGACTTTCTGGCCCATTCTCGATTGCAACTCGCATGAGTACTCGCGCATCAACCAACTTTAGAAAAGTATACACCATCAGCCTTATCGTCACATTAATCCTGCCAATCTATGGGTTTACGATTTATTGGCCAATCCGACTCTATTTTGGTTTAACGGCGCAGGGACACCGCCGGATTGGGCAAAAAAAACACCGCCTGGCTAATTTTTTTTGTGACCACCACAGCCACAGTCAATTTATGACAAAAATCACCCAGGATAATCCCAATCTAGCGCACTATTTTGCCGCGATCGTTGTTGGGTTTACGTTGGCGGAAGCAGGAGAGGATGCAACGAAAGCTGGACCCATCGGCCGGGCCACCGCCATAGCCGATATGCTGCGCATATTGCTACCACTACGACTGGCCCAATAAGCACGACTAGTCCGGCAGTTCGACTCCACTTGCCGCAAGGGCCGCCGCCATTTCGGATTTCAGCGCCGCCAGAGCCGTCTCGTTTTCCGCTTCAGCTCGAGCCACCAGAACCGCCTGGGTATTAGATGCCCGCACTAACCACCAGCCATCCGGTGTGGTCACCCGCACCCCATCAATGTCGTTTACATCAGCACCGGAAGCCGCCAGGCGGGCCTGTAATTCCTTGATGACATCGAATTTTCGATCATCCGGGCAGTCAAATCGCAGTTCGGGCGTATTCACTAGGCCCGGCAACTCGTCATAAAGCGCCGCCAGAGACATTCCGGTGCGGGCCAGATGGTCGAGCAGTCGCACGCCTGCGTATACCGCATCATCAAAGCCATAGTAGCGGTCAGCAAAAAATATGTGCCCAGACATTTCTCCAGCCAGGGGCGCATTTTCTTCCGCCATTTTGGATTTTATTAATGAATGCCCGGTGCGCCACATGATTGGCCGCCCGCCCAGACGGGCGATTTCACCGAACAAGGCGGAGCTGGATTTCACGTCGGCAATTACCGGAGCCCCCGGGTTGGCTTGCAACACATCCCGGGCCAGCAATGCCAGCAATTGATCCGACCACAAAATGCGCCCTTGGCCGTCGATCACCCCGATACGGTCGCCGTCGCCGTCTAAGGCGATTCCCAGATCGCATTTGTTGTCGGCGATAGCTTTCTGTAACTGCTCCAAATTTTCCGGCATCGTCGGGTCCGGGTGGTGGGCCGGAAAGGTGCCGTCAATCACTTCGTTAATCAGGACATGGCGGCCGGGAAGGCGCTTGACCAGCGCCGTCACCACGTCCCCTGCGGCCCCGTTCCCGGGATCCCAAGCCACCGAAGGCGGATTGTCGGAGCCGTCAGAATATACGTCGGCCAATTCCGCCAAATATGCGGGAATGATTTCAGTATCGGTGGTGGTGCCCTCACCATCCACGAAATTCCCCGCTGCGGCCCTGACCCCCAACGCGGTGATGTCTTCTCCAAAAAACGAATGGGTGCCCAGCATCATTTTGAAGCCATTGTGGGCCGCTGGGTTATGAGAGCCAGTAACCATCACCCCGGCGTCGGCCCCCAGATGGTGCACCGAAAAATACAGCAGAGGAGTGGGGCCAAGGCCGACCCGCAGGACATCCAGGCCGCATTCGGTCAAGCCCTGGACCAACCGCTCCTCTAAGCCTGGAGATGTGGTGCGCCCATCCAGGCCGACACAAATAGTCTTGCCCCCAGACCCGGCGACCACCGAGCCGAACGCCCGGCCAATGGCATAGGCGTCGTCCTCGAACAGGGTCGTCCCGACGGTTCCACGAATGTCGTATTCCCGCAAAATAACGGGATCAAAGCGATGTACCACGATGGTTACGCCCCGCCAGAGGTGACTGAGCGCGGCTGGCTCGCGGGCTTAATTTCAGGCCTGCCAATGGAGGTATAGGCGAACCCGGCTGCGGCCATTTCTTCCGGCGAATAGATGTTGCGCAGATCCACCATGATCGGGCTTTTGAGTAATTGTCTGGCCCGGTCCAAATCCAGGCTGCGGAAGGCGTTCCATTCGGTGATGATCACCAGGGCATCAGCGCCGTCCATGGCGTCATAGGCATCGTCGCACAAGGTCATACCGGACAACAATTCCTTGGCCTCGGTCATGCCTTCCGGATCATAGGCACGTAAAGTAGCACCCGCCGCCTGTAAAGCCGGGACGATTACCAGGCTGGGGGCTTCGCGCATATCGTCAGTATTGGGCTTAAAAGTCAGACCCAAGACAGCGATGGTCTTGCCATCCACCGAGCCCCCACAGGCGGCAATAATTTTTTCGCCCATGGCGACCTTGCGGGATTCGTTGGCTTGAATCACCGCTTCGACGATGGACACGGGAGATCCCGCCTTTTTCCCCTGGGCCGCCAAGGCCAAGAGGTCTTTTGGGAAACAGCTGCCACCAAACCCGGGCCCAGCGTGAAGAAACTTGGCCCCAATGCGGCCATCCAGGCCCATGCCCCGGGCCACATCTTGGACATTGGCGCCGACAATTTCGCACAAGCTGGCGATTTCATTAATGAAGGTGACCTTGGCCGCCAAGAATGCGTTAGCAGCATATTTGGTGATCTCCGCCGTTTCCAATGTGGTCATCAAAATAGGGGTCTCGTGCAAAAATAGTGGCCGGTATATTTCTTCCATCATCCCCTGGGCCCGGTCGGTTTCAGCCCCCACCACCACCCGATCAGGGCGCATGAAGTCATTGATGGCGGAGCCTTCGCGCAGGAATTCTGGATTGGAGACCACATCGAAATCCGCATTTGGCGCAGTTTTCTTGATGATTGCCGCCACTTCCCGGCCCGTGCCCACAGGTACCGTAGATTTATCCACCACCACAGTGTAGCCGCGCAATGCGGGGGCGAGCTCTTTCGCAGCTGCATACACATAGGAAAGATCGGCGAAGCCATCCCCATGGCGGCTAGGGGTGCCCACAGCAATGAACACCGCATCGGCCTCTGCCACCGCCGTCGCCAAATCTGTAGAAAATCTCAAACGACCGGAGTCTGTATTGACTTGCACCAAATCAGCCAACCCGGGTTCGAAAATAGGAATTTCCCCAGCTTTCAACGCCGCAATTTTGCTAGCGTCCTTGTCCACGCACACAACGTTAAAGCCAAATTCTGACATGCAGGTGCCCGTTACCAGTCCCACATAGCCGCTTCCAATCATTGCTATTCGCATTTTACGGTCGTTCCTTACAGCCCGGCTGCAATTTCTTGGATATAATCACCAACGTCACGGGCCAAATCATCCCGGCCCAGGGCAAAGGCTATATTAGCCTGAATAAACCCGACTTTTGATCCGCAATCAAAGCGGCGACCGTCAAAGCGATAGCCACGCAGGGGCACATCCGCCAATGTCGCGGCGATGGCGTCGGTTAGCTGAATTTCGCCGCCACTACCCTTGCCCACGTGGCCCAGAGCGTCCATCACTTGGGGCATCAAAATATAGCGGCCAATGACCGCCAAATTGGAGGGCGCGTCCGCCGGATCGGGTTTTTCAACCATGCCTTTAACCGTGACTAACGTGCCGTCGTCTTCTCCTGGGTCCAACACCCCATACCGACTGGTTTGTTCACGGGGGACTTCTTCCACCGCGATTAGGTTGCCGCCAGTGTCGTTGTAGATATCCGTCATTTGTTTCAAACAGGGCGTGTCCGATTGCACCAAATCATCGGCCAACAACACCGCGAAAGGTTCATCCCCCACCAGATGCCGAGCGCACCACACGGCGTGACCCAGACCCAAGGGTTCCTGTTGGCGGGTATAGACCACTTGGCCCGGGCCGGGCACCCAGCTTTCCATGTCCTCGATCTCGGCAGTTTTGCCCTTGCCCCTCAACTGCTGGAGCAGCTCTTCTGACCGATCGAAATGGTCTTCGATGGCGGACTTGCCGCGCCCGGTGACAAAAATGAATTCTTCAATGCCGGCCGCCTGGGCTTCCTCCAAGGCGTATTGGATTATCGGCTTATCAATGATGGGCAGCATTTCCTTTGGCATCGCCTTGGTGGCGGGCAGAAACCGCGTGCCAAGGCCGCCAACGGGGAATACCGCTTTTCGGACTGGTCTTTTGTTTAGGGAAGCGCCACTGGCCATGCCGAGAATTCATGGCACGGCGGCAGGATGGTGGCAACCGGGTTAGGGGTATATTTTGCCCGAATTTCTGAGCACCCTCACCCGTCCGCCCACCGTAGGCGCTCCCCCGCAAGCAAAGGAGAGGATACGCGCAAGCAGATCGTGGCGTCGCTTTACGCTACGCGAATCTAATCGGCAGTGCTATGGCCCCAGAAGGACGTCTTTGGCTTGGTTAATTTTGCTGGCCAAATATGTGGAGCCGCCCTGGTCCGGGTGCATCTTTTTCATCAGCCTGTGATGGGCCTCTTTGATGTCGTCGTCGGAGGCGTTCGGCCCGATTTCCAATATGCCCCGAGCTTCCTTGGCGCTCATGGGAGTGTCATAGCCACCGGGATCGTCGGAGCCCGTATATTCTCTGTCGGTCTGTTCTTGGTAGCCCTCCCCGGCGAAATCCCGCCATTCTGGGTGGGCACGATCCAGATAGGCCTCAACCAGCGGCGCCGATTCTCCGTCTTCGTGGCGGCATTCGTCCAACAGGTCGACCAAGTCTTCCACGGCAATATCGCCTAAGCGGCGACCGGCAAAAGTCCCAGCGATGACATCGCCGTCCACCGTGCCGGAATCATGATCCAGCACCATGCGCAAGGTCGCGGTTTCGACTTCGGAAGTGCCGCCGGGGCTGGGAGCCGAGCCCATGGAGGGGAAGCTAAAGCTGCTACCTTGGAGTATCCGCCGCACCGCCGGAAAGCCAAACAGCACCAGGGGTAGCAGCAAAGCACCACGGCCCGTGGCAAAAAGCCCTATCAGAAGGAGTATCCCCAGGCCGATCCCGCCCCACTTTATCGCCTTAGCCAAGGTTTTGGCTGGGGCGTTGGCAAAAAACGACCCGGCTAGCACAAGCGCCACCAGGATGCTGGCCCCAAGGATTAGCCAATGCATGGTTTCACCATCCGGTTATTTAAGCTGGTTTGAGATCAACAGAACGTCGCCCTGAGTGCGCTTGCCAAAATCGACCAAGGCCCGGCGCCCGCCCGCCGCGTACACCGCCACGGCGCTGAGCAAATCGCGCAATTGCTGGGCGCTGGAGGAATCGAATTGGCAAAACGCCCCGCCGCTGAGTTTGGCGAGTTGCTGAAACGTGCTGCGGGCCAATGGGTCTCTGCCTTCTTGGAACACGAATACCGGGACTTTTCGGACCCCAAGTTCACCCGCCAGGGCGCACAAATCGTCCGCCTTTTCCTCCATGGCGTCGCCAACGAAAACCACCGCGCTGATAGGCTTTTTCTTCGTTTCCGCCAGAGCGTGTTCCAGAACTCGATGGATTTGAGTGTGGCCGCCCAGGCAATGAACTCCAGTCATATTGCGCACCAACTCGGCGGAATTTCCGATCCACCCGCTAGCGCGAAATTCTCCGAATCCCCGAAAAAAGGCCATTTTCACCTGAAGGCCACCCAGGGCCGCAGTTTCCGAGAACATTTCCCCCTGGATTTGGCAAGCGTGATCCCAGGTGGGTTCGCGACTGGCCGTGGCGTCCATAGCGAACAACAGCCTGCCCTTGGCCCCCGGCGGCATGGCGCTGGGTGTCGCCGCCAAGCGCTTCAGGAATGTATCGACTCCCGCTGCCGGAGCCTTTGATCGTTTTATCGGCTGGGTTTTCGCCATAACCCCAACACATCAAATCGGCCATAATTGACCATCTTTCCCGCACAAGTTTAAACCGGTGTGGGAGTTAGAGCACTATCCGACAAATGGGAGCATTTGACCGAAGTTATTTTGCGTCGTGGCCTCATTGCGAATCGCTGCTCTGCAGCACTATGGGCTATTGATGGTGATGCGACACAAAAATTGTTAGGGTCAAGAATGCGTTCAAAAATTCTGAAATTCGTCGCCACCCTGGCAATCTCTATGGCGCTGGCAGCCACCGCTGCCGCGCAAAATTATGAAGGCTGGTTGCTGGGCGCCTCCTCTCTGCAGAGCGAATCGGACAGTGAATGGAAAATTAATTTGGGTATTGGAATGCAAGTCGCGCCAAGTTTTTGGGGCGGTGCCGACAGCAAGGTTTATGGCCTTCCTATCGTTG
>Ga0302127_10002119_pt1 | contig 12002 bp, 10 predicted proteins | sample CB4_SCM_MG_FD_204452 | JGI IMG/M metagenome (GOLD analysis project Ga0302127, IMG submission 204452) | Marine microbial communities from Western Arctic Ocean, Canada - CB4_SCM | ecosystem: Environmental > Aquatic > Marine > Oceanic | place: Canada: Western Arctic Ocean | collected 2017-09-24
TGACTCCGCAGAATCATCTCCTTGGTTCACGTCGGGGTGGTGCTGTCTCGCCAAGCGCCGATACGCGGCGCGAATATCCTTCTCCGTCGCGCCCCGATCCACTCCCAACGTTTCATAGTAGTCTTTGGCCATATTTCCTTTACACGGCAGCGCTCTGTCACGCACAGAGGGTCCATCAAAATCAAACCCGCATGGCCGGCTCCGCGACGCTAGCTCAACCGAGTCGAAGGGCCATATAGATTGCCTCGGCCCATATACGCAGATTGTATCAATTCTTAAGTGCTCGCCTATCAAATTCGCTCCACTCCTTTTGCCTTGAAGTGGGAGGATAGGGTCATGTATCGAGGCAATACCTAAGCCTATAAACCAATTGGCGAGGGCTGCCACACACCTGCTATCATATGCTCTCGTTGCGGGCGGCTGCGCCGGAGGTTCCGGTGCATGTGGCCCCTTGCGCGGAGTAGGCTAACCGCTGCGCAGGGAACAACAATTGAAGGGGGTTGCCATCATGTCTCACGTATTGTCTCTGCGGTGCAAAGAGTGCTCACGGGAATACCCGGTCGAGGCTCTCAACGTCTGTGATTTCTGTTTCGGTCCGCTCGAGGTCGTCTATGACCTCGTATCTATCGCCAAAGCAACCTCTCGTGAAAAAATATCGAGCGGGCCGAATAGCCTTTGGCGTTACGCTGATTTCCTCCCAGCTGAGCACAACTCAGCTGTCGATATCAACGCAGGATTCACCCCCTTGATTCGTTCGCGTGGCCTTGCTGAGCGACTAGGCCTCGATGAGTTGTGGATCAAAAACGACAGCGTCAATCCCTCATATTCGTTCAAGGACAGGGTTGTCGCTGTGGCTGCTGCAAAGGCATTGGAGTTTGGCTTCGACACCATAGCCTGCGCATCCACAGGCAATCTCGCCTGTGCTGTCGCAGCTGTAGCGGCACGCTCCGGCTTGAAGTCGTACGTGTTCATCCCGTCGAATCTTGAGGCCGGCAAGGTCCTTGGCGCGGCCATTTACCGCCCCACGATGGTCGCGATTGATGGCTCCTACGACGACGTTAATCGTCTCTGCAGCGAGCTAGCGGACTCCTATCCGTGGGCATTCGTGAACATCAACGTCCGCCCGTTTTACGCCGATGGCAGTAAGACGCTTGGTTATGAAGTGGCGGAGCAACTCGGCTGGCGAGCACCGGACCACGCCGTGGCGCCTTCTGCCTCCGGGGCCATGTTCACCAAGATTTACCAGGGGCTGAAAGAATTCGAAGCCACGGGTTTAATCAGCGACGTTCACACAAAGATGCATTCGGCCCAGGCTCGCGGGTGCAGCCCGATTGCAACTGCATACGAAGAAGGTAGATTCGTCATCCGTCCGGTGAAACCCAACAGCCTTGCTTCTTCCTTGGCTATCGGGAACCCTGCCGACGGTTATTACGCGTTGAAGGTGATTGAGAGATCCGGTGGTTCCGCAGTTATAGCTGAAGAAAATGAAATCGCTGACGGAGTGAAGCTTCTCGCAGAAACCGAAGGCATTTTCACCGAAGGCGCGGGCGGAGTAGCAATTACCGGCCTGAAACATTTGGTGGAGACAGGTAAGATAAAGCGAAACGAGTCTGTCGTTGTGTACATTACGGGCAACGGGCTCAAGACGACTGAATTAGTCGCCGACGTGGTCAGCCCCTTGCACATAGAACCGAGCGTCGAGGCATTCGAAGCGGCAATGGCAGTTCGGGCGGGCAGGTAGTAGGGCGTATCGCTATGAAGACTATTGAAAAAGTCCGGTTCACTTTCCTCGACAAACTCATCAAAGAGCCTGTTATCCACAAAGTGGGCCGCGATTTTAACGTTGTTACCAATATTCGCCGTGCCGATATTCAAGACGGCATCGGGTGGGTCATTTTGGAGATTGAAGGCGACCAGCAATCCATCGAAGACGCCATGGAATGGGTTCGATCGTTGGGGGTTCGCGTCGACCCTGCAGTGGGCGACGTAGTAGAAGGTTAGCGAAGGCAAGCCAGGACACCACCGGCACCGACCTACAGTGAGTCTTTGTTACCAGTCGTAGAAAGGTAAGTTACATGAGCGTGACAGTACGCATTCCAGGTCCGCTACGGAAAATCACCGAAGGCGCAGACAAGGTTCAGATGGAGGGCGAAAACCTGGCTCAGCTTATCGCTGGCCTTGAAGCCCAGTACCCGGGCATGCAAGAGCGGCTGCTCGATGAAAATGGCGAGTTACGCTATTTCGTGAACCTATATCTGAACAACGAAGACATTAGGTTTCTCGACGGTCTCAAAACGGCCATCAATTCGGGTGACGAAATAAGCATAGTTCCCGCCGTCGCCGGCGGCGGCTAGCCCGAGCGGGTATCCAGTACCGGAGTACGACATATCGGGTCTCAGTCGCCAGAATTTAACTCCAAAGAGAACGAGCCAGGGCAAGAACTGTTCGGCAGTCGTGAAGACGACGATTTCGGTGAATTTGGCGAAATCAATAACTCGGGAGCATCGTCGACATTTCTTGACCAGCGCTGGTTCCGATGGGTGGGAGTAGCAGTCTCCGCTGCAATCCTGTTGTCGCTAACGCTACCTGTGCTTGCTCCACTCTTTGAGAACATTACTCCTCCCCAGCAACCAAGCTCTAACGAACCTCCGTCCTTTCCCGATTTTGTGCTACCTGATGCTACTGGTGGAAGCGTGCGGCTAGCGCAGAGAGCTAACGCTCACTCCGCGGTGCTCCTGGTCTTTCATCGTGGGCTGGACTGCGTCGCCTGCCAGCTGCAGCTCGTTGAGATCCAATCCGGTTATGAAGAATTGCTAGCCGAAGGCGTAGAGGTCCTTTCCATCGGGATTGAAGGCCAATTCGACACACCAATGATTGCCACGAGAATGGGACTCCGCTTCCCCATTCTCTATGACGAAGCAGGTACTGTAGCGTCAATGTACGGCGTCCATGATCAAGTCACAAACGACTTCGCGACCGCAATTCTCATCCTCAACAGCAAACTCCAATTGCTGACGAATCCAGTTGGCACCAACGCCGGCCAGGTACTCCCCGTCGAAGTCATCATCAATGCGGTTCGCCAGGCCTATGGCAGAGCACCGACTGGCGCCACTGCCAGTTAGCCGGGCCCATCACCTCATTTGCCCTCGACAACGTAGAACCAGCGCCCAGCCTCAGTCGATTGACGCTAGCCCGCCCACCCAAAATTCATGCATCACTGCCGTCGTCAACAGGGAAGAGGGGGCGGCGATGGCCTGCACAAGAACATCACAAATTTACTGTTGGTACTGCGGCTCCGTGGCTCGCCACGATACTCTTCTGGGCATCTTCCATGACGACCCTTTTTATCGCCACTAGTCTTCGGAGATTCATATCCTTTGCGGGGACGTGGTTCGCCTTCAGGGAAGTGCATTCGCCTGCAGAAATAGCGCGGCAAGAGCGATATAGCGCCAGGTGAAACCGGCTAGTCGTGCAACCCTCGAACAATTTGTGCGACCAGTTCCTGCGGAACACCACGGTGCACACTGGCATGACCGATGCTTTCGAGGAATATCCACGAAATCTGGCCCGCCGATGTTTTCTTGTCACGGCTCATCGCTTCAAGGATCGCATCAGGCTCTACGCCGGTGTAGCTATCAGGCAGGCCGAATCGCTTGAGAAGCAGTGCCTGCCGTTCCACCAAATCGGTGGGAGTAACCCCGAAAGCCATCCCCAATTGCGCTGCTCCTATCATGCCCACGGCAACGGCCTCGCCATGGAGGTACGCGTTGTAGCCCGCTGCCGCCTCCACGCCATGCCCCATTGTGTGGCCGTAGTTCAGCAACATGCGCAAGCCGCTAGTCTCGCGCTCATCTTCGGTGACAATCCGGGCTTTCAACGCAGCGTTACGCGCAATCACACTAGCCGTCAGTTCAGGCTCAAGCGCCAACAGTGCCTCTGCCTTGGATTCATATACCTCCATAAGATTAGCGTCCAGCGCCAGTCCATGCTTCAGAGCTTCGCCCCAGCCTTCTCGCAATGCCCGTGCAGGCAATGTAAGGAGCGCCGAAGCGTCGGCGAGAATGAATTCGGGGTGATAAAAAGCACCGACCAGGTTCTTCGCAGCAGGGAGATCGACCGCAGTCTTGCCGCCGATGCTCGAGTCAACCATCGCAGTCAGTGAAGTCGGCACCTGCACTAGTTTAATTCCGCGTAAATAGGTCGCAGCGATGAAGCCCGCCAAGTCCCCAACCACCCCTCCACCCACTGCAATAATGACATCTCTTCGCTCCACGCGGCGCTCCGCCAGCCACTGGTAAATAACCGCAGCCGTCTCCAGCGATTTACTTGCCTCTCCTGCCGGGAAGGTGAACAACCCCACCTCAATTCCGGCTTTGTGGATAGAACGTTGCGCTGCTCTCCCGTAGGGGTGAATCACGTTGCTGTCACAGATGATGAACGCGCGCCCTGTCATACCCGACGACAGCAGGCGATTGCCGAGTTCCGCTTCGAGGATGTCCCAACCAACCAGGACGGGGTAAGCACCAGTCTCCACTGTCACTGTCGCCGCCAGCAACGGGTCATCCTGGAACGTTGCAGCGCGGCCCATACGGCGCCACGCCCTCGCCACCTCATGAGCCGTTTGTTCGACAGATAAACCGTCCGTGGTAACGGTCCAGTCCGCCAGCGCGTACGCCCATTGGCGCTCACGCTTTAGCGATTCAATCCGTTCCATCGGGTTGCTGCCAGCATCCAACATAGGGCGAATCATTCCCTCGGCACCTGGCTCATCAACGGCAGCAGTCAATCGAGCAAAGATAGTCTCTGGTCGCGCCTCCAGCGATACGACCAGGCCCGCATCCAGCATCCTCGACCTGCACGATTCCTGAAGCATCACACCACCACCACCGGAGATGACAATTTTGTCACGGGATGCAAGCTCATCGATAGCCTCCCGCTCACGGCACCTGAAGCCATCCTCGCCCTCGTTGGCAAAGATTTGCTCAACGGCCATGCCAGAGCGCTCCACAATATATTCGTCCTCATCCACGAATTCCCATCCGAGCAAACGTGCAACCCGCCGCCCCACCGCACTCTTGCCGGTGCCTGAGAAGCCAACTAGGAATATCAGGGAATTATTGGGCATCGATTGTCCTCTGGGGGAACGGGATAGCTACGTAATAGAAGCGGGTGGCGCGGAGCGCCTCTTGACTGCGCCCCCCCGCTCGGACAGTGGCGCGCACTGCCAGTACCAATCTGCCGAGACATCGCTCTGACCTTCGATGGAAGTCCTGCCTGTCGTCCATAGCAGAGTCACGAGAGAGTCAGCCCCAACATTCTCGCCCCACGGGGGCAATCGGTACGAAGCCTCACTCCGGGCCGGCCCTGAACACTCAACGGTAGCATCAATCAGGTAATCAAGCGTCCGTCTGCACGTCCGCTCAGGTGTTCCTGCTAGCAATCCCCAGTCACTACCGAGCACCGCATTCATGGCATGTTGACTGGCAGGCACCGCCAATAGCACGTCATCCGGACTTGGTTCGCGAGAAAGCATTGCTATGTTCCTATGCCTTAGCCGAAGTGTGCTTTGGTCCCAGGGTTGCCATATAAGCTTTGTAATTCCGCTTGGTTTCATCGAGATGATCGCCAGCAAATTTTTCGAGGAATGCATCAGCCAACGTAATCATCACCATCGCCTCAGCTATCACTCCGCACGCGGGAACGAATGTTATATCGCTTCGCTCATAGTGCGCCTGCTCAAGGTCGCCTGTGGTCAGATCAACCGATGGCAACGGGTTAATGATTGTCGCAATCGGCTTCACCACCGCGCGGATGACCAGCGGTTCGCCGTTTGTCATGCCGCCCTCGAGCCCCCCCGCTTTGTTGGAACGTCGGGGCCATGGTTGCACCCACGATCCGTCGGGGTTTTTCGCCCACTCATCTAGCGGCTTGATTACATCATGCACCAAGGATCCACGCAGGTCTCCGAGCTCAAAGCCCTCGCCAAACTCGACACCCTTCACTGCGTTCACGCTCCCTACAGAAGCCATAAGCTTGGTGCTGAGCTTCAGGTCCCATTGAGCATGTGTTCCCAAACCGATGGGCAAGCCCGTGGCAATCACCTCCATGACCCCGCCCAAGCTGTCACCAGCCTCACGCGCGTCATCAATGGCCTGCTTCATCGACTCACTAGCCACAGCGTCAGCACAGCGCACTTCTGATTTCTCGGTTGCATCCCAGTCAATGACGTCAGGTCGTATTGCCTGAACTCCGCCGATATTCAGAACATGACTGTGAACTTCAACTCCGAATTGCCGCAGGAACGCACGGCAAATCGCCCCTGCCGCTACCCGTGCCGCACTCTCGCGGGCCGAGGAACGCTCAAGGATATCACGAGCATCCTCGCTACTGTACTTGTTGATTCCTGCTGTATCAGCGTGGCCCGGGCGCAGCCGGTGAATCGGGGTAACCTCTCCCTGCACCGGTTCATTGTTCATCGTATGAGTCCAAGGCTTACCGTCAGGCCCATTCCCCGTCGTGTGATCTCGGTTCTCGATTAGCATGGCAATCGGCGCGCCCGCCATCGTCATGCCATGGCGCACGCCGGTTTGCAGCACAGCGTAATCTGTCTCAATCTTCATCCGCCCACCTCGGCCGTAGCCCACCTGGCGACGAGCAAGGTCCTCACGGATGGCCGCTTCAGTGATAGGAACTCCCGCAGGAAGGCCTTCCAGAAAAGCAACCAGTCCTGGACCGTGTGACTCGCCGGCAGTAAGAAAACGCAGCATCTCTATCCCTCAAATCTTATAGAAAGGCACTCATGCACCAGAGAAGTCATTCTACCAGCGTCCGCGCTACTCGCCGAGGCCCGCTCAACATGCCAGCACCGTACACGCGTTCGGTATCCAATGTTGCCTTCATATTCGTAAGCGAGAGTGTTGGAACACCCGCGGCCGCGGGTCGGTGTTTTCAGCCAGCGCCAGTAAGCTCGAACAGGCTATCTGCGAGGAGCGTACGCACACGGAGTACCTCAATTTACAGGCCTATCGGCCCCAGCATTAAACCGGAGCGACCTCAGGCTCATTAAGTTCCGCGTCCGCCGGCAGCGGATGCACCACAAATCCCTCGCGCACGGCTCCTTCTACGTTGTCGACCTCGGGTTTGAATCCTTCGATTTTGGCCATGCCCCGGTCGAATCTGTACGCCGTCCACGCTGCAAGCGCAGCGTCTAACTGATCGTCCGTCGGAAGGTCGCTTGAAGCAAATGTAATCCCCATCGAGACCAATAGCGCAGTTCGGGCTGACCGACCATCCAGCGTGCGCTTCGGAGGCAACGACTGGCCTGCGATGATTTTCCAGGCTCCTCCGGGGTAAACCTCAATCAGGTTAGCGTCACCGGGAGGCACGTCGTCCAGCCCAAGCAGGCGAAAGCGGCTACCACTGGTAACTAATCTGTAGAAGAGCTGAACGCTGCCTTTGATGAAGCCCGAGTACGGCTTGCCAGGCGCAGGAAGATTGTAGGGAGTGCGCCCGGGGGCATTCACTACGCGTTCCGACTCGCGCACGGTCGCCCCAGGCATACCCGCGAGTCCCTGCGGGCCGTCCACCGCCATGATGAACGAGCGTCCCAGTGCGCGACCGGGGACGATGCCTGCACCATCCGCCTTGTAATCCCATTTCGAGAAAGTGCAATCTAGGTCGGGCCCCAACACTGCCACATCGCAGGCCCGCGTCCGACCGGCATAGGGGTCGGTCAAATCCAAACCAACGTAGTAGCGGCTACCCATGGGGCCATGGTCGCGAGGGCCTGCTCCCCTGAGGTAGCGACGACGGCGCCATTTCGAAACGTAACGAGCCGTTACACCTGCCGCGACAAGAGTCGCGCCCGCAGCACCGTACCATCGAGGGGAGATGTCCATGGCTTTATTTTAACTCGTTCTCTAACAGGGGTGAAACCCGGTTGAGGTACAAGCACACTGCGTCTTAGCGCTAATTGCGGTCGAGCCAGGCCTGAAGAATCAGCACCGCCGCTCCCGCATCGATCGACCCCTTGGCTGGTTTGCTACGCTTGCCCCGGCCGGGCGGGCCGCTCTGACGAATCAGGCGCTCTGCCTCCACCGACGTCAGACGCTCATCGATAGTGTTGATAGCAAGTTGAGTTCTATGGGCCAGTACCTCAATGAACGCAGAAGTCACTTCGGCCTGCGGCCCTACGCGCCCACTCATGGACAGCGGCATACCCACTACTATCACCTCCACGTCGCGCTCAGCGGCAAGGTTCGCGATGCGGTCGAGGTCGGCGGCCAGTTCAGTACGCTCTACGGTGCCCACGGTCACTGCTACATGCGACTCAGTATCTCCGGTCGAAACACCGATCCTAACCTCACCCACGTCGAGGCCTAACGCCCTCAATTTTGATTCGCCTTGACCGTTACCGCATCCAAAGCGGCAAGGATTGCCGCAGCAAGCTGTGAAGCATCTCGGCCACCGGCCTGAGCGGACTGTGGACGGCCTCCCCCTCCTCCACCCATGGCGCCAGCAGCGCTCTTCACGATATCGCCTGCAGAAAACCCCCTGACCACCAAGTCCTCCGTGACCAGCGCTAGCACCGTTGGGCGCTCATTGAAAACCCCGCCCAGTATCACAATTCCTGAGCCCTGCTTATCCCGTAGGTGGTCGCCCAACTCGCGGAGGGCATCCATATCGGGTGTGCTCACTTCCGTTGCCAGCACGGCAACGCCATTGATGTTTCGTGTCTTCACCAGCAGGTCATCAGCCACTGACCGCGATGACTCACGCTCAGCGGCAGCGATTGCGCGGCGTGCCTCTTCGACCTGCATTAGTAATGTGTCTAGCCTGTGAGGAACGTCGCCGGGAGGGGCGTGAAGTTTGGTCGAAATCTGCTCGAGCAGGTACAGGCGCTCGCGCACCCACGCTTCCCCTCCTCTGCCCGTCACTGCTTCAATTCGGCGGACTCCCGTCCCTACGCTGTTTTCGTTGATGACCCGGAAGGTACCTATTTGACCGGTCCGGTCTAGGTGCGTACCACCGCAGAGTTCGAAGCTTACGGAATGGGTCTCCCCGATTTGTATAGTGCGAACGGACGCGCCATAGCGCTCGTCGAAAAAGGCCAGGGCCCCTCGCGCAGTCGCTTCACGATAGGGCTCTTCGCGCTTCACGAGCAAGAGATTTCCGCGCACCGAGTCGTTGACGATAGTTTCGATTCGATCAAGGTCCTCTTGTTTAACAGCCTCCACATGCGTGAAGTCGAACCGCAAGCGATCCGCCGCCACAAGCGAACCAGCCTGTCGTACGTGGGAGCCCAGAACGTGACGGAGCGCTGCGTGAAGAAGATGCGTTGCCGTGTGATTGCGCATGATGTCCAGGCGACGGTCCACGTGGACGGCGACGCGCACCGAATCGAGCACCGATATTTGACCTGCGCTCACCTTCGCATAATGCACGATGATGTCGCCCACCGGCTTGCGTGTGTCGTACACCGCCGCCTGCCCGTCGAACCCGGCCATCGTCCCGGTGTCACCGACCTGGCCGCCGCCTGCAGGGTAGAACGGACTGTCCCGCAAGATGATTTCAACATCATCGCCCCTGAACGCCTCATCAACCGACTCTCCACCCTTGATAATGGCGAGCACCACTGTGTCAGAGGCCATCTCCTCATATCCGAGGAATACTGTAGGCTCGACTCCGAGGGCTTCATACAGGCGGGTTTCGTCACGGTCGCCACCGAAGTGCGCCGCATCGCGGCCACGCTGGCGTTGCGCTTCCATTTCCTGTTCAAATCCCTCTGAATCGACTTCAATTCCGTATTCACGAGCCACTTCTTGGGTTAACTCCAGAGGGAATCCGTATGTGTCATACAGTAGAAATGCGCTTGCTCCATCAATTCCCGCTCCCTTTGCGAGCATTCCCTCGAGCAGAGGCATTCCGGCTGCTATAGCCTCGTCGAAGCGCGCTTCCTCTGAGTCCAGCGTTCGGATTACGAAGCGCTGGTTCACAAGAAGTTCGGGGTAGGTCGAACCCATCCGAGCTAGTACTGTACCCGCAACCTGTGCCAGATAGGGAGACTGTAGCCCTAGTTTGCGCGCGAAACGGATTCCCCTGCGAATTACACGGCGAAGGACATAACCTCGCCCCTCGTTGGCCGGCACTACACCATCTGCAATCAGGAAACTCGCGCTTCGCGCGTGCTCGACAACAACGCGCATAGCGAAATCCGTGTGCTCCCCTGCCCCATACATGACGCCACTGAGTTCCTCGACTTTCGCAACGATAGGCCTTAGCAGGTCGGTCTCATAGGCCGAGGGAACGCCTTGCATAATCGCCGTTATCCGCTCCAATCCCATGCCCGTGTCAATCGACGGCGCGGGGAGCAAGGTACGATTTCCATCTTTGCCCTGATTGAACTGCGGAAATACCAGGTTCCAGATTTCAATGAATCGTCCGGCGTCATCGCTACAGGGGCTAGCGTTGAAGCCCTGGGCGGGGTCGGTGTCGTAGTGAATTTCGCTAGATGGCCCGCATGCCCCTTCGTCACCGGCAGGACCCCAGAAGTTGTCTGCGTCACCGCAGCGCACGATGCGCTCCGGCACGACCCCTATTTCATCGCGCCAAATCGCTGAAGCCTCTTCATCCGTGTCATAGACCGTTACCCACAGTCGGTCTTCAGGCAATTGGAGGACTTTGGTGCAGAACTCCCAAGCCCAGCCGATTGCCTCTCGCTTGAAGTAGTTACCGATGCTGAAGTTGCCCAGCATTTCGAACATCGTGTGATGTGTCCGGTCACCAACCACGTCAATATCGGTCGCGCGGAAACATTTCTGCACAGACGTTAAGCGAGGGCTCGGGGGGGCTTCATCACCGGAGTAGTAGGGCTTGAATGGCACCATACCAGCTGATGTGAGGAGCAGTGTCCGATCGCCTGCTGGTATCAGCGAAGCGCTCGGCATAATCAGGTGCCCGCGTTCTTCAAAGAAACTAAGGTACGCAGCGCGGATGTCATCGCCGCTGGTAGGTCGGTTAATTGTCAAAGGAGCCTCTAAGGTTTCTCAGGAGTGAAATATCAAGCTGACCATGAGCTACTCTGAGGTCTCGCTAGCCCCACCACGGTCTAGAAAATTCTACGAACCGTGACTCGCGCATGTCAACGGGAATAAACAGTGTCAATCTGAGTATGTTCCGGGCTATCCAGTAGGCCATCACCTGCTAAACGAGGCTTGAGGCTCTGAGGGAGCTATGGTAATTTGAGCCTGTTCCAGTCGAGTGGGCAGCGCTTGAACCTCGCAAATGGTCCTCTAATTGGAGTCGCCTCTCGGCTTCAGAGATCCCATCGGCATGGTCGGTCAACGCGGGAAAGCAGGTTCGCTATACACGAACTCTCCGCGTTCAGCTCCTCCAGTAAGGATGAGCGTAGCGCTCTTTGGTCAGGAACCGGCGAATTGTTGGAGAGCCTGCGGCTGTCACTTTCGAGGCCAGCTAGCCCTCAAGCAATCGATGCAGCAATCCATATCAAGAATCGTTCGACTGATTAAGTGTCAGCCAACGTATAGTTCGTGGTCTCAAGGACCTCAACGGGCGTCCCTAAGCTCAGAACGCCGGTGGGCATTCCATGAATCCGCCCTGCATCCCGCATGCGAGTAATAGCCCAGAACGCGTCCACGTCAGTCGTGTCGTCTCCAAACATCACGGTTGCACGCAGCCCATGTTCTTCGACAACAGTGGTACACCGCTGAACCCTTATTGATGTCAATCGGTGGATGTATCTCTCTAACCATTTTTCCGTCGCTGATGCGTAAATCCACAGTAGGGGGGTGTTCGCCTATGAACAAATCAATGGCTGCTGATGCAACCTATAAATCCTCCGCGTTTCGGTAGTGGACCGACATAGGCGGATCTGTATCCCCGACGAAAATGCAGGGGGAACCAGCAAATCGTAACCATGTGCCCCTAGCGGTTTGGTGAATGGTCGGAACGAATTCAATGGCCTCCGGAACAATGGCTTCACG
>Ga0302127_10002123_pt1 | contig 11996 bp, 9 predicted proteins | sample CB4_SCM_MG_FD_204452 | JGI IMG/M metagenome (GOLD analysis project Ga0302127, IMG submission 204452) | Marine microbial communities from Western Arctic Ocean, Canada - CB4_SCM | ecosystem: Environmental > Aquatic > Marine > Oceanic | place: Canada: Western Arctic Ocean | collected 2017-09-24
CGGAGCCGGACGAAAGAGTGTCTTCTTCCCTGACGACCCGGGCCAGTTCATCGACACCACGCGCAACTTCGACAGCACTCCCGAATTCCAACGCCTGCTGTTTGACTCGGCATTGGCCGACATGGCGGGCGCGTTGTTCGGCGCCGACCGCGTCTGGCTGCTGTTCGACCACGTGTTTGTCAAAGACGGTGGCAAGGATCACCCAACACGGCGGACGCCGTGGCATCAAGACCTGCCGTATTGGCCCATTGGCGGCACACAGCTGGCGTCCACCTGGATCACCCTCGATCCAATCCCCGCCGAGGAGTGCCTCGAGTTTGTGCGTGGCTCACATCGACAGACCATCTACGACGGTTTTGACCCGCGCCGAGTCAACGAAGACCCCACGTTGCCGTTCTACGGCGAGGGGTTTCCACCGCTCCCCGACATCGAAGCCAGCCGCGAGGACTGGGACATCGTGTCCTACGACATCGCTCCTGGCGACGTGGTCCTGCTTCACCCCGGGGTCCTCCACGGCGGCGGCCACACCGGTGCCGGGCGCAGGCGGCGCACCCTGTCGGCCCGATTCTTTGGTCCCGACGTGGTCTATGCCGAGCGGCCGAAGACTCGCCCGACAGCGCCCTACACCCCCGGTCTCCAAATGGTCCTCAAGCCCGGCGACCCGCTCCGACATCCGTACTACCCGCGCTTGCGACCGCTACCCGCGGCGCAAGACCCCGCGTCCTACGAGTAAACGCCGCGACCGGCGGCACCGTTCGCCGGCTCCCGCCCCATCAGCGTAGGGGTAATGCGTGTGGCGACTCGCTGCTATCGGTGCCCGTAAGGCTCGAACGCTCGTGCGGTCCTCGCCTGGCAGGCGCTTGAGGCCGTGCAACCAAGACTCGAGTGCGCCGCTGGTCGCGGCCAGCCAGCACCCGCGGCCCGAACGATTCCGGATGCGGCCTCACCATTGCACTGCTGGACGGGTGGGCTCGACGTTGTGCGGCCAAAGCCACGCTGCCAGCGAGCGGCGGACAGGCGAGCACGTGCCGTCCGGACGCCTCCGGACGCGGCAGTAGGGTCGGTTGGAGGCTCACCATGACACTCAACCGCTACCCACTGTTTCAACAGGCCTATCTGGTCAACGACCTCGAGATAGCAGTCCAGAAGTGGAGCGACCTGTTCGGAGCCGGCCCATTCGTGCTCACCCATCACCACAAGACCGACGTATTCGACTACCGCGGCACCGACCACCAGGCCGATATGTCGTACGCCTTCGGCTACCTGGGCGACATGAACATCCAGTTCATCGTCCAGCATGACGACACGCCATCCATCTACCGAGATATGTTCGCCGCCGGCCAAGAGGGCTTTCATCATGTCGGGGTTCTTGTTCACGATTTCGAGGACGAGTTCAAACGGCTCGAGGCAATGGGGTTCGCCTGTGCCACTCGGCTCTACGCCGACGGGGTCGATGCCGCGTACTTCGACACGCGCGAAGCCAACGGGTGTTTGACCGAGATTCATGGCGACCCACCGCACATCCTCGGGGCGTTTGCGGGCTGGCGTCGGGCTCACCAACTCTGGGAGCCGGGCGATTCGCCGTTTCTTCGCCGCTGAGCGAGCGCGAAACCAGCCCAGCTCCTAAGATCGCCAAGATATGTACAGCCGTTCACTTCCGAACGGCCGGCTCGAGGACTACAACCTCGAAGACCCCAACCTCAAGGACCACAAGGTGGAGACCCCATGACGACATTTGATCTCTTCGACTCCACGGTCCAGCAGGATCCTCACGCGCATTACGAGGCCATGTTGGCGGACAAGCCAGTGCACTACATCGAGGCCAACAACCTCTACCTGGTCCTGTCCAACGAACTCGTCCTCGAGGTCCTCCGCGACACCGAGACGTTTTCGTCGAAGTACGGCACCAACCGCGAACCTCCCCCCGAGGAGATCCGGTCCGAGTACGACGAGCTCATGAAAACTGCTCTCGCGGTACCGCCCACGCTGCTCGACAACGACGCACCCAGCCATACGCAGTACCGCAAGCTCGTGTCTCGAGCCTTCACACCAAGGATGGTCAAAGCGCTCCGACCCGCGGTCGAAGCCACGTGCGACACCCTGATCGATCAATGGATCGACCAAGACTCGATCGAGTTCCTGGATGCGTTTGCCGTACCGCTCCCTGTTGCCATCATTGCCAAGGCGCTCAACGTCCCCGAGGAACGACACCGCGATTTCAAACGCTGGTCCGACGACAACGTCGCGGCAATCGGCAACAAGCTCTCCCCCGAGGCCTACCTTGCGTCCCAGGCCGGCGTCATCGAGATGCAGCATTTTTTCGTGAGCGAGTTTGAGCGCCGCCGGACCAACCCAACCAACGACCTCCTCACCGACATCTTGAACTCCCACGTCGGCGCCGCCGAAGACGGGAGCGACGACGAGCCACTGTCTATGCCCGAGCTCGTGCGCGTCGTACAGATGCTCCTGGTGGCAGGCAACGAGACCACGACCAAGTTCCTGGCCGAGACACTCCGACATCTTGCATCGATCCCCGAGGCATGGGCGGCGCTGCGTGCCAACCCCGAAATGATCCCGAACGCGGTCGAAGAAGGACTTCGGATCTCGTCACCCACCCAAGGCATGTACCGGGTCACCACCCGCGACACCGAGCTCGGCGGCGTCGCCATCCCAGCTGGCGTCCGGGTTGTCATCATGTTTGCCGCTGCAGCGCGCAACGAGTCGGTATTCGAGTGCCCGAATGACTTCCGGCTGGATCGGTCGAACCCGCGTGAACATCTCGCGTTCGGTAAGGGCATCCATTTCTGTGTTGGAGCGAACCTGTCACGCCTCGAGGGCAATGTTACGCTGGAGCGGCTGGCCGCCCGGATCGCCACGGTGAGCCTCGCCGACAACAACACATTCGAGTACCAGCCCAGCTTCGCGCTCCGGGGTCTCAAGAGTCTGCACCTGAACTTCACCCCAGCGTGACCAGCGCCACCGCAGCAGTCGATGCAGCGGAGGAACGTCGGGCGTGGAAAGCGTTCGCGGTTGCATCAGCCAGCATCTTCATGTGGGTGCTCGACGCGGGCCTGTTGTCCGTGTCATTGCCCGATATCGAAGCCGCGTTCCCCGGCACGTCTCGGGCCACGATCACCTGGGTAGGCACGGGCTACCTCGTCAGCGTGGCGGGCCTCATGCTGGTGGCAGGACGCCTCGGTGATGTCTATGGACGAAAGCGCATCTTCCTGCTCGGCCTCCTCATTCTGGGATGCAGCTCGATCATCACCGGCATTGCGCCAAACATTGGCCTGGTGATCGCCGGGCGAATGGTCCAGGGGGTCGGCGGAGCGTTAGTCACCGCGACGTCCCTGACGTTGGTGCTGAGCGATCTGCCCGAGGCAAGGCGGCCCTTCGCCATCGGGATCTGGGGCTCGGCGGGATCTGTTGCCGCGGTGATGGGCCCGACGCTTGGCGCAGAGATCCTCGATGCCACCAGCTGGCGATTCGTTGTGTCGCTCATTGCACCCATCTGTTTCGCCACCTACCTGGCCGGCCGGTCATTGTTGCGCGAGGCCACCGACCCCGAGGCTCCGAGCCGCCTCGACCCCCTCAGCGTGGTGCTGGCCACCGCAGGTATTGGCGCCGTTGCGTTGGGCCTCTCGCAGAGCCGCCAGTGGGGATGGACCGATGGTCGTGCGGCGCTCGCCGTCGTTCTTGGCATGGCGGCCGTGACCGCGTTCGTGCTGCGGTCCAGCCGCCACGACGAACCGATCCTCGCGCTGCGTCTGTTTCGCAGCCCGTCGTTTTCGCGCGCGACAGCGGCTGCCGGCTTGCAACAACTTGGATTCTTCTCCTGGTTCTTCTCGACGTCGTTCGCGCTCCGCGAAATCTGGGGCTGGTCGGTTCGCGACACTGGCCAGGCCATTTCCCTCGCGTTCATCTGCTCGGCGATGACCGGCTGGATCGGTGGGAAGGCCGCCGCAAGAATCGGCTACTTCTGGCCCACAGCCATCGGCGCCGCCGTCGCCGGGGCCGGACCGCTCTATTGGATGTTCGCCTTCGATACTGCCCCGTCGTTCTGGGCCGTCTACCTGCCTGGCGCAGCGCTGTTCGGACTGGGCGGGGGGGCATGTGGGGTCCTGACCACTGGCATTGCGCTCAAGCAAGTCAGCGCGGCCGATCAGGGCATGGCTTACGCCGCGCACCAGACGGTGAAGCGCATGTCGGCGACCATTGGCATGGCACTCATGGCCGCGCTGCTGGGCGAGGCCGCGGGCACAAGTCTGTTGGGTGGAGCCCGCAACGTCTGGCTAATGGTGACCCTCGCGCACATCGCCATGATCTTCCCGCTCATTGGCACGCAGCGAAGCGAGTCCTAAGGGCCCGCGCGAGTAGGCGAACGCCGCGAGGCTGCGAGCCGACTCGCGGCAGAAGCGGGTGTCCGACTGTCAGGTCGACAATTTGCGACCGTGCCCGGGTGCATCGCGACGTGGGTCGCCCTTGCCATCCCACGCATCGCATTGGGCTTCGATGTCGGCGAAGAACGTGCGACGCCGGTCGTTGAGTTCAGAAATCTCCATCGTCGTGCCCGGGTGGTGCTGGTTGCCGAAGTAGATGAACCGGCCACTTCCGAGAGTCCCCTGTTGCCCGATAGTCCATCCCGCGTTCGTGACCGACGCCAGGGCCCCCTCGAAGTCGTCGGGGAAGTAGCCCAGGTGCTGCAGCCCCTCTCCGTTGCGCGTCAAGAAGTCGTTGTAGAGCGACGGCTGATCGCAGTGCTGCTGGATCAGCTCGAGTTGCATGCCTCCCACGTAGGAGAGCCCGATCGACATGTCTAGCGTCGAGCCACTGCCCTTGTACTCAAAATGCTCGGTGTCTACGTGAGGCAGAAACGTCCAGGGTCCAACGCCGTCGGCGGCCCAATCATCGATCGCTCGACCCAAATCGGACACTACATAACCGAGCTGCTTCAACGGCCCTAGCTCTCGTACCGCGTTGATCATCTGATCCCTCCAAAGGTTTCCTACCAGACCGTGTGGCCACCATCGATCACAAGATCATGGCCCGTGGTGAACGATGACGCACCTGACACCAGATACAAGATGGCGCCAACGAGCTCATCGACCTCACCTTGGCGCTTCATGGGCGTGAGGCTGTTCTCCTGTTCCAGCAAGGCTGGGCTCTCCAGAACGAATGCGGTCGCAGGGGTAGTGGTAAAGCCCGGGCTGATCGAGTTGACCCGAATGTCGTGCTCGGCCCATTCCACGGCCAGTGCCTTGGTGAGGTGTTTCACCCCAGCCTTGGCAGCGCTGTAGCCGGCCAAGCCGGCGCCGAGCGACATCAACTCGTAGGGCACGTTCATGATCACTGAGCCGGCCATCGATGCGGTGTTGACGATGCAGCCACCGCCCTGGGGAATCATGATCTTCGCTTCTGCGTGGCAGCACGAAAAGACCGAGATGAGGTTGAGCTCGATTTGGTGACGAAAGAGCTCGCCTGCTCCGTCCTCTGCACTCCGGGGGCCGCGCCGACCGCCGCCGGCGTTGTTGTGGGCGATGTCGAGCCTGCCGAAATGATCCTGAACCGCACCGATCGCCGCAGCCACGCCGGGCTCGTCGGTGACATCACACTGAACGAACAGGCCGCCACGCCCAAGCGCGTCAATCGCGGCCACGGTCTCCTGCCCGGCATCGACGTCGCGGTCAAGGACAGCGACATCGGCACCGGCCTCCGCCATGGCGACCGCAGATGCCCGGCCGATGCCCGATGCTCCGCCCGTGACGAGGGCGACCTTGCCGTCCAGCCCAAACCGTTCATTCAGATGCATGAAACTCCTCCATTGTCAGGCCACGCACATATGCCGTGATTACTGGCGGCCGTCGCCGATCCGCAATAATGGTTCTAGCGCTTCACGCAAGACCGGGAGAAATATGCCAACGCCATCAGCCGCCGTGCTGCACGACCTTCATCGCCGAATGGTCCGTATCCGCCACTTCGAAGAGAACTGCGGTCGGCTGTCCGAGGCCGGGAAACTTCCGGGCTTCTTGCACCTCTACGTCGGCGAGGAGGCCGTTGCCGCGGGAGTGTGTGCGACCCTGAGCGACCAGGACAAGATCACCTCAACCCACCGAGGGCACGGTCACCTGATTGCCAAGGGCGGCGACTTCAAGCGCGCTTATGCCGAGCTGTTCGGTCGGAGCACCGGCTACTGCGGAGGCAAGGGCGGCTCGATGCACATCTGCGACATGGAGCTCGGCATGCTCGGCGCAAACGGCATCGTCGGTGCCGGCGTCCCGATCGCCGCCGGCGCAGGCTTCGCTGCCGACTACACCGCCGACGGAACAGTCGCGGTGGCATTCTTTGGTGACGGCGCCTCCAACATCGGAGCGTTCCACGAAGGCATCAACATGGCCGCAGCTCTGCATCTCCCCGTCGTGTTTGTCTGCGAAAATAACGAGTTCGGCGAATACACCCCACGAGACAAGACGATGGCGATCATCGATATCGCCAGCCGGGCCGAGGGCTATGGAATGCCCGGGGTCATCGTGGATGGCATGGATGCAGTCGCGGTCTACGAAGTCGCCACCGAGGCCGTCGCTCGAGCTCGCCGGGGCGACGGTCCCAGCATGATCGAGGCCAAGACCTATCGCTACTACGACCATCACGGCGTAGTCGGGCTGAGGGTCAAGTACCGCGAAGAGTCCGAGGTCGAGGCCTGGAAAGCACGCGATGCCATTGAACACCTCGAGGCCAACATGGCCAAAGCCGGGATCCAAAGCCTCGAAGAGTCACAAGCCGTCCAGGACGAGATCGCGGCCGAGATAGCCGAGGCGATCGCCTACGCCGAAGCGTCCCCAATGCCCGAGCCCGAAACGCTGGCCGATGGCCTCTACACGGCCCGCGCCGAGCCGCCTCTGCCCGAACTCCCCCGTGGCGATCGCAAGCTCAGCTACGTCCAAGCCGCATCGGAGACAGTCGGCCAGCTGATGCGGGCCGACGACACCGTGTTCCTCGCTGGCGAAGACGTCGGCGGCTACGGCGGCGCGTTCCGCAACTTCGCCGGTCTCTACGACGAGTTTGGCGAGAACCGCGTCGTCGACACGCCTATCTCAGAACAGGCCATCATCGGCCTCGGAATTGGGGCCGCTGTCTCCGGGCTCAAGCCCATCGTCGACATCATGTTCATGGACTTCATCGCGGTGGCCATGGATCAGATCATGAACCAGGCCGCCAAGCTGAAGTACATGTTCGGCGGCAACGCCGTGCTCCAGATGACCATCACCACGTTCGGTGGCGCCGGCCTCAGCGGCGCTGCCCAGCACAGCCAAAGCCTCGAGTCGTTCCTCTGCCACATCCCCGGCCTAAAGGTGGTGTCCCCATCGAGTGCTTACGACATGAAGGGTCTGCTCGCAGCGTGCGTTCGCGAACCCAACCCCACCATCCTCGTGGGCAACAAGATGTTGCTTGGCGTCAGTGACATGGTGCCCGAGGACCTCTATGAGATTCCGCTCGGCGTCGCCGACATCAAGCGTGCGGGGACCGACGTCACGTTGGTGTCGTACGGCCGCATGTTGCACGAGTGCCTTGGCGCGGCCGAAGTGCTGGCAGCCGAAGGAATCGAGTGCGAAGTGATCGACCCTCGCACACTGCAACCGTTCGACACCGAGACCGTCGTGACATCGGTGCGCAAGACCAACCGTGCCATCGTGGTGCACGAGGCGGTTCGCTTCGGCGGGTTCGGGGCAGAAATCGCGGCCCAGATCCAGGAAGAAGCGTTCGATCACCTCGATGCACCAGTTGGACGCATCGGAGCGCCATTCTCACCTGTCCCGTTCAGCCCTGTGCTCGAGGCGATCTATTTGCCAAACCGTTCAACCATCGCCGAGGAGATCCGGGGCATCCTCGGCCAGCCGGCAGCGCGCGGCGCCGCCTGATCAAAGGTCGCCGAGCGGAATCGGTTTGCGTCGCCAATCCTGGCTGGGCTCGATGGCTCAGCCAGGGAGCGAGAGTGGCGCAGATTCAGCGTCCATGGTGGGACAGCGGCTGGCGAACAACCATCCGCCGGCCGTGCGCTCCAAGTGATCTTGATAGACACCGGTCGCCACAACAGCCGGCGTGGCCCCGGCGATCACCACCATCAAGTACACCGTGGCGGTCGCCGTGTCGCCGGTGACGTCGATGGCATGGTTGCTGGCCACGTGTCGCAAGCCAGGCGTGTTGGCGGCGAACGAATCACCGGCAACAGCGATGGCATCACGACCGACGAACACACCACCGGCACCCGCGTCGAGCCGGCCGTTCTCGGTGTAGCAGGCAGCGTAGGCAGCCCCGTCGCCACTATCGACGGCCACATTGGAACGTGCGAGCAATTGCTGGATTTCGATGATGTCGTCTGCACTCATCGCCATAACCTAGACCGCCCATCGCGCGCTGGTGCCTGGCACCACCGCGCGATGGGCATACCTGAGCGGGGTCAGGTGGAGGTGATGCGGGGGGCTTCAGTGATGCCTTGGTCCAACAGCTCGGCAGCAATTTGTTCGCGGAGCTTGTATTTCTGGACTTTGGTGCCGGACATCGGCCACTCGTTGACGAAGCGGACATAGCGCGGAACCTTGAACGTGGCGATCTTGCCGCGGCAATGCGCGATCAGCTCGTCCTCGGTAGCGGTCGCGCCGACCTTCAGCTCGACAAAGGCCGCAGCGACCTCCCCATAACGAGCATCGGGGGCCGACACGACCTGGACAATCTGCACGGCCGGATGGGTCGACAGGTACCCCTCGATCTCGGCTGCCGCGACGTTCTCGCCACCGACCTTCAACATGTCCTTGAGCCGCGACAGGAACGTGATGCGACCATCGGCGTCCCGGCGCGCGAGGTCACCCGAATGGAACCAACCGTCCTCGTCGATGCACTCGGCAGTCACCTCAGGGTCCCGGTAATAACCGAGGAATCGCGACGTGCCGCGGTAGAGCAATTCGCCCACGCTCTCGCGGGGCAAGACCTCGCCGCTCTCTGGGTCGAGGAGGCGTACTTCCATTCCGTCCACTACGTGGCCGCATGTCTCACACCGTTCGTCTAGGGAGTCCTCGATGACCCCGATGGACAAGAAACCAGCGGCCTCGGTCCCGCCGGTCGCCGACACCTGGATCGCGTGGGGGAGGCGCTCCTGCATTGCACGTAGACGCTCGGGAACCCCGACATTCACCACAATCCGCAGGGCCGAAAGGTCCGCTTGAGCCAAGTCAGGGTGATCGAGAACGGCCAGCCAAATAGTCTCGAAGGCGGGAAACGCCACCGTGCATCGTTCGTCGTTGAGCTGCCTGACCGCAAGCCCCGGCTCGAAAACCCCCGGGTGGCAGAAGGCACAACCCGCCACCAGTGAGGCGAGCAAGGTATCGATGCCACCGACGTGGAACATCGGGAGCGGTGACCAGAACGTGTCTTCGGGCGACATTCGCAGTCGATCGATGGCGAGGTTTACCGCCTCGTGCAGCATCGTGCTGTGGCTGTGCATACATCCCTTGGGATGTGCTGTGGTGCCCGATGTATAGAGCAAAAGAACAACGTCGTCGGCCCTGGTGGCTGCCTGCATGGTGGCAACTTCGTCTTCGCTGACGCTCGCGGCGCCGGCATCGAAGTCTGCGCGGGTCATGACACCGGGCGCTTGGACGCCGGCACCAACAACGTGTCCCAGCTCCGGGGCATCCGTCAGTGTCAGCGGGCCACTTGGAGCATCGACCAACGACGGCAAAGCCTCGTGAACCAGCTCGACGAAGGCATCGTCGAGCACCAAGACGCGAAGGTCGGCATGGGTGATGAGGTATTGCAGCTCAGCCGACTTGTATCTGGCATTGATGGGGACGGCTACCGCGCCGAGACGCATCGCGCCCACCAGCATCGAGATGAGGTCGACCCCTCCGTGTTGCAAGATGCCGACTTTGTCGCCTGGGCCAACACCGAGAGCTCGAAGCGCTCGGGCCGCGTCAATCGTCCGTTCCCTGTAGGTCCCATAGTCCAGGCGCTCGCTCGGGAAGATGAGAGCTTGGGAGCCGACCCCGCCATCAGCTGCTTGCTGGTCCAGCAATCCCGGAATAGTGAGGCCTTCGGCCGTTGAAATCGCGCTGGGCATGATCCCCCATGGTTCCTCTCGCTACCGAGGCCACCGGCCCAGGCTCCACCATCTTGGCGTAGATGACCGCTTGCGCGCGGTGTCCCCCAACAGTCAGACGGCTCGACCCACGGCGTTGCCCGAGTGGATAGCTTCCATCGTCCCCCCCAGCCTTCCCGCATCACCGACGACGCGGACGTCGAACCCCGCTGCTTTCAGATCGCTCACGAGGCCTACACGCGGCATCTTTTCGATAATGACTGGGGTCTCGCCCTGCTCGATCTGCTCGATCTCGCCTGCACGCACGTCGACTCCGCGGTCTCGGAGGCGGTCCAACGTCGGGTCCACGATGTTGTCGAGCCGGACTCTCTTGCCCCAGCCCTGCGTCGATGTCATCGCGACCGTCGCTCCTTGGTCGACCAGCCACTCGGCGATCCCGAGTGCCTCATAACCGCCGTGCCGATCCACAACGACGGCCCTCTCGGGGACCGTGTCTGGGATCTGGCCACCAGCGGCTCCGGTGGCCACGACAACGACATCAGGCGCGAGCGACTCGACGAGTTCCACGGTGGCCGTCACTCCGAGGCGGAGATCCACGCCCAGCCGAGTCAGCTCCCGGTGGTGCCACGAAGCAATGTCGGCAATCGGCGCTCGGTTCGGCAAGCGGCCCGCGTCCAGCAGCGCTCCGCCTACCACGCTCCCTTGTTCGAGAACCGTCACGGTATGGCCTCGCTCGGCTGCCACCCTTGCGGTTTCGCCACCGGCGGGGCCGCCGCCGATCACGACAATGTGCCCCGGCTCCATCGCGGGGTCCACCCGGTGGGTGAGCTCCCGGCCAACCGAGGGGTTCACCGCGCAGCTGAGGCGGCCCCGGCGCAACCCGCCGATGCAGCCGTCGTTGGAGGCGATACAAGGTCGGACCTCTGCAGCGCGCCCCTCCATCGTCTTGTTCACGATGTCGGGGTCTGCGATGTGGGCCCTCGTCATGCCCACCAAATCGGCCACGCCACGATCGATAACGTCGTCGATCTCGGCCAACGTTCGAAACCGCCCGGTGACAATGGTGGGGAGCTGACTGACCTTGGTGACCACCTCGCTGGTGGGCAACTCGTAGCCCGCCGACTCGATCATCCCCCCAATGATCTTGTAATGCCGCCAAATCGAGCCATAGCTCACGTTCACATAGTCGATCAGGCCGGCCGCTTCGAGCTCGCGAATGACCTCAGCGCAGTCGTGCTCGCTCAATCCGTCGTCGATGGCCTCGGCTCCGGTCCGAACGCCAACCACGAAGTCTGGCCCTACCGCAGCCCGAACGGCTCGCATCACTTCCCAGGTGAACCGCATTCGGTTGTCCCAGTCGCCGCCATACTGGTCAGTCCGGCGATTGGTCGTGGGCGACAGGAACTCCTGGAGAAGGAAGCCGTGCGCCATGTGAATCTCGACACCGTCGAGACCGCCCTCAGCGCAGTACGTCGCCGCTCGGACCCACGCTTCGGTGACCTCGGCGATCTCGTCGGTGGTCATGGCGTGGATCGGGCCGGGGACCGGCCCGGGGCCATTGGATGCCGACCATGGCGCACTGTTGTCCATGGGCACGCCGGCAAACCCGAGGTGCCCGAGCTGTTGGAACACCCGCATGCCGGTTGGCTCGATGCGTTCCATAAGTCGCTGGTAGTCCCCGATGGCGGACTCGTCGTGAATGCGGAGGGTGCCAGTGTCTGACCAATGGACCGACGCGGCCTCGAGGATGGTCAGGCCCACTCCGCCGCGGGCGCGAGCCTCGTGGTACGCGATCAGGTCGTCGTTGACGCGGCCTTCCCCGATATTGGTGCCGTGGGCTGTCCGCACAACACGATTCTTGACAGTGACGTCACCAATACGAATGGGCTCGAGAGCATGTTTGAGG
>Ga0302127_10002125_pt1 | contig 11992 bp, 11 predicted proteins | sample CB4_SCM_MG_FD_204452 | JGI IMG/M metagenome (GOLD analysis project Ga0302127, IMG submission 204452) | Marine microbial communities from Western Arctic Ocean, Canada - CB4_SCM | ecosystem: Environmental > Aquatic > Marine > Oceanic | place: Canada: Western Arctic Ocean | collected 2017-09-24
AATAAATCCCATCTTTGGTCGAGTATGTATAACTCTTAACCTCAAGTTCCTGAATCATGGATATCTGTTCAGCGATGTGATCGGTAGCTTTACACCAGATATGAGGTGGGAAAATGTTAAGTTTTTCTAGATCATTCTTGAAGGCAGCAGTATAAAACTCTGCCATCGCCCAGGCATCCATACCTGACCGACGCGACCCTACTTCCATCTTATCCTCACCAGAATCCGCATCAGATGTCAGGTGGCCAACATCTGTAATATTCATGACATGCTTTATGTCGAATCCGGCATGTTCAATCGTGCGACGTAACAAATCTTCGAAAATATAGGTTCTAAGGTTGCCTATATGCACGAAGTTGTAAACAGTGGGTCCACAGGCATAGAGTCCAATTTCATTGCCCTGTAAAGGCACTAAATCACGAATCTTCCGTTCGTAGGTGTCAAATAGTCTTAACTGGGTCATTTATCTTCTCAGCAATCGTGTCGCTCAGCGAGCACACGCTCGACTGTATCCACTATGGTCTGTGTTTGCGCGTCAATTTCTATGTTGACCATATTTTGTGCTTTGAGCAGTGAAAAGTTGGTTCTTGTCAGCGTTTCTGGGATGAGATTGACTGCAAAGTGATCTTTCGCACACACCGCTATGGTCAGGCTTGCGCCATTGATCGCGAGATACCCTTTGTTAAAAACATATTTCATCCACTCCCCGGGCATGGAAAAAGTCATTTGGCAGTTATTTTCACTGCTTTCTATGCTGACCACTTTGGCAAGGCCCATGACGTGACCAGATATGATATGTCCCCCAATTTCAGCGTTGTGTTTTGCGGACCGTTCAACGTTCACCTGCATGCCTTCAGTCAAAAATTTCAGATTCGATAGTGCCAACGTTTCTCTAACGGCATCAAACGTAACACCCTGTTTTTGTATAGTCGTAACCGTCAGACAAACTCCATTAATTGCAACGCTGGCACCGGTTTCAAGTCCAGTCAGCAACGTATCCGGAAATTCAATCGTCAGGCTTGCCATGCCTTCGCGCTCGGCGATAGTTTTGACAGGTAACATAGACTGTATGATGCCGGTAAACACGTTGGACTAACTCCTTTTATTAGGCGCAAACAGATTGCAACAATTCACCATAACGCATCCACTTCAGTGCCACACTACGGTATTCTTGAACGTGGACATTAGCATGACATCTTATTTTTGCAAGAGAGGATTATGTACATTAAGTATGTACCCTAACCATTTGATATATTTATGTTAATTAATATTCAGTATCACGATAGGGTTTTTGATGCCAATGACAAATAACGAACCCTGGGTGCTTGTCTGCGGCAGTATCGCGCTAGATTTCGTGGGCCGTTATGACGGTTCCTTTGCTGACTATCAAGATCGGTACGATATCAAGGCGTTGAACATATCCCTGCAGCTCACGGAACTGCGTGCCAGTTTCGGTGGCTGTGGCATGAACATCACTTACGGATTGCACAAGTTATCAACACCGGTCACCCCATTATCGGCCGCTGGGGTCGACTTTATGGATCATTACCATCAGCATCTCACTGAGATTGGCATTCGTACCGATTACATAGCAGTAGATTCTTCTTTGCCGCGCTGTGCCACCGCTTTGGTCATTGGGGATAGCAAAGGCAACCAAATAACGGGTTTTCATGCCGGTGCCTCTCCGTCGCTGATGCGTAAATTGCCCAGTGAAATCGAGAACATTGAACAATGCCGCGTTGCTATTCTTGCACCTGAAGATGCGCCGATTATGCTTAGGCAGGCGCGGGACCTGCACGGGTTGAAAATTCCTATCATCTTCGATCCCGGCCAGGGTATTGCTGAATTTACCGAGGCAGACATCCTTGAATTGTTAACACTATCAAACACTCTGATTATCAACGCTCATGAGTATGAAATCCTGAAACGCAATTCGGAGCTAAGTGAAGAGGCGGTCCAGCGTATGGTCGAAAAGGTTATCGTCACCAATGGGGCTAAGGGCGTCAATGTCTTTACCTCCGGGAAAATGGATCACGTGGATGGTATAGACAAAGCCCGTATTGCCGATTCAACGGGGTGTGGCGACGCGTTCCGTGCGGGTTACCTGTTTGGGCTAATGCAGGATGTAGACGCTATTGTTAGCGCAGAACTAGGCTGTGTGCTCGCGGCGATCAATTTAGAAAATATTGACACACAAACTTACGAAATTGATGCGGCAGGTCTATGGGCTCGTCACGAAGCTGCATACGGCAATCCTGAGCAATGATCCCGGGCACGATTATCTTCCTGAATGGCAGCTCTAGTGCAGGGAAAACGACACTGGCCCATGCCCTGCAGGACAAACTGACTTCTCCGTACCAACACGTTGCCCTCGATCAATTTCGCGATGGATTACCGGACAAATTCAGGGGGCTGAATGCACCGGTAGGTACAGATGGTTCTCGCGGATTAAATGTAGTTCCCGCTGATGCACACACCACCAAGATAGTATTTGGTGAGACCGGTATTACGTTACTCAAAGGCATGCGGCGCGGGATTGCGGCCATGGCAAATGCTGGAAACAACATTATCGTAGATGACATTATCCTACATAAGGATTTTCTTGAGGATTACCTTCAGGTTTTTGCACATCTTCAGGTTTACTTTGTTGGCGTGCACTGCGCACTTTCCGTGGTAAACGAGCGTGAAGCGAAACGTCCAGGTCGCTTTCCTGGTACCGCGGCTGGGCATCTCGAACGGTGTCATGCTCATAATATCTATGATATTGAAGTGGACACTGGGGAGCAGTCAGTCGATGACTGTTCCTCAAAAGTAATCTCTCGCCTACAGCGGGAACCATGTGCATTTGATCAACTAATTCAAAAACTATAATCCCTGTGCCACCTGATAAGGAAGATTGAATGGATGAAGAATCTAAGCAGCTTCGTCAACTCATAGAACGGAGTCATAGAGTTGTCATTTTTACCGGAGCAGGTATTTCAACGGAATCCGGCATTCCCGATTTCAGAGGTCCCAAGGGGCTATGGAAAACAGTCAGTCCAATTGATTTCAATGAGTTCGTGCAATCGGAAGACAAGCGCCGCGAGCGTTGGAGACGTCAGTTCTCCGGTGACAAAACCATGGGAGACGCAGAACCGAACGCTGGGCATATGGCTGTGGCAAAATTGGTTCAGATGGGCAAAGTCAGTCATGTGATTACCCAAAATGTAGATGGGCTGCATCACAAATCCGGCATCCCGGCAGAGCAAGTTATTGAACTGCATGGGAATAGTAATTATGCGAAATGTCTTGATTGTGAAACACGGTATGAATTGCCTGATTTAAAGAAAGAATTTTTAGCGAATGGCACCATTCCTATGTGCAGTGCTTGCGGCGGACTGGTAAAGACAGCGACTATTTCTTTCGGGCAGGCCATGCCACAAAGTGAGGTTTTACTGGCTGAAGAGGCAACGCTTACATGCGACCTGTTTATTGCTATTGGCTCATTGTTGGTTGTTTACCCCGCAGCGGGTTACCCAGTGACGGCGAAACGCAACGGCGCAGCGCTGGTGATTATTAACAATGAACCCACAGATATAGATCCTATCTGTGATCTGGTCCTTCATCGCCAGATTGGCGAGACCTTGTCGGCTGTGGTCGACTAGAACCTAATAAACCGGCCACAACCTCTACCAACTGATTGATATCCACAGGCTTTGTCATGACGCGCTCAATACTGTGTGTGCTCGGCACCTGATCTTTGCCGGTGCACAATACGATGGGTAATTCGGCAGAATATGCTTTTAGATTGTCTGCCAATATCACGCCGTCGATATCGGGCATCTGATGATCGAGTATAGCGAGATCATAGGAGTCTGGACTGAGCTCAAATTCTTTAAGCGCATGTAGTGGTTGGGTGAAACTGGTCACTTTGTAAGCGCGGGAACGCACTAGCTCAGATAAGAACTCAACGACGATGGGTTCATCGTACACGATTAAAATATGGTTATGTTTTTCGGTGGAATTTCCTGTTTCTTTTTGTTCCGCGATATCGGCTGCCCGTTCAAGATATCGCATCATCTGAACGTGGTACTTCTCAAGGTTGGCGTACGCACTACTTGACTTCAGGTCTTCCTCTTTGAGAATCATTGAAATGAGCTCGCCGTAACTAAGTGCTGTATTCGCTAGATGTGTCAGGTCACGGGTAATTTTTCTTTCAGGTATCTGCGCTAGTTGTAGCTGCTGTTTCAAGGCTTTCGATACAGACAGGTCCTCCAGCCAGAGACCTAGGCCATCTATCTCCATGATTTTGGTGATCAGCACAGACTTTTGGGTATGGCCGGACGTAATGACGCATTCTTTGGTCGTGGCGGTAGCGTCAGCCAAAAAGACCAGCACCGATTGAACGTCGTCCCAATGGACCGATGTTAAAAATTAATCGCCTGCATCAATTTGATAGTTTTCTCTCTCCATTGCGTCAGCTTCGTTTACGCGTTGATCACCATCGAGCAGGACAAATCCAATGGGTGAAGTTGTAATGAAGTCTCTAGACAAAATCTGCGGCTCCAGAGACTTGGGCTATATCAAATTCTTTCACCAGACCTCTGGTTTCGATTTTAAGGGATACGCCTTTGCCCGATGCCATTCGATAAGAAATCGGGAATCTTTTGACATTTTCTAAGGTTGCACGAATCAGCTGCCTGTCTTCAGGCAACATTAAACCAAGCCATGAACTAAGAGGCATATTTTCCGGTAGGCTATCATAGTTCAAATGCTTCAACCATTGGCTGTTGTGGGCAATAGTTTGCCGCTCATTGTCAAATTCCCAGAAGCCGATGCCCTCTTCCAGAAAATCAAATAATGCAGCCTGGAAATTAACGAGCTCGGACTGCAATTGAAAAATGGTGTGATAGGTGTTGTCTGCAACATGACATAGCGACCAATTACCGGTCCTATTGACCCCATTTTGTATTGTTGGACGTGAAATACTAAGGGAGCCATGACGTTCTAGTCTCTTTTTGTAAATGTTCAATAATCTTGATCTTTGGTCGTCGGGGAACGCGAAGTCCTGTAGACGAGAAATGCCAACATCAATATTTTTGAAGGTGTCTGCAGCTAGCTGGTTACAATCCTTGACCGTGAGTTCATCGTCCAATTCAAGGAAACAGACAATATTCTGAGTGCGTAGTTGATCCGATGAATCGGAAATTGTTGTGGTTGCCACAAGATCCATAAATCGACCTCTGTTTGCCATCTGCACATGCAAGGCTCTAGCGACTGCATTGCCTAGTTGGTCTTGTAGCTCTACGCCTACAGTTTGCGGCATGGCCTACTTATATTGGCGCCATATTTGGTAAAAATTCTGCTGAGGTAGATGTGGGTGTTGATTGAACTCTTGTATACACTCCTCGGGATTTGAGTAACCGAGTAGATCGCTGAAGGCGTAGTTGCACAATATAGGTTCGAAGGAATCCATTGCAACACGCATGACCGGGTCAGGTAGGTTTTCCACAATATCCTGATAGCCACTTAACCGTTTCAGTGTCTTGATCGAAAAAATCATGACGGCTGCCAAAGGCGCTACTAAAAAGATAATGACAATTTCCACGAATGGCTATCCTTAAACCCATGGCTGGTCCGACTTTAGCACACCACCGGCACTAAGGATCGTAGCTGTGAGCAACACTGCTTGTTATGATTGTCTTTTTGCAAAAGCTAGATACGTGCTAAAAAATCTAACATTCCAGGTAGTTATCGCTGCTGCGATCGGTATCATCCTCGCACTGGTATTTGGCGACGGCAATTGGCTGACCCAATCTAATTCCTTTTACGATGGCATACTGTTGTTAAAGGCAACATTCCTTGCTGCATTACGAATGCTTATTGCGCCGTTGATATTTTTCTCATTAATTGGTGGAATTATCAACATTGGCAATGTTGTTCGGCTGAAAACACTAGGTAGTGTCACGATGGGGTATTACCTTTTGACGACCGGTATTGCGATTGTGCTGGCGTTGATTGTCGTTTTTTTCTTCCATCCATGGACTGCGTATCCACCGCCCCTTGATCTTGCTAAAGCGGTCATCCCTGAAAATCGTTTACTCGATCCAGGTGCTGATTCAATCATTGCCATAATGCAATCATTGCTCTCACAGGCCTTCACTAATCCATTTTCCGCGCTAGTCAATCTCAATATTTTAGGTATTGTAACCAACGCGTTTTTGATCGGGCTCGCAATGGTTCTCGTGTTACCCAGCGATAGCCCTCTGTTTACTGTTGTGAAACATATCAATCAGGTTATCAACAGAGTTCTGGGCTGGGTCATTCGCATCATGCCAATTGGCATATTTGCCATCCTGTTTGATTTTACGTTAAAGATTAACGCCGATGCTGGCCTCAGCGCTTCTTTTCTGAGTCAACTTTTTCAGTTTGCAGGCGTTGTGATCGCCATTACGCTCATACATGGAGTCATAGTTCTGCCATGTATCGCTTACCTGTCTACTGGAATCTCTCCGGTAGTTTTGTTCAAGCATATTTCTCGGCCTCTATTGGTCGCATTTAGCACCTCATCCAGTTCTGCCACATTGCCTGTCTCTATGCGTACGGCGGAAGAAAACCTCATGGTACCAAATTCTGTCAGTAGCTTTGTGCTGCCGCTTGGTGCAACCATGAATATGGATGGAACTGCCCTGTTTGAAGCTATCGCGGCTATTTTCCTTGCCTATCTCTATGGTATTGAATTGTCTAACGCCATGATTATTGCCATTTTTGTGATGTCCATGGTGTCATCTATTGGTGCGCCTGGAATGCCCTCGGCTTCCATGGCCGGAATGCAGATGGTATTACTGGCGGTGAACATTCCCCTGGAGGCTATTGCGATACTACTGGTGATAGAGCGGCCGTTGGATACCATCCGAACCGCTGTCAACGTTGAGGGGGATCTTATCGGGTCGCTCGTAGTGAGTAAGCGTCTAGCCTAGGTTTCGACTTCACGGCCAAGGATAAGTCGCGCAAAATAGTAAAGAAAATCGCGATGGCGTTGAGTGACTTGCTGGCGTGACATTGACTCATCGCCATTTTTACTGGCAATGAAGTCATAGCAACTGGTGACCGTTGAACCTTTACCTACCAACGTTTCCATTTCTTCGTTCAAAAAATCGTGTAGAGTTTCAAGATCATCTTCAGTTAGACCTGATTTTTCTGGCTCCAATACTGCGTTACCCCAAATGGTTGCCACATAAACCTGAAACTTTTCCTTGTCGAGTAAGGCATCAGTGATTTTGCAGAGATTGAGAATTTCCTCAAGCGCCGGGGTGAATCGTTCTCGAATATCTTCTAGTTCCATTGTTCTTAACTATATAGTGAACGTTAAGTATAAACGGATTTGATGTATAATTGCGCTTTTGCCTCGCCAAGACCCATGAGAAAAACTAAGATCATCTGTACAATTGGTCCTGCTACTAGCAGCTTCCCCGTGCTCGAAAAAATGGTAGCCGCTGGCATGGATATCGTACGTCTGAATATGTCACATGGTGACCATGAGACTGCTGCTCAAGTGATTAGGTCGATTCGGACGCTAAATAGAAAAATCACTTACCCCATTGCGATAATGTTGGATACCCAAGGTCCGGAGATTAGAACAGGCAACCTTGCCAGTGAGCTGGAGCTTAAAAATGGCTCCGTTATCACAATCACGGTTAGAGACAACAAAGACATTGAGGAATCCTCCTTTCATATCGATTATGCGGATTTGATTGACACCGTATCGGTAGGTGATCGAATAACGGTTGATAATGGCATTATCAATTTGGAGGTCCTGGAAAAGCATGATCAGGGCACGATGAAATGCAGAGTCATTGACGGTGGTGTCCTAAAGAGCAAGCGACATGTGAACCTGCCGGGCATCCGCGTTAATTTGCCGGCTATTACCAAGAAAGACAAAGCCGACATCCTGTTTGGTATCGAACAGCAAGTGGATTTCGTCGCGCTCTCCTTTGTCCGCGAAGCGGGTGATATTCGTGAATTGCGCGAGCTGATGGGTGACAAAGCCGGCAAGATCAAAGTAATTGCCAAGATTGAAGATCAATCCGGTGTCAGCAATTTAGAAGAGATAATCGATGAGGCCGACGGCATCATGGTTGCCCGTGGGGATCTGGGTGTGGAAATCAATGTCGCGAAATTGCCAAATGTGCAGCGCAGAATCGTCCAGAGTTGTGCAGAAAAAGGCAAACGAGTCATTGTGGCGACCCATTTGTTGGAATCGATGATCGAGAATCCTATTCCAACACGCGCCGAGGTTACCGATGTCGCGAACGCAATATACGAAGAAGTCGATGCGCTGATGCTCTCAGGAGAGACCACAATCGGAAAATTCCCCGTTCGCTGCATAGAACAGCTGGTTGAGATTGCCGAGGCTACAGAAACAGCAACAGGGTTAGACTTTGTCCGTAATCTTCAGCACGGTGATGATAAACAGCGCCTCGCGTTTACCGCTGTGCAACTGGCCGAGACCCTCAATGCTCAGGGCATCCTAGTCATCACCCGTCGGGGATTGATGGCGGACTATGTGACTAGTTGTCACCCACAGCGAACTCGAATCTATGCGTTCACGAATGATTCTCAGACCCGACGGCGACTGATCCTGAATCGCCATGTGTCGTCCTTTCGAACTGCTTTCAGTAGCGACCCCGAAAAAACGCTTCAAACTGCGTTTGATGTGCTCAAACTACGCGCCGACTTCTCCGCAGGAGACAAAGTGGTTGTGATTTCAGATGTCCTTGCCGGATCTGGTATTGAGGCGATTCAGATTAGACACTTACCCTAAAAACAGAGTGTTGCGACGTCGGCGAATTCGCTGACAAAATGTGTTGCTACACCCTGTTTGAGATAGTCTGGCATTTCATCAAAGTCCCGTTCGTTGTCCTTTGGCAGGATCAGCACACTAATGCCTGCACGCTTCGCAGCAATGACCTTCTCCCGAATACCGCCTACGGGTAACACTTTTCCCGTCAGGGTAAGTTCACCCGTCATGGCCATCTCGCCTTTGATGGGCTTGGCTTTTGCCAGGGACAACAGGGCAGTCGCCATAGTGATACCCGCGCTGGGGCCATCCTTTGGCGTCGCCCCTTCAGGTACATGGAGGTGGATAAAGGCATCATCGAAAAAGCTACTGTCGGCACCCAGCGATCCAAGATTGGACGCCACGTGACTGTAGGCTATTTGTGCAGATTCCTGCATTACATCGCCTAGCTGACCCGTCTGTTTGAAGCCGCGACTGCCATCGTGCACCTGCGAACACTCGATAGCCAGTGTCGTCCCGCCCATTGCAGTCCATGCCAGCCCGTTCACCACACCAATACCCTTGCGGGGTTTTTGCTTTTGGAACAGCGGTGCTCCCAGAGACTGCTCCAGGTCTTTGCCGCTTATCGATATCTTTCGTTGATCGTCTTTGAGTAGTTCGATCACCGATTTTCTGACGAGGGTCCCCAGTTTCTTTTCCAAATTCCGAACGCCCGCTTCGCGAGCATATCCGTCGATAACTTTACGGAGTGCCGGGTCGCTGATCTTCAACTTTGATTTCGGAATACCCGCCTTTTTCAACTGTTGTGGCCAGAGGTGGTTTTTGGCGATTTTCAGCTTCTCTTCCGAGAGATATCCTGCGAGTCGGATGACTTCCATACGATCCAAAAGTGGACCAGGAATAGTATCCAGCTGATTAGCAGTGCAGATGAATAGAACTTTTGAGAGGTCCAATCTTAAGTCAAGGTAGTGGTCCAGAAACTCACTGTTCTGTTCCGGATCCAAAACTTCGAGTAATGCTGATCCGGGGTCTCCTTGATAGGACGCCCCGATCTTGTCAATCTCATCTAACATAATGACTGGGTTGTAGACATCAACTTCTTTTAGAGCCTGGACCAGTTTGCCGGGCATGGCACCAATATACGTTCGTCTGTGACCCTTGATCTCAGCCTCATCGCGCATACCACCAAGACTAAAACGATAGAATTTACGTCCAAGAGCATTGGCGACTGACTTGCCGATGGATGTCTTCCCTACCCCAGGAGGCCCCACCAGTAACAATATTGATCCTGCGATTTCACCCCGATATGCACCGATTGCCAGAAACTCGATAATTCGCTGTTTTACATCATCAAGGCCGTCATGATCTTGATCGAGGATCAACCTCGCGTGATCTAGATCGAGTTGATCCTTGGACGTCAATCCCCAGGGCACTGAGGTTATCCAATCCAGGTAGTTTCGAGTGACGCCATATTCTGCAGATGAGGGTTCCAGGAACTGAAGTTTCCGAAGTTCATCGTCAACTCGCTTCTGAACATGGTCAGGTACTTCGAATCTCTCTAGTCGTTCTGCAAACTCTTCTGCATCAGCTTGTCTATCATCCTTGGATATACCGAGTTCCTGTTGAATAACCTTGAGTTGTTGTCTTAAAAAGAACTCCTTTTGTTGATCTGTAACCTGATCTTGCACCTGCTCCGTGATCTTCGCCTGTATTCGGGCGACCTCTAGTTCTTTAGTAATGAGCAACAGTACTTTTTCCATGCGCTCCAGCAGGTTCACGGTTTCGAGAATGTCCTGCAACTCTTCTGGATCGGCCGAGGTGATAGCGGCGGCAAAGTCAGCAAGCGCTGACGGCTCATTAACATTGAAATAGTTTAAGTACTGCTTGAGCTCTTCGTTGTACAGAGGATTCAACGTCATCAATTCTTTGATGATATTAATCAACGACATCGCGTAAGCACGCAGCTGACTGTCATCTTCAATGGGTGCGGGTTCTATATATTCAACTCGTACCACGTAGGGGGGTGTTTTCTTTATCCACTCTTTGATTCGGAAACGCCTGATGCCCTGTGCGATAAACTGTAGTTTACCCTTTGCTTCCTGTAGTCGGTGCACCCGCACGACACAACCAACTTCTCGAATGTCTCCAGGTTCAGCTACATTAGACCCCTGTGTTGGTCCGTAACTCATCGCAAGCAGCTTATGTGCGGTTTCAGCGACACTTCTGACACCAGCTCCCCACGGCTCCTGATCGAGAACAATGGGTTGAACCAGGACAGGGAAATAAGGTCTGGAACTCAATGGAATCAATTGCAGCGTATCCGGTAGGACCTCATCGGGTTTTGCAATCTCAAACTGTTCTTCTCGCGGGATAAACTCACTATCATCATTATTGGACATACGCGTACTTCTTTAGGGTATTTTCTCAAATTGGGGATGATTTTCTGCTTTTCAAGCGCCAACAGTCCCGTCAGATAAATATAATACCCTGGCTATCGTGATGGTATTTCATTGAGTCGTTTAAATTTCCCCGCTACACTAGCGACCTTTCCATCCTCATGCCCGGGTGGTGAAATTGGTAGACACGCGAGACTTAAAATCTCGTCGCTTTCGGGCGGTGCCGGTTCGACCCCGGCCCCGGGCACCAAAAATACGTTTGCGTACGCAAACGTATTTGGCCGGTAGGTGATTCAAAGAATCACCGAAAGGCAGAGCTTCACCAGACACAAAGCCCATCCCCATCCCAAAATCCCCCAATTAGACATTCCACAAAACCCAGCACATAATGATTTGGCAGTATCTGTGTCACTATTAAACGGATAATCACCGTGTCCAAAGAGACCGCTATAGATGTAACCGACGGCCGCCGTTTACGGAGCCGCGATAGCAAACGCAAAATTGTGACGGCTATGCTTGGACTTGTACGAGAAGGACGCATTGCACCTACCGCTGAAGAAGTCGCGCAAAGGGCGAATGTAGGCCTGCGCACTGTGTTCAGGCATTTCAAAGACATGGAAAGCCTCTATGCGGAAATGTCCGTCGCTATTAGCGAAAAAGTCGCGCCCATTATTGATGAAGCGCTCGCTAACGACGATTGGGTCAGCAGCTTACAACAATTAGTCGCTCGCCGTGCCCGTGTCTACGAGGTCGTTATGCCCTACCGGGTGGCCGCCGATGTCCTTAAATTCCAGTCAACTGCACTACTGACACATCA
>Ga0302127_10002126_pt1 | contig 11980 bp, 9 predicted proteins | sample CB4_SCM_MG_FD_204452 | JGI IMG/M metagenome (GOLD analysis project Ga0302127, IMG submission 204452) | Marine microbial communities from Western Arctic Ocean, Canada - CB4_SCM | ecosystem: Environmental > Aquatic > Marine > Oceanic | place: Canada: Western Arctic Ocean | collected 2017-09-24
GTTACCTCCTCAGAAATCTTCTTAAGCTCATCGAGAACATCGTCAGGTAAGCGCCGAAGCTCAACACCATGTTGATCCACCAGCTCAGACAACGCCGCATTGTTCCGCGCCGTATACTCTGCCAGTAGATCATTATTTATGGCGAGGGTTGCCTGCTTTAGTATTTCCGCCAGATCTTCTGGCAACGACTCGTAAGCCTGTTTATTAATAATCACCTCAAGCGTCGGGCCCGGTTCCTGCCAGCCCGGGTAATAGTAGTACTTAGCAACCTGATGCAGACCAAATGCCAAATCATTGTAGGGGCCGACCCATTCTGTAGCATCGATAACACCGGTCTGAAGACTGGTAAAAATCTCACCCCCGGGTAGATTTACCGCTGTACCACCGGCGCGTTCAAAGACCTCTCCACCCAGGCCCGGTATACGCATTTTCATGCCCTGAAGATCGCTTAATGAATTTATCTCCTTATTAAACCAGCCAGCCATCTGAACACCCGTGTTACCGCCGGCTATCGGAACAAGATCGAACCGATCATACAGCTCTTCCCATAGTTCCATCCCACCACCATGCAGCAGCCAACCGTTCATCTCCTGTGCAGTTAAACCAAACGGTATCGCTGTAAAAAACTGCGCAATGGGCACTTTACCTTTCCAATAATAAGCGGCACCGTGACCCATCTGCACCGTCCCCTGTGATACCGCCTCAAAGACCTCTAGCGCCGGCACTACTTCACCGGCACCATATACCTTGATATTCAAACGTCCCGCGCTCATTTTTTTAACATTTTTCGCCAGCGTTTCTGGTGCAACACCAAGCCCGGGCAAGTTCTTAGGCCACGTTGTCACCATTCGCCAGTTATAAATAGTCTCGGGCGTGGAAGATATCTCACCGGTTTGCAATTCTTCTTTGCTACAGGCCATCAGTAAACTGACAACGATCAGCCCAACTAGAACTCTATACATCCTAAACTCCTATCCAACTGTCTGAAGATTAGCAAACGACACCATAAGCCATTTGCTGCCTTCTGAGAAATTAACGTGAACCCGAGCCTGCTTACCCTGGCCTTCATAATTCAGTACAACGCCATCGCCAAATTTTGCGTGATGAACTCTTTGTCCAAGTGTAAAACCCGCAATATCGGTTTCCGTGATCACAGTCTTAGATGATATTCCATGGCGATGAGACACCGTATTCTGTACCCGAACCTCCTGTAAAAGCTCCTCCGGAATCTCGCTGACGAAACGCGACAACCTGTTGTAACTATCCGTTCCGTGTAAGCGCCGCGACTCTGCATAGGTAAAATAGAGTTGCTGCATTGCTCTAGTGACACCCACGTAACAAAGTCGTCGCTCTTCTTCCAGCCGCCCGGGCTCCTCGAGGGACATCGAGTGTGGAAACAAACCTTCCTCCATCCCCGCCAGAAACACCACCGGGAACTCAAGCCCCTTGGCGCTATGCATGGTCATCAGCTGAATGCAGTCCTGATTAGGGTCCCCCTGGCCTTCACCGGCTTCCAAAGATGCATGTGACAGGAACTCATCAAGCATCGACATCGGCTCCCCGTCGGTGGTTGCAATATCGAAGGACAGATCCTCATCTGGATTGAAGGTTCTGGCGGCAGAGACTAGTTCCGCGAGATTCTCCAATCTTGCCTGTCCTCTTTCTCCTCTCTCTTTTTCGTAATAAGGAATCAAGCCCGATTTTTCGATGACTGTTTCCACCAACATCTCGAGGTTCGCATTCTCTGTCTCTTCATCCATGGTTTCAACGAGGGCTATAAAGCCGCTAATTGCGTTACGAGTTCGGCCAGTAACCCCTTCATCTGTCGAAAGTTGGCCAGCAGCCCGCCAAAGCGAAATTCCCTCGGTCCGCGATCTGCGCCGGATCTCTTCTAAGGATTTGCCGCCGATACCTCTTGGCGGTAGGTTGACGACACGCTCAAATGCAGCATCCGCATCACGATGACTGATCAGCCTTACATAACCGAGGGCATTACGAATCTCCGCACGCTCAAAAAAACGTTGACCCCCGTATATCCGATAAGGCAGCCGCGCTCTCAACATCGCTTCTTCAAGTACGCGCGACTGCGCGTTAGATCTGTAAAGTACCGCTGCTTCCGAATGCCGATTACCGTCCGCTACCCACTGTTTGGCTCTCTCTGAAATGTACCTTGCTTCGTCAATTTCGTTATAACCTGCGTATACGCTAATCAGTTCACCATCGCCATCCTTGGTCCAAAGTTCTTTGCCGAGCCTACCGGCATTGTTGTCAATCAGATGATTCGCCGCCTTCAATATCGTGCCGGTCGAGCGATAGTTTTGCTCCAGTTTGATGGTCGTGCTGTTGGGAAAATCCGAGGTGAATCGCTGGATGTTTTCGATTCGAGCGCCTCGCCAGCCATAGATAGACTGATCGTCGTCGCCGACCACCATGAGGTTGTCCTGTTCTCCCGCCAGTATTCGCAGCCAGGCGTACTGAATTGTATTGGTGTCCTGGAACTCATCAACCAGCAGCGCGGCAAAGCGCTCGTGATAGTGTTTTAACAGTACGGGATTATTGAGCCAGAGCTCATGCGCCCGTAACAACAACTCGGCAAAGTCGACCATTCCACCACGATCACACGCCTCCTCATAAGCACGATAGACAGAGACTTGTGTCTTTAGATATACATCACCGTAGTCTTCAATATGCTGTGGGCGTAGTCCCTCGTCTTTCTGAGAATTGATAAACCACATTGCCTGTCGCGCGGGCCATTTTTTCTCATCCAGACCCAACATTTGGGTAACTCGTTTAACCAATCGCAGCTGGTCATCACCATCCATAATCTGAAAGTTCTGCGGAAGTTTTGCCTCTTGATAATGGCTACGCAATAAACGGTGCGCAATGCCATGAAAAGTACCTACCCACATACCACGCAAAGGCGTTTCCAACAGGGCCTCAATTCGCCCTCGCATTTCTGCGGCCGCTTTGTTGGTAAACGTAACGGCGAGAATGCTGTGCGGAGATATGCCTTCGGTCTGGATTAACCAGGCAATGCGATGTGTCAATACGCGGGTCTTGCCGCTGCCTGCGCCTGCTAAGACCAGCGAACTACTTCTTGGCAGCGTAACAGCTTCCCGTTGCGCGTCATTGAGTGAATCGAGAATATGACTAACGTCCAACCGCTACTCCACTGTAACTGATTTCGCTAGATTCCTCGGCTGATCTACATCGGTACCTTTGAACACGGCCACGTGATAGGCGAGTAGCTGCATCGGCATGGTATAAACTATAGGCGAAATAACACTATCGCAGGTCGGCATTCTAATGACATGGGTATCTGCCTCACCGGCAAATTGATCATCACCGATAATAAACAGTTCACCACCACGTGCTTTGACTTCCTGCAGGTTCGATTTTAATTTCTCTAGCAGCTCATTCCCCGGTGCCACTGCAACAACCGGCATATCGTCGTCGACGAGGGCTAGAGGGCCATGTTTCAACTCGCCGGCAGGATATCCTTCAGCGTGTATGTAGGAGATCTCTTTAAGCTTTAGCGCCCCTTCCAATGCAATGGGATAGTGAATACCACGACCCAGAAACAACGCATGATGCTTTTCAACAAAGCGTTCCGCCATCGTTTGAATCTTTTCGTTAAGCGTCAAAACCTCGGATAATAAATCGGGAACGTTATGTAACGCCGAAACGATTTCCGCTTCCGTGGTTTCATCCACGCCATGGTAACGTCCCAGCGCTAGCACCAGCAGAAGCAGATCACCAAGTTGGTTAGTAAACGTCTTGGTGGATGCTACGCAAACTTCAAGACCCGCGTTAAGCATTAGCGTCAGATCTGATTCCCGCACCATGGTGCTATTGGGTGAATTGCACAGACAAAGACTGGCGATATAATTTTCATGCACGGCTGATCGCAGAGCTGCCAGCGTATCAGCAGTCTCACCGGACTGCGATAATGTGACCAATAACGTACCAGGCAATACCGCCGTCACACGATATCGTTGTTCGCTAGCAATCTCGACACTACACGGAATCCCTGCGATTTGTTCAAACCAATACTTGGCAACAAGCCCCGTATAAAAACTACTGCCACAGGCAACGATCTCAACGGCCTTTACCCGGGTAAAAATATCGTGCGCGTCGACGCCAAACGCATGCTCTAAAACTCGAGATTTCGTCACGCGTCCTTCAAGGGCTTGCGCAAAGGCCTCTGGTTGGTCATAGATCTCTTTAACCATGTAGTGTCGGAAATTCCCCTTATCCGCTACGTCCTGCTTTCCATCCAATTTTATGCTGCGCCGCTCAATCACTTCGCGGTTGATGCCAAATACTGAGACCTCACTCGCAGTGAGCTCCACCACTTCACCTTCCTCAAGATAAATAAAGCGATCTGTTACCGGCCGTAGTGCCTGCGGATCGGATGCAACAAAATTTTCACCGATGCCAAGGCCTATCACAAGCGGGCTACCTACTCTTGCGGCCACCAATGTATCCGGATAGTCAACGTGCATCACGGCAATAGCATAAGCACCTTGAACCTGGCTTAACGCCTTGAAGACACCATCCCGGAATCCCGAAGCACCCACCGTCTCACGATGCAATAGATGCGCCAGCACTTCAGTGTCCGTATCCGACGTAAACTCATATCCTGCCTGCTTGAGTTCTTCTCTTAATGACTGGTAGTTTTCAATGATGCCATTATGTACCACACTAACAGTATCGTTAGACACGTGTGGGTGAGCGTTATCTTCTGTTGCCTTGCCGTGCGTTGCCCATCGGGTATGCGCAATACCAATAATGCCCTCGAGCCCCGGCGGACAAGATTTTTGCAATTCATCAACATCACCAACGCGGCGCGTTCTATTGAGCGCTCCACTTTCGGGATCATAAACACATAGACCTGCTGAGTCATAGCCACGATATTTTAAACGCTGCAATCCCTCGAGTAGTATCCCAGAGACGTTCCTTTTCGTTACCGCACCTACGATTCCACACACTATTGGTCACCCTCAGGTCGTTTCCAGTTGGTCACTGTCTTCTGTTTACCACGTGATATCGCTAATTCTCCTTCTTCTACATCTTTAGTAATCGTTGAACCCGCACCAATAGTAGATCCTGCGCCTATGGTTACTGGAGCAACAAATGCCGTATTGGACCCCACGAATACATGGTCTTCAATTCGCGTTGTGTGTTTAAGAACGCCATCGTAATTACACGTTATGGTCCCGGCACCAATATTAACCTCACTGCCAATGACTGAATCACCTAGGTACGTAAGATGACTCGCTTTAGTACCTATGCCGACTTCGGTATTTTTTACTTCAACAAAATTTCCAATGTGTACTGCGCGATGCAACAACGTGCCTGGCCTAAGACGCGCGAATGGACCCACCTGACTTTCAGCACCAACATGACAGTCATCAAGCACCGAGTAATCTTTGATGACACTATTTGCTTCAATCACGGCATCTTTGATGGAGCAACCTGCGCCGATGCTGACGCCATCACCAAGACTAACCGATCCTTCAAATACACAATTGATATCGATAGTGACATCTGTCCCACATTCAAGTTCGCCTCTTAGGTCAAAGCGATCAGGGTCCACTATGTGTACACCTCTCGCCAGAAGCGTATCTGCTCGTCTTCTCTGTAACGCTGATTCCAAGCCTGCCAGCTGCGAAAAACTGTTGATGCCAGTCACCTCAAGCAAATCTTCGCTCAGGTAGGCTTCCACCTCGAGTGCAGCGCCGTTTGCCAGGGCCACAACATCTGTCAGTAGTAGTTCTCCCTGGTCATTGTCGTCAACGAGTTGTGGCAGCCAGTGATGCAGATGCGCTGCGCTGCTGGCCATCACACCCGTATTGATCTCACAAATCTGTTTTTGCTGTGCCGACGCATCTCTATGTTCCACAATTTCGGCGATACAACCGGATTCGTTCTTAACGATACGGCCATATCCCGTGGGATCCTCCATCATGGCTGTCAATACACTGAGCGGCGCCTCAGTAGCAGCCAGGGAAGCCATGGTCTCAGTCGACAAAAGAGGTGCATCGCCGACAAGTATTAATACTCTCGAATCGCTATCGAAATGCGGTAATGCTTGTAACACCGCGTGTCCAGTACCACGACGTTCTGTCTGGGTGACCCAGTTTACGGGTATGTCAGGAAATGCAGACTTGATCGAACCCCCTTCAGGGCCGATGACAACATGAATTTGATTTGGATTTAACGCGCGAGCGCTCTGTAAAAGGTGGGCCAGTATCGGCTTACCCGCAAGTCGCTGCATGGCCTTGGGTATCGTGGAATGCATCCGCTTACCCATGCCCGCGGCAAGGATACAGACTTCAAGATTTTGCTCACTCATTAGAATAACTACGCTACCGATGTATGCAGTTTACTCTTAACGCCGGGTCGGTGGCAGCTTATCGTTTTCTTTCTCGTAACTTGCGTACAGTTCTAAGCATTGCAGCCTGTTCCTGCAGGTCTGAAGAAACTCTCGCAAAGTCCAGGTCGGCTCGTTGGTCACCAAGTTCCTGTTCCGCCTTCTGTTGGGCGGCTACGGCCGCTGCTTCATCGACGTCATCTGCTCGCAATGCGGTATCGGCTAAGAGGGTAATTGCTGTTGGCTGGACTTCCAAAAAACCACCAGAGGCATAGAAAATTTCCTCTTCGCCACCCTCAAGTATCAATCGCACCGGACCTGGTTTTACGCCCGTTAACAAAGGAGTATGACCAGGCATGATGCCTAATTCACCAATGGTGCCAGTCGCAATAACCATTTCCACCTGACCAGAAAAGATTTCCTTCTCGGCGCTTACAATACTGCAAAGTACGGTTGATGCCATTTTCTAGTCCCTAAAGGGTTTTCGCCTTCTCAATCGCATCATCCATACTGCCCACCATGGAAAATGCGCCCTCGGGCAAGTCATCGTATTCGCCGTCCAGAATGCCCTTAAAGCTTCTGATCGTCTCCGCCAACGGGACATATACACCCGGCTGACCTGTGAATACTTCCGCGACATGCATAGGTTGTGAGAAAAACTGAGAAATTTTACGTGCCCGATACACTGTGAGTTTATCTTCCTCGGTGAGTTCATCCATACCCAAGATTGCAATAATATCCCGCAACTCTTTGTATTTCTGCAGTACGCTTTTCACGCCTTGTGCGACGTCGTAATGCTCTTCACCAACAACCAGCGGGTCTAACTGTCTTGAGGTTGAATCAAGGGGGTCCACTGCAGGATAAATACCCAGTGCCGCGATATCGCGTGACAGGGTTACGGTGGAGTCAAGGTGCGCGAATGTGGTCGCTGGCGATGGGTCCGTAAGGTCGTCAGCTGGAACGTATACGGCCTGAATCGATGTAATAGATCCCGATTTCGTGGTGGTAATACGCTCCTGCAATACACCCATTTCCTCAGCCAGTGTTGGCTGATAGCCCACGGCAGAAGGCATGCGCCCAAGTAGTGCTGATACTTCTGTACCCGCCAGGGTGTAACGGTAAATGTTGTCTATGAACAGCAGTACATCCTTGCCATCGTCACGAAACTTTTCAGCCATGGTTAGACCTGACAATGCCACGCGCAATCTGTTTCCCGGCGGCTCATTCATCTGGCCAAACACCATCGCAATCTTATCGAGCACGCCTGCTTCCGCCATTTCATGATAGAAATCGTTACCTTCGCGAGTCCTCTCACCAACACCGGCAAACACCGACAAACCACTGTGCTCTCTCGCAATATTGTTGATGAGCTCTAACATGGTGACTGTCTTACCAACACCTGCACCACCGAACAACCCGACTTTACCGCCTTTCGCAAATGGGCAAATCAGGTCAATGACCTTAACGCCTGTTTCAAGCAAATCTCGACCACCCGCCTGTTCGTCAAATGCCGGGGGCTTACGATGGATAGGCATCCTCATCTGTTCGCCGATTGGGCCCTTCTCATCGATGGGTTTTCCCAATACGTCCATGATCCGTCCAAGGGTTTCTTCACCCACGGGGACGGAAATAGGGCCTTCGGTATTGCTAACCGGCAAACCTCGACTAATGCCTTCAGAACTACCCATTGCAATGGTACGTACGACGCCATCACCGAGTTGCTGTTGGACTTCCAGTGTCAGGTCTACTTCGTCAACGTTTAACGCGTCGTATACCTTCGGTACTTGATCACGTGGAAACTCAACGTCTATGACCGCACCAATCACCGATACGATTCGTCCGCTACTCATCTCTTATTCCTCTAGTCTAACTTTTTAGATGCAGGCTGTTTACACAGCAGCTGCACCTCCAATAATCTCCGACAGTTCCTGCGTTATCGCAGACTGTCTTGCGTTGTTCATAATAAGCTGCAGTTCATCAATCATTTCACCCGCATTGTCTGATGCACTTTTCATTGCGATCATTTTTGCCGCCTGCTCACAGGCACCATTTTCAACTACCGCTTGATATACTTGCGCCTCTATGAATCTGGTTACGAGCCCCTCGATCAACTGCCGGGCCTCCGGCTCATAGATATAATCCCAGCGATATTTGAGCTCTGTATCCTCGTCCGGATCAAGAGGTACAAGCTGGCGAATGGTGGGTGTCTGGGTCATAGTATTAATAAATACATTATTTGCGAGGTATATTTTATCTACTGAGCCCTGCTCAAACGCATCCAACATTACTTTAATACTACCAATCAAATCCGACATTGCTGGGGATTCGCTAACATGACTACCGGCTGCAACGACATTGCCACCATAGCTTCTGAAAAACTGTGCGCCCTTATTACCGATAAGACATAGATCAACTTCAATACCGCGATCCACCCAGGTCTTAATATCGTTAACGACAGTTTTCAACAAATTAATGTTAAGTCCGCCACAGAGGCCCTTATCAGTAGTGACGATGATGTAGCCGATTCTTTTCACTTCGCGCTCAACCATCAAGCCGTGCCTAAACTCCGGAGATGCATTAGCAACATGACCGATAACGGACCTAATGTGATCAGAGTACGGTCGACCACGCGCCATCCGCTCCTGTGCCTTACGCATCTTGCTAGCGGCAACCATTTCCATGGCGCTGGTGATCTTTTGAGTGTTCTTAATACTCCCGATCTGTTTACGAAGTTCTTTTGCTCCTGCCATATTAGCTTCTCAACTACCCTCGTTTACCAGGTTTGTGTAGCTTTGAATGAATCCAATGCTTTGGTCATCGCTTCGATGACTTCATCTGTGTGTTCGCCTCGCTCGTTGACCTGCGCCATAAAGTCCGCATGCTCTGCATTCATGTAAGAGAGTAACGCAGCCTCAAAGTCGAGAACCTTGTCTACTGCAACATCCTCTAGATAGCCCTCGTTGGCGGCGAAAAGTACGACGCCCATTTCCGCAACTGACATCGGGGCATACTGTTTCTGCTTCATCAATTCTGAAATACGTTCACCGTGCTCAAGCTGTCGACGGGTTGCTTCATCAAGGTCCGAAGCAAACTGAGAAAACGCCGCCAGTTCACGAAATTGGGCCAGCGCCAGCTTGATGCCGCCACTGATCTTGGACATGAATTTCATTTGAGCATCGCCACCAACCCGAGATACAGAAATACCTGGATTCATCGCTGGTCGATTGCCAGAGTTAAACATATCGGTCTCAAGGAAAATCTGACCGTCGGTAATTGAGATCACGTTAGTGGGTACGAACGCAGACACGTCTCCTGCCTGAGTCTCAATAATCGGTAGCGCTGTCAGGGAACCTGTTTTTCCTTTCACTTCACCGTTGGTAGCCGCCTCGACATAATCTGCGTTAACGCGAGCCGCTCTTTCGAGCAATCGTGAATGCAAATAGAACACATCCCCTGGATATGCTTCACGTCCAGGTGGACGACGCAGCAACAGTGAAATCTGGCGATAGGCCCAGGCTTGCTTGGTCAAATCATCGTATATAATTAACGCGTCTTCACCGCGGTCCCTGAAATACTCACCCATCGTGCAGCCAGCGTAGGCTGACAGATACTGCATCGGCGCAGGGTCAGAAGCACCAGCCGCTACCACGATGGTATTTTCCATCGCACCATATTCTTCTAAGGTTCGTACAACATTCGCCACGGACGAAAATTTTTGCCCGATAGCGACGTAGACACACTTAATACCCGATTTTTGCTGATTGATAATGGTATCAATCGCAATGGCGGTCTTACCGGTCTGCCGGTCACCAATAATTAACTCCCGCTGACCTCGACCGACTGGAATCATCGAGTCAATACATTTAAGGCCGGTTTGCACAGGCTGATCAACGTGCTGACGCGCAATAACACCCGGTGCAACTTTTTCTACCGGCGCGGTAGTTTTCGCGTTAATCGGACCGTTTCCATCAATAGGGTTACCCAGCGCATCGACTACGCGACCCAACAATTCCGGGCCGGTGGGTACCTCGAGGATACGCCCTGTACAACGGGCAGTTTGGCCCTCTCTTAAAGCCTTATAGTCACCAAGCACTACTGCCCCGACGGAATCCCTTTCGAGATTCAAAGCAAAGCCAAAAAGGTTATCGGGGAATTCGATCATCTCGCCGTTTTGTACATCGGCAAGGCCATGAATTCTCACAATACCATCCGACACGCTGACGATTGTTCCTTCGTTGCGTGCTTCTGAAGATACATCGAGATTCTCAATACGTTGTTTGATGATCTCGCTGATTTCGGAAGGATTCAGTTGTTGCATGTTCCGTTCCTTTACGTGTAATTACGTGTCCAAAAAATTAATAATTCTTGCTGCTTACTGCAGCGCCTGTGAGAGTTTTCTCAATTTTCCGCGAACTGAACCGTCAATGACGGAATCTTCCGCTTTAATAACGACCCCACCCAATAAGCTCTCATCTACATGGGTTGTCAGATTGACTTCGCGCTGTAACTTCTTGTGTAGTGCATCCGATAGCTTTTCGGTTTCTTCACTAGACACCTCATACGCGCTAGTAACCTCAACATTTATCGTCTTTTCGTACTCTGCTTTCAGCAATTCGAAGATCTCGGAAATATTCGGTAATAGCGCTAAGCGACCATTCTCGGCTAAAACGATGAGGAAATTTCCTGCCTTATCATCTAGCTCACCATCTAACATGGCAACTAAAACCTCGGCACCGGCTTCCGTTGTTAACTTCGGATCATCAAGTTTTTCCCGAACAACATCCTCGGCCATCGCAGCAGCAAGAATACCCAACATCGCGGACCAATGAGTAAGGCCCTGGTCCTGATCAAGCGCAAACGAAAACGCCGCTTTGGCGTATGGTCTTGCAATGGTTGTAAGTTCAGCTTCCGCCATTTAGATCACCCTAAAGCTGTGCAGCCAAATTATTTAGCATGCCTTGATGAACATTACGGTCGATGGAACTTTCCAGGATCTTTTCGGCACCTTCAACAGCGAGGTCGCTGACGCGCGCCCGGAGTTCTTCTCGAGCTCTGTTAATCTCTTGATCGATATCACTCTGGGCACCTTGAACAATCCGGGTCGCTTCTTCTGTAGCCTGACCTTTCGCCTCTTCTACAATCTGATTGGCTCGACTTCTGGCCTGACCGATTAACTCCGCAGATTGCTTTTTCGCCTCTTCCAAGGCGACATCTGCGGCATCATTGGCGCTTTCCAATTGTTTCTCGGCCGCGGCGGCATTCTCTAGACCCTGGGCAATGATCCGCTGTCGTGCACGTAGATTTTCCATAAGCACAGGCCACACATATTTCATGCAAACCCACACAAAAAAGACGAAGGAAATCATCTGACCAAACATCGTTACATTAATGTTCACGTTTTCTTCACCTCACTCGCTTCATTTCTTACTGTAGAAATCACTACCCTTGCAGGGCGAAAATCAAATACAACGAAATACCAACTGCGATAATGGGCACTGCGTCCACTAGCGCCAAAGCAATAAAGAGTTGTGTCATTAACATCGGCTGCAGCTCCGGCTGGCGTGCTACACCCTCCAGGTACTTACCAGACAAAATACCAATGCC
>Ga0302127_10002131_pt1 | contig 11967 bp, 9 predicted proteins | sample CB4_SCM_MG_FD_204452 | JGI IMG/M metagenome (GOLD analysis project Ga0302127, IMG submission 204452) | Marine microbial communities from Western Arctic Ocean, Canada - CB4_SCM | ecosystem: Environmental > Aquatic > Marine > Oceanic | place: Canada: Western Arctic Ocean | collected 2017-09-24
CGTCATGGTTGCCGTATCACCTTCTACGGAAACATCTATCGTCCCTACTAGGTGTTGCGTGGTGGTGTAACCGGCGCCTTCAAACGCGGTCGCGACAAAATCTGCCCAAGCGTTCGGGCTGGCGCTTTTCTGCAGATCACCGTTCGGAAACAGCCCCTCGAATTGAGCGTCGTCGGTGAAGCACTTCGCATAAAGCGCTTTGCCAGCGGCTAGATTCCCGTTACCTATCTCATCTGTGCCTTGCGCGTAACCGATGGTTAAGCTGCTAATGTCGGCTTGGTCTTGAAGATGCGTTGTGTTGTGTGCGCAAACGATAAAACTGAGCAGTGTTAGCGCGACTAATAATAGCAGCCGCAGCGAGATGCTTGAACTTTTTCGTCCTTGTTGCGATCGCGTGACATCGCTTTTTTCTAGTCGTGTATTTCTCATTTTGCGCCTCCGGTTTTACGATTCCAATTATGTACTCGTCGGTATTTTTTCAGGTTTTGATTTGAATCATTCGATTCCTTAATCTGCGATAAAACCTTAACGATCGCAAGCTCGAGGTTAGGCATAGTTCTTCAACTTAGACGTTTTACCAATTCCTGGATTGAACGAGTTCGTTGGATCGCAGTGCTGATAAAAATCGCGCAGATCCGCTTCGGCATTATAGATGTGCCCGACGTTATGCTCGGCCGGATACTTCGCGCCCCGAGCGTCGAGTAGTTCGAACAATTCGAGTTTTAATTGGTCGGGGTCGACGCCTTTCTTAACCACAAAATCGTGGTGGAATACCATGCAGAAGAAATGCGCGAGACGGAATGGGGCAGCCAGTTTGTCGAGTATTTCCGGCGAATAGAGATTGTGCCAATCGTCATCGTTTCGGCGTAACGCGATGTCGAACGGCATAATCCCTCCGATTTCCTTTTCATGAATTAAGGCGTAGCGGCCGGATGCGCTACCGGCAACAAATCGATGTAATAAAGCCGCATCGCCCTCTTTTGCATCACAGATGAAAAATTCCCCATGCGAATTGTTCCTGAATCGATTGTCGAGGAGTTCGTGCGTTACTTCTATTACCTCGTCGTTGGATTTCAGGATCAAATGATGCTCAAAACGGGTTCGGTAGTCGCGGATTCGTGCCGGCAAGTGGTCGGGCATTAAGCTCGCGAAAAATTGCAGGGCGCGATCGACTAGCTTGCTCGGTAGAAATGGAAACGAGTCTAAATACCCGTCGACCAATCCTTTGAACGCGAACAGCTTCGGCAAAAATGCCGTCCCGAAGTACTTAATTGCCAGATAATTGTCTTTGCAATACTTATCGGATCCATCGAAGTAGCTATTGTGCATGTACTCTCCCATTTCAGGCAGCACAGTAAAATTTGTGAGGATATGTTTACGTAGCTCGGTTAAGACGCTCGGATCGTTCGTGCCAACATAGAAAACTTGCTCGCGTACAGGCTCGGGAAACGTATCCAGGCGCACGGCAAATACTGCGAGCTTTCCGGCACATCCACTCGATTCATGGAGACGACGTTTATCTGCGTTAAATCGCGACGGCGTAGCGGCCTTAATATCCCTCACCCGCTCTTGGTACTCACGGTCAGATGCCATCTGATCGATATCGGTGCTCGGACTGTGATCGAATTGGCCCGACTGAAGGTTGGTGAGAATCGTTTCTGGGGTATCGCCGAGATCAATGCCGAGATGATTCACTAAGCGCAGCTCACCGGCCTCAGTTAATTGTGCGAACAAAGTTAGCTCCGTGTACGCCGGCCCTCTGTTGACTAAGTTGCCGCCAGAATTGTTGCACACGCCGCCGATAACCGACGCCCCGATACAGGACGATCCAATCACCGAGTGTGGGCCGCGGTTCAGCGGTTTCAATTCGTCTTCTAGTTTGAACAAGGTCGCGCCAGCAAACGCCAAGACCTGTTCGCCACCGTTGAGCAACACGATGTCATTTAGCTTGAGTGTATTGATGATGACGATGTCGCGATCGTACTCTTCGCCGTTCGGGGTAGAACCGCCATTAAGGCCGGTATTCGCCGCCTGCATGATGACAATCAAATCGGATGCGACGCATATCTTCAACGCCTCCCAGGTTTGTACCAGCGTGGTCGGCAACGCGACGGCTACGCAACTGCCGCTGCCGATGCGAATACCGGTGCGATAAAACTTCGTCCGACGATTTGAGGTTAATACGTTTTTAGCACCAACAACGTTTTCTAGAGCGGGTATCAATGAGTCCGATTTTTTTGAATTCATGTGCTCTCGCTTAGTTTATCGGATGCCGCTAGCGTCGAGATTCAAACGATCCATCATGACTCATAACGAACTCCGGAATTCACTCAAAGTGATTAGAGTCGTTGTACTAGGATAAATCCAGTACAACCTGGCCGATCTTATTCTATAACGAAACGCCAGGTTGATAGTCGACGGGTGCCGGCGGTCTCTTGGAAAGAAAATACGCTAGAAGGCGTGGTGATTCGTGCGGCAACCGAACGACAATTGTTAATCAACCAGGGCCTAGTAGACGCTCTAACTGTGGCGGGTGTAAATTTCGCTGGCGAGCGATATACGCTTAGCCGGCATTCGTGACAGGGGACGTTTTTCGTCGCCCGCGCAGGGCGTGTTTGCCGATATTGCTTAATGCTTCCCATACGGGGCCAGGAAAGCGATGGAGTTTTTGCATTACGTCGTCAAATGCTTGGAGAAACCAATCGCAATCGCTCTCTGTCATGACCAAAGGCGGGATCAATTTTATAACATCGATATGGTGCCCAGCGACCTGGGTTAGTACGCGATGCGTATCCAGCAGCGGCATGGTAATCGCCTGAGGAAACAAACTCTGATCCATGCTGTGCGCTATCCGCCATGCGCTCTTCAAACCAAGTCGTTCGGGCTCCGCGAATTCGATCGCGACCATCAGCCCTCGCCATCGCACGGATTTTATAAAATCATAACGTGGCTGCATTAGCAGTAGATGCCGACCGAGGTAGTTGCCAATATGCTCGGCGCGTTCGAGCAACCTTTCATCGTCGACCACTGCAAGCGTTGCAAGTCCGGCCACCATAGCCAGACTACCTTGTCCAAATGTAGTCGAGTGCACGACCGCTCGATCTAGCGAACTATACACGCGCTCATATATCCAACGACGACACAATACGGCGCCAACGGGAACGTAGCCGCCTGAAAGTGCTTTCGACAGTATGACAATATCGGCTTTCACATCTGGGACGTGATCGAGCGCTAAAAATTTCCCGGTGCGGCCAATTCCAGATTGAACTTCGTCGACGACAAACAATGTGCCGTAGCGGCGACATAAACTTGCCGCCGAAACTAAGTATTGGTCCGCAGCGATATTCACACCTTTACCTTGTATCGGCTCGATAATGAACGCCGCGATTGTCTCATCGCGTAGTGCGTTCTCTAGCGCATCAAGATCGCCAAGTTCAACTGAGCGGCAGTCGGGTAAGAAACTATCGAAGCCTTGCTTAAATATCGGGTCACCATTAATTGCCAAGGAGCCGTTGGTGAGCCCGTGAAAGGCTTTATCTAAATAGACAATGCCGCTGCGACCGGTCGCGCGTCGGGCGAACTTTATTGCGGTCTCGACGCCTTCCGCCCCTGAGTTTGTGAAGTACACCCGCTCGAGGTGTGAGTCGACTCGCGCCTTTAGTTGTTCGGCTAAGAGGCCCGACAGAAGTGGCGCCTCCATTTGAACGAGGCTCGGATGATCAGTCGCTAGAAAATCGGACAATGCTTGCCGAATTGTTGGGTGGTTGCGCCCGACATTAAAAACACCGTATCCCGCCAACAGATCTAAATATTTCTCACCGGCATCGTCCCACAGGTACTGCCCTTCGGCACGCACGTAGCACTTATCAAACCCAATCGTGTGGAGGACTTTACTGAATACCGGATTGATATGCTCATCGTGCAACGCATAGTTGCGACCTTGATTTTCCGCGAGTAGCCGCGCGATATCAAAAGGCATGGGCGGATCGTCCTTGTTAAAATTATTGAGGCCGCTCAAATGATCACTTATCAGCGACAACGTTGAGGCCGCGCGCGTTATCTTGGCGTCTGGAACTGGTTACCAACTCGTTAACATCTGGCGATGTCACCTGAGTCAGTTAACGTTCCCCGCGTCTCCCTGACGGTTACGCCGCCTATTCTTTCGCACTAACCGACTCCGCCTCGGTGGGAATAGGTTGAGTATGGCCGAATCTGCACTCGCTGGGCAAATGAATCAGAGATCGCTCACCAATAGGTTTGCCGATCGTTGTGAATCTGAATTAGGCGACGAAACACCCATTTGCTGCGGTGGGCGCATTCGTTCGCGTTTACTCGGGTCCCAGTGACGTGAAGCGGACGGCTCTCTTAGTGTCACAATGGTCGAGCGCGACGATTTATGGGAAAGTCAGCAAAGTTTCAACAGGAGTACGTAGATGAAGTTCGGATTCTTCAACTTCAACATGGCCTATTCAATTCGCCCGGACGACTTAGCAGTCGCGCTCGAACAACGCGGCTACGACTCGCTATGGCTCGGCGAGCATACACATATTCCGGTCGATCAAAGTACCCCATACATTATTGACGGTGATGAAACGCCGATCCCGTATGCACATATCATGGACCCTTTCATTTCGCTGATGGCCGCAGCAAGTGTCACCAAAAATCTGAAACTCGCCACTGGGATCTGCTTACTGATCCAACGCGATCCGATCGTTACCGCAAAAGAAGTCGCGACATTAGACGTATTGTCTGGCGGACGCGTGATCTTTGGCATCGGCGGCGGCTGGAACGTCGACGAGATCGAAAATCACGGCACGCCGTTCAAACTGCGTTGGAAAATATTGCGCGAGCGGGTGCTTGCGATGAAATGTCTGTGGACCGACGAGCAAGCGGAATTCGCCGGCGAGTTCGTTAACTTCGGTCCGCTACTGTCTTACCCGAAACCCGTTCAAACACCGCACCCGCCAGTCGTACTTGGCACCATCACCAAGGGTGGGCTGCAACATGTGGTGGATTATTGCGACGGCTGGTGTCCGCTCGATGCGCAAATCGATGATTTCCCTACCATGATCAGCGAACTTCATCGGCGCTGCGCAGTTGCGGGTCGCGATCCAGCAAGTATCTCGATTATGATCTTCGCTTGGGGCGATCCGGATGAAGCGCTGCTGCGAAGTTATTATGAGATGGGCGTCGACACGGTGATCCTTGGCGCAGGGCGACAAGACCCCGATGTGAAAGACGCCGTGCTACCGTTTCTCGATCGGTATGCAGATCTTGTCACTGAACTTGCTTAAATTGCTATGCGCGATGATGCGCAGAAAGGCGAATTGTGGCACGCCGATCACCAATCGGCGCGCCTAGGTACGGTGCCCTAAATAAAGAGCAATTATTCCGCTTTTTTGAGAATTAAGCCGTCCAGCTCGCCTTGCGCAAGCCAATCCCGCAACAGGGCATAAAATTGCACGCCGCCTTCGCCGTAGTGACCTTGCAGGAACCCTTCCGATCCTTCAGATGTGCCTTCACCATTGTAGTAACCCGGAGTGCAGTTACTTAAGTACTCCGTCATGTTGTCCGGCGCATTAACTGTTGCAACCCAACCAGCTTCCGCTTCAGCAGTTGCCTCGACAGAGGCTAAGCCACGCTCTTTCGCCTCGTCGATCACCGCGACGATGTGTTTCGCTTGATTGTCGAGCATGTAAGTAAAGTTAGGCACGAATCCGGTTTGAGTAAATCCCATGTGGAAGCAGTTAGGAAATCCATGACTATAAAACCCATGGAATGTCCGCATGCCATCAGCCCAATAGTCGGCGAGCGATAAGCCGTCGCGGCCAAAAATTTCCAGCTCCGCTTGCTTGGTGTAAGTCTTGCGTCCAATTTCGAAGCCCGTTGCGTAAATCAAACAATCAACTTCGTACTCAACGCCATCGAATACCACGCCTTTCTCGGTGATTCGTTCAACACCCTTGCCGTCCGTGTCGACCAACGTCACGTTGGGTCGATTGAATGTTGGCAAAAACTCGTCGTTGAACGTCGGCCGTTTACACCACGGTCGATACCACGGTTTCAGCGCTTCGGCCGTACTTGAATCCGCGACTGTTTGGTCAACGCGATCGCGGGTTTTATTCATTTTTTGGAAGTCGCTAATCTCGGCAAGCAGACCCATTTCTTCCATGGAAAAATCCGTACCGTCATTGTCAGCAAGCAATTTGTTGAGTGCTTTGAACAAATCCGTCCAGCCATCATTCACTAGATCTTCTTCGACTGGAACTCCCGAGAGTATTGACGAAAAATTATGATTGCGCTCTTCCTGCCAGCCCGGTTTTAGAGATTTCGCCCACTCCGGATCGGTCGGGCCGTTGCGGCGTTCATCAATTGATGACGGTGTGCGCTGGAATACAAACAGTTCTTTAGCCCACTCGCCGACATGCGGCACGCTTTGGATCGAAGTCGCGCCAGTACCGATCACGGCGACGCGTTTGTCACGAAGTTTGTGCAGATTGCCACTCGAATCACCGCCGGTGTAAGCGTAATCCCAACGACTCGTGTGGAATGTATGACCCTTAAATTCTTCGACCCCAGGAATGCCTGGTAACTTCGGCCGATTCAGCGAACCGCTCGACATCACGACAAATTTAGCGCGAAATAGGTCGCCCCGATCAGTGGTGACCAACCAGTGATTTTTCTGTTCGTCCCATCGCGCATCACGCACGAGCGTTTGAAAGCAGGCCCGGGGATAAAGATCAAAGTGCTTTCCAACCCGTTGTGCGTGTTCAAAAATCTCTGGGCCGAAAGAATATTTTTCTTTCGGCACGTAACCAGTTTCTTCCAATAGCGGTAGGTAAACGTAGGATTCAATATCGCACTGTGCGCCAGGATATCGATTCCAGTACCACGTCCCGCCAAAGTCGCTCGCCTTCTCTATGATGCGAATATTTTTCACACCAATTTCTTTGAGTCGGGCGCTCATCAACATACCGCCAAAGCCGCCACCGATGACCACAACGTCGACATCTTCATCAAGCGCATCTCGGTCGACTACTTCTTCGATGAAATGATCCTCGTGGAATCGCACCAGTTCACCAGCAACATCTTGGTACTGATTATTTGCGTCTGGTCGCAACCGTTTTTCTCGCTCCGAATCGTATTTGCGGCGCAGCTCTTGGGGATCGAAGCCGAGCTCTGTATTACTGGGGATCGTTGTACCGGGTGATTGCATTGACGCGCTCATAAACCCTCTCCTGTTCGTGAATGGCGTTTGACCAGCTGTTAAACGTAATGTCGATCGCGGTTTTGAGTCAAGGGGTGCGCGATCGTTTGGTAAGCAATTTGCCAGGCAATATTTCTAAACAGGACGGCCGCCAATAAGCGCCAGTACGCGTGGAATATCCGCTAATGCCTCAGCTGCGGAAATTTTTGTTAAAATTATCAATTAGTTGAATAGCCTGGCAGTATTTTTCTTTGGTTGTGAATCTTGTCGCTACAAACAATTCTCTCCGAACGCACTAACCGGCTGGGTAATTTAGGCCTACCGGCATTGTTTAAATTTTGAGATCTGATGTGGCAACCAATGTCTCAATTTGCGCGACTTATGGGTCCGAGTGGACCGAGTACGACCTATTTCAGTTCGAAGCGTTGGTGCTATTCGGGGGGATGCCGTCAGCTAGTTCGATCAATTCCTTCGCCGTCGTGACCATTGCATAGTCGACCATGTCGCCGTCATAAATGACCGCTGCATTGCCGTCGGCTTCTGCCGCTTCCATCGCCGCTAGGAGCCCACGTGCATGTGCAATTTCCGTTTCTTGCGGACTAAATATTTCGTTCACAATCGGTACATGACTCGGATGCATGAGGCACATGCCGCGCATGCCAAGGCGACGGTTACGCTCAGCGTCTTTGCGTAGACCATCGAGATCGCGGATGTCCCACCAAGAACTTGTCATGGGATAAGGGATCCCCGCAGCGCGTGTATCGAGCACCGCTTTGGAACGCAGATAAACAGTTTCTTCGCCATGTTTCGTCCACTGATAGCCGACTGCTCGTGCCGCATCGCCGCCTGGCCCACACGCCAGCATGATCTGATGAACGCGTCGCCCGGCACGGGCGATGTCGCACGCGTCGCGCATTGCGCCCGCGGTTTCAAGCACCAGCGTCGTGGCGACCAACCCATCCGGCAAACCCGCACGACGCTCTAAATGCGATAACAAGGTATCTAGTGAAAGGATATCTTCTACCGTTTCGACTTTTGGCAGCATAACGGCACGCAGCTCAGCACATATCACACTTTCCAAATCGTCGAGCGCGCGACCGGTGGCAAACCCGTTAATTCGCACCGAACAATACTGCCCTTGCCTGAACAGCGATTGCACGCTATCGCGTACGATCTCGCGTGCGGCAGTCTTTTGATCGTCCGGTACGGCATCTTCAAGATCGAGAATCAATTCGTCCGCACCGGCGGCTTGGGCTTTGGCAACCCAATCCGGTTTGTGACCGGGTACAAACAGCGACGAGCGGACAAGATGCATTGATATTCTCCTGGAGTTAGTTAATCTGCGTTGCGCGCGAACTACGGTATCAGCGCACTTGGTGCGTTATCAGACAATCTCGCTGTCGACAAATCAAGTAGCCCACGAGGAAAAACTCAGCGCCGCGAAAACCGCAGAAGCGACGTCGTATAATCCGGGGATCCTCGTTTAGGCCGGCCAACACACCACTAAGGAGAAAGATCTTTGGATTTCGACTTCACTGACGAACAACGCGCGATCAAAGATGCAGTCGCTTCCGTAGTTAGCCAATTCGACGCCGACTATTGGCTCGAGCGGGATGACGATGGTGAGTTTCCTCGGGCTTTCCACAGCGCAATGGCAGAAGCTGGTTGGCTTGGCATTACGATGCCCGAGGCTTACGGCGGGGCCGGACTCGGGGTCAGTGAAGCGGCCATCATGATGCGCGAAGTGTGCAGTCATGGCGGTGGCTACGCCGCAGCGTCGACGATCCATATCAACCTTTTCGGACCGCATCCAATTGTTGTTTTTGGCACGGATGAGCAAAAATCACGCTGGGTTCCGCGCCTCGTCTGTGGAGAAGATCAAACCTGTTTCGGCGTAACCGAGCCAGACGCAGGATTGAATACGACACACATTAAAACATTCGCGGAGAAAGTCGATGGCGGATACCTTGTCAACGGCCAGAAAGTTTGGACTTCCACGGCCCAAGTCGCGAACAAAATCATGTTGCTCGCGCGCACAGCGCGTTTTGAAGACGGCAAACGTCCGACCGACGGGATTAGCCTGTTCTATACAGATCTCGATCGAAGCAAAGTCGAAGTCAAGCGGATCCCCAAAATGGGGCGCAAAGCGGTCGATTCGAATGCCGTGTTTATCGACAACTTGTTTATTCCAGATGCAGATCTCATCGGCGAAGAAGGCAAGGGTTTCTCGTATCTGCTACACAGCTTAAATCCGGAGCGGATCTTAATCGCCTGCGAGGCGATAGGGGTCGGCCACGACGCGCTTAGTCGCGCCGCAAAGTATGCAAGTGAACGTGTCGTGTTTGATCGACCGATCGGCATGAATCAAGGCATCCAACATCCCCTTGCCGAAGACTGGATGCATTTGGAAGCAGCGTATGCAATCGCGACGAAGGCCGCGTGGCTGTACGACAACGGTCGATCGTGCGGCGCGGAAGCCAATGCCGCAAAATATTTGGGTGCAAAAGCCGGCTATGACGCATGCCTAAACGCCGTAATGACACACGGTGGATTCGGCTATGCAAAGGAATATCACGTCGAACGTTTTCTTCGCGAAATCACCATCACGCGGATCGCACCCGTGACAGAGCAATTGATCAAATGCTTTATTGCCGAGAAAGTGCTGGATTTGCCGCGGAGCTATTAATTGTGACAACTCGGATCTGAACTAGTAGTCGAATTCTAAGTGTTTCAAAAACTCACACTCGAGCGTGCCGGAAGCGCTTTATCTCGGGGGTGTCCTTGAATATTTCGGACGGGGGTTCGTGGCACGAGCAAGCTCGCGCCACTTTATCAACATTTGTTGAACTATCCGGCAGAAGCAATTTTAAAGTCGCCAGCGCCGTGGCGCTCGCGCATTTGCTCTTCTTCCGGACCCCAGGTTTTATTAACGCGTCGACCACGTACCACCGCAGGTCGCTCTTGGATCTCGCTCGCCCAACGAGTCACCTGTTTATACGATGCGACATCGAGAAATTCCGACGCTTCGTAAATGTCATTGAGCACCAGGCCACCGTACCAAGGATAGGTGGCCATGTCTGAAATATTGTATTCATCGCCGCACAGAAAGCGTCGTGATGATAAGTTGCGATCTAAGACATCGAGTTGACGTTTCACTTCCATCGTAAAGCGGTCAATACAGTATTCAATTTTCTCAGGCGCGTAGGAATAAAAATGGCCAAAGCCGCCACCGAGATATGGTGCGCTACCCATTAACCACATCAGCCACGACATGCATTCCGCACGCGCCGCCGGTTCAGTCGGCAAATACGCGCCGAATTTCTCTGCGAGGTAAATGAGGATCGCGCCGGACTCGAATACTCGGGTCGGCGGCGAGGTGCTGCGATCTAACAACGCTGGGATTTTCGAGTTTGGATTGATGTCGACAAATCCGCTACCAAACTGGTCGCCTTCGCCGATGTTAATCAAATACGCATCGTACTCGGCGCCCTCTTTGCCAAGTTCTAGCAATTCCTCAAGCATCACCGTGACTTTCACCCCGTTCGGAGTGGCCAACGAATATAGCTGCAGGGGATTGTTGCCAACCGGCAATTCCTTGTCGTGCGTCGGTCCTGCAATCGGTCGGTTGGTTTTGGCCCACTGACCGCCAATATCTGTGTTCCAAGTCCAAACTTTCGCCGGAGTATAAGGAGATTCGTCGCTCATGGGGTGTATTTTCCGATTCGGTAAGACAGTTAAGTGTACGAGATATGAAGAATCTGGCGCTAGTCCTTTTTGGCCCCTGGATGGGAGACACAATGTCTCGCCGAGACTAGCCCTCGTGCACAGCTGACTAACCAGAATCCAATATTTTCGCGATTTTAGTGCGCTAACATGCTGAAATAAAATAGATTACGTACACTGAATCGTTACCGAGGAATCGCTATGACGAACGAGGAAATTGTTAGGAACGCTTGCCAAATCATTTGGAGCGATGGTGACGTGAGTCGTATCGGGGAGTTCTATGCGGAAAATTTTACGGCCGATTACCCGATGACAGATTGGGGCGAAGGCCTTGAAGGCATAAAAACGCTCGTGCTTGGGATCCGCACTGGATTCCCTGATTACCGCGAACGGATTGATGAGTTACTTGTCGCGGGAGATGATGTGATCGTCCGACTCACCCTACAAGCAACGCACAATGGTCCATTGCCTAACCTGCCTGCAACAGGTCGCGCCGTTGAATTCAAAGACGTGACTATTTGTACGGTTCTCGACGGAAAAATCACACGCCAACGCGGCCTCACTGATTACTTATCACTGTACTCGCAACTCGGACTAATCGAACTACCAGCAAGCGCCTAAAGTTGGTGGCGCTACCGGCAAATGATTTAGCGAGGTCGTGATTTGCGTAGCGCTGGATTCACTCGATCTAAGTCGGCTTGCACGTCGTCGCGTGTACGCGGATAGATAACCTCTCGTCCTCTGACACTACCTGCATAGGCCAAGCCATTGCGAGTTGGCGATAGATCACATTTAACGCTGTGCACGCCCTCGCCTAACACCACTTGAATTTTGCTCGCCGTTTTGCTGAACACCACGACCTCGAGCGATTGACCGCTTTCCAGATCGACGGAAATTTTCTCACTATCCAATTGTTATCCTTTATTGATTACATCGCATGCTTGAGTTTACAGATCCGTATCGCCCTTAAGTAATCGTTGTGCAATGGTTCGATTAAGAATTTCATTCGTACCATCGGCGACATTAACGATACGCAA
>Ga0302127_10002133_pt1 | contig 11964 bp, 8 predicted proteins | sample CB4_SCM_MG_FD_204452 | JGI IMG/M metagenome (GOLD analysis project Ga0302127, IMG submission 204452) | Marine microbial communities from Western Arctic Ocean, Canada - CB4_SCM | ecosystem: Environmental > Aquatic > Marine > Oceanic | place: Canada: Western Arctic Ocean | collected 2017-09-24
GTGTATAAAGACTCAGGATTGGCTTTGTGGCCATTGTTTTCGCGCTTCTTTTTAATGCGCTCAATCGCCATTTTAACATCGGGCTGAGTGACTTTAGATCTTCCTTCTCTAATCGCAATCATTCCAGATTCAACACAGGTTGCTTTTAGTTCAGCACCACTAAAACCAGCGCTAGAATCAACGATTCTTCCAATGTTTATTTTGGTCGTGTTCATTCGACCAAAGTGAATCGATAAAATAGATTTTCGGCCTTTATCATCGGGGAGTGGTATTTCTATGATCCTGTCAAAACGACCTGGCCTTAATAGTGCATCATCCAAGATGTCAGGACGATTTGTCGCAGCGATTATTTTGACATTTTCCAAAGCATCGAATCCATCCAATTCCGCCAATAATTGCATTAAAGTTCTTTGAACCTCCCTATCACCGCTAGTCGATGAATCGAGCCGCTTTGCTCCGATTGCATCAATTTCGTCTAAGAAAATAATACACGGTGATCTTTCTTTGGCTAAAGAGAATAATTCCCTAACCATTCGTCCACCTTCGCCAATATATTTCTGTGCTAGCTCGCTGCCCACCATTCTGATGAAGGAGGCTTTAGTTTGGCTTGCTACCGCTTTTGCGATCATTGTTTTACCGCATCCGGGTGGTCCGACTAAAAGTACTCCTTTAGGTGGATCAATTCCGATTTCCCGAAATAATTCAGGCTTTTCCAATGGCAATTCAATCGCTTCACGCAATAGGGTGATCTGCTCATCCAATCCACCGATCGAATCGTAATCAATATCTGGACGTTGGATTATCTCTGCACCAGATACCATTGGGTCCCAAGCATCGGTGAGAATTTCGATAATAGCCAACGTGTCTTGGTTGAGGGCAACTCTTGCCCCCGGCTTCAATTTACTTGCATCGAGTCTTTGATTGATCGAAACTTGAAAAACAGTTCCGTTAGAAGAACGGACTATGCCGCGTTCATCATCGAGAATATCTTGGATCGTACCGATAATCAATGGTGGTGTCTTGAGTATTCTAATCTCTTCATCAAGGCGACTGGCCTTCTTTTTGACATTGACTAAATCGTTCTCGAGGTGAACACGCTCTGAGAGCAATCTTTGGGCCTCATCGTTTAGGAGTTTATAATCGGATTCAAGTTTTTTGAAATCCTCATCATTTGGGCTATGCGGGGCCTGATTTGATTTGACCTCGGTGCTCATCTGTTGGGGCTGTACACCGGTCATTGATGAAGCCTGCGCGCGTTAATATTTCAAAGCGCATATTACGAAGCCTTATTGGCGAGGCTCACACCAGCGATTCCGGGGTAGTTGATATGGGTGACTGCGAACTATGCGGTGCAATGAAAATAGGATGCAAATCGGTGACGATGGGGAGGGCGCAAGTTCAGGCCTGTATCCGCTGTATCGACAAGATGGGACTAGAACCAAAAACAGTTGCTCCGGGCCTAGCACAAGCCAAAGGAGGAACGTCAGCAACCTCCGGGGGTTATGGTGGCCTTGGTCGAAAGGGCAAAGATATCATGGTCAAAGGGGAGATGGAGTTGGCTTCTGATTTTGGTAGAATTGTTGCCAAAGCACGAAATTCAAAGGGATGGGATAAAACCGAACTTGGGCGAAGAATGGCTGAAAGAGTAAATATTATTTCAAATGTCGAATCTGGAAAAAGACCGACCGATGCTGTGATCCGCAAACTCGAGAGAATCCTTGATATCAAATTGATGGTTGAGAGAACTGCCGATGAAAACCGACAGGTTGGCACATCAGCCGGTCGGGGATTTACCCTCGGGGATTTTTTACTCGAAAATAAGGACTGATGAAGATGGCAAAGGACATTCCCGTCCATGCTATTTGGTTGGCACAAGATGATCCAAAGAAGAATACTGCAGTCAAATTATCACGGCGGGGTGATTTAATATTGCATGAAAAATTAACCCGTTTACCTCGACACGGTATAATTCTTGAACCATTATGCGGGAAAGTCTTTGGTCCAGAAGATCATTCTCTTTTACTCAAAGAAAACGGTTCTTTAGTCGGATTAGATTGTTCATGGGCTCATATCAAAGATTCGGTTAAACAGGTGATGGTTAAAACTAAACTTAAGGGCCGAATGTTACCATTATTATTAGCCGCGAATCCAGTAAACTGGGGAAAACCAGGTAAGATGACCACCGCAGAGGCTTTGGCAGCCTCACTCTATTTGGTTGGCAAAAACGATCAAGCACGCAAACTATTGGCAGCATTCTCATGGGGTGATAATTTTTGGACTCTCAACAAAGAACCCCTTGAAGCATATGCAGCAGCTAAATCATCGGCTGAATTAGTGGAATTACAATTTGAATTCTTCAATATTACGAGGTGAAATGTGAGATGGTTCAGCGGCCAATCCATAAACTCGGCCCCAGTGGTTTAACCGCAGGTTTCGATGATTTAGCCGATGAATCGGTAATCACGATGTATTGTGGAGATGACGTGGTTGTCAGACTTCTTGCCACACCTCAAGATTTGGAAGATTTAGCTATTGGCCACATCGCTTGTGAGGACAGAGGCAACATCGATTCTATAATTGTTCAAGGCACTAATATTCTAATGAATGGCAGTATAAAACCCCGGCCAAAAGATGATTTGTTGACCGCTGCTTGTGGGGCCTGTACTACCGGAGATATCGAAATACCAAATAATTTTGTCAGCCATTCGGTTAAGACAAAAATAAGCCCAAAGGATTTCATAAATTCAATTACGAAAAACCAACCGATATTCGATGCTTGTGGTGGGGTTCACGCCGCTGCTTTATTCACAACCGAAGGTGAATTAAAATTTATCAGGGAAGATATTGGCAGACATAATGCCCTCGACAAGGTAGTTGGTGCTGCAATTAAATCTAATTTCGAAGTTAATAAATCAATCTTGGTTTTATCCGGGAGAATGGGTTGGGAATTGGTCGCAAAAGCCTTACGGGTTGAAATCGAATTAATCTTCAGTATTGGAGCGATTTCATCAGGTGCAGAAAGATTAGCTCGAGCCAGCGGCATGACTTTGGTTGGCTTTGCGTGTAAAGAAGTTCCATATGTAGTGGGCCCGGCCTTCCGCATAATTGACAAACCGTCAAAGGAGGGAGAGGATTAATGAAGGCAAGAAAGAATGCTATTGCAACCACTCCGCCGGATTATAATCGACTAAAATTGTCAAAGCCCAAAGCGATCGCTGCCGGATTTGGTGCGGTAAAATCGACTACTATTCATGGACTTAAGAAGATGGGAATCACAAAGACCATCAAGACTCTAACAACTATCAATCAACCCAAAGGTTTCGATTGTCCCGGGTGTGCTTGGCCAGACCCCGAACAATCATCAGCCTTCGAATTTTGTGAAAACGGGGCTAAAGCTGTAGCCGATGAAGCGACTAATAAACGGGTGACGCCGGAATTCATGGCCAATAATTCTGTTCATTATTTATCGACAAAATCTGATTACTGGATAAATGCACAAGGACGGATAACAAAACCGATGGTTTTGGTTGAAGGCAGTAATCATTACAAACCAATTACTTGGGATGAGGCTTTTTCTATGATCGCGACCCAGATCAAAAAGATTGATAATCCAATGAGGTCAGTATTCTATACATCGGGGCGTACCTCTAATGAAGCCGCTTTTTTATATCAATTATTTGTACGAACTCTTGGGACAAATAATCTTCCTGATTGCTCCAATATGTGTCATGAATCCAGCGGGCGCGGCTTAGGTGAAGCGATTGGAATAGGCAAAGGAACCGTAACATTAGATGATTTCAATCATTCTGATCTGATTATGGTAATCGGCCAAAATCCAGGAACTAATCATCCAAGAATGTTGACTGCATTGAGGGATGCAAAAAGAAAAGGTGCGAAGATAATTCATATCAACCCATTGGCAGAATCTGGTTTGAAGCGATTCAAACATCCTCAAGATTACATGAAGTTATCCTTTGGAGCAGACGACCTTGCCGATTTACATCTCCAAGTAAAAATCGGTGGTGATGCCGCGCTAATGCATGGTTTGATCAAGGTTAGTCTAGAACTAGATGCTTTGGACAAATCCTTTATTCTAGCTAAAACAACTGGATTTGAAGCGATGAAAGATGCGGCATTGGCAACATCTTGGGATGAAATTGAAACGGCAACAGGAATTACCAGACTGCACATCGAAAAAGCGGGCAGAATCGTTGCTCAATCTAAGGCGACAATCGCCTGTTGGGCGATGGGATTAACCCAACACAAGAATGCAGTAGGGGTGATTCAAGAGGTGTGTAACCTACTTTTGCTAGGCGGTCATATTGGCAAAAAGGGAGCGGGATTATGTCCGGTAAGGGGTCACTCAAACGTTCAAGGTGACCGAACGGTCGGCATCTGTGAAAAGCCGACGGAGCAATTTTTGCAAAAATTAGATGATGCGACGGGAATCGATAGCCCAAGAGAACATGGTTTGGATGTTGTCGAATCTATCCGAGCGATGAGAAATGGGGAAGTCGATCTCCTAATCTGTATGGGTGGCAACTTCATATCTGCCACACCCGATACGATTGCAACCGCAGAAGGGATACAAAATATCGAGCTAACAGTACAAGTTTCGACAAAATTAAATCGCTCTCATTTGGTAACCGGTAAAACCGCTTTGATTTTGCCTTGTTTGGGCAGAACCGAAAGAGATATTCAAGATGGTATCGAGCAATTTGTTAGTGTTGAAAACTCCATGGGAATAGTTCACACCTCAACCGGTCGGCTAACACCGGCCGGTCCAGATTTGAAATCCGAACCATGGATCGTTGGAGAAATTGCCGAAAAGGTGCTCGGGTCTGCCATAGTACCTTGGAAAGAACTAGCATCTAATTATGATAAAATTAGGGATTTGATGGCATCAGCACTAAGCGGATTTGAAGATTATAACAACCGGGTAAGAAGCCCGAATGGTTTTGCACTTCCGAATCTACCCCGGGATTCCCGAAGTTTCGACACCCCGGACGGCAAAGCACATTTCATGGTAAACCCATTGCCCGATGTATCGGTTGATCAAGGTAAATATGTAATGATGACCATCCGTTCTCACGACCAATATAACACGACCATTTACGGACTTGATGATCGCTATCGAGGAATCAAGGGGAATAGGAGAGTGATCATGATGAATGCACTCGATATGACCGATAGAGGCTGGAAAACCCGCCATTTTGTCGATATTAAATCACATTTTGAGGGAGAGATTAGAACTTCTAATGGCTGGCAAGTTGTTGCCTTCGATATTCCACGCGGAAATATTGCTACGTATTTTCCGGAAGCAAATGTATTAATCCCATTGGATTCAACCGCTGAAAAGTCGAATACTCCGACCTCAAAGTGGGTCATATGTTCTCTGACCGAGCCTGGTGTAAGCCTTGGCGAGGAGGAATAATTTTGGCAGATATTGGTTATCTGGAACTATTGAAATCCAATTCAAAATTTAGAAGATTTTGGTTTGCAGCCGTTATTTCTATGTTTGGAGAATGGTTCAATACAATCGCCCTTTTTGTTTTGATTATCACCCATTCTGGCTCGGAGTATCTCTTGGGTATACTCGTTGCTGTTCGAATGTTTGGGTTTGCGATTTTACAACCTATAATCGGGCTATTAGCAGATAGATGGTCTCGCAAATGGATTATGGTTGCATCAAATTTAATCCAAATACCTTTGGCTTTGACATTCATAATGGTAGATGGTCCTGAAGACATCTATTGGTTGATTGGAATTAGTGGATTGATGGCTTTTCTCCATAGTGCTTACATGACCTCCGAGAGAGCAGCCTTACCAAATATCGTATCGGAAGATGAATTGACTACTGCGAATGCTTTAGATGCTGCTTCTTGGTCAACCGCTTTGGCAATTGGTGCAGCGTTAGGCGGTCTTGTCGTCACTCGATATGGTACAGATACAGCATTCATTATCGATGCTGTCACATTCTTGATATCAACCATAATATTGCTGCCAATGATAATCCCTCAGAAGATTTCTCCCGAGATGAGAGGTCCTTTATTTTCTACCGCCTTCCGAAATATAAAAGCCGGATTGGAACGTATTTTTAGCGAATCTAGATTGATGAGAATAATTTTTGCAAAATCGGTTTGGAATATCGCCGGAGGCGGATTATCAGCAATTTTCTTGGTTTTGGCTGGCTCAAAACTCAATCCTGGAGAGATTGCAACTGGAATTGGTTTGTTTTTCATGGCCCGTGGAATTGGAACCGGAGTCGGTCCAATTATAGCTCGAAAATATTTAACCAATGAAGATAAATGGCCGGCATTGATCGGAATATTGATTTCGACATCCGGCTTTTTCTATCTCATCGTTGGATTGACAATCTATCAAAATCTCTGGTTGACAATCTTGCTTGTGGTCATAGCGCATTCTGCTAGTGGTGCCAATTGGGTATTATCGACAATATTAACCCAAAAATGGGTCGAGGATGAAATACGAGGCCGGGTTTTTAGTACCGATATGTTATTGATGGCATTCGCATTTTCTTTCAGCACTTTCTTTGCCGGTTGGTTATTGGAAAATCAACTACTTGATATCAGGTTAGGGATGATTTGGTTTTCTTGTGCGATGATGCTTTCTGGGATAATTTTCACACTATGGCGCCCAGGGAAAAAAATCTTCACTTAGGCAATCAATAAGGAGGAGATTCATCAGCAATACTCACATGGCTGAGATGGTCGAAGCGATGCGAGCGGGTATCAGCCTCGGAATTCCGGCTGATTTACCTCCACATCCAGGAATCTGTCCGAGTGTAGACCACGCACCTGCTCGAAGGCAAATTCTAAACCAAGATGAAAAAAAACTAGCATTGGCTAATGCGCTAAGGTATTTTCCTTGTGAATTACACCGTGAATTAGCGAGCGAATTCTCCCACGAATTGAACACTTATGGGCGCATCTGGATGATGCGATATAGACCGGTTGAATATGAGATTAAAGCTTATCCAATCGATGATTATCCAGTTAAGTGCCAACAAGCTGCTGCGATAATGCTTATGATTCATAATAATCTCGATAAAGCAGTCGCTCAATTCCCTCACGAACTGATAACCTATGGTGGAAATGGTGCGGTTTTCCAAAATTGGGCTCAATATCGGCTGGTAATGAAATATTTATGCGAAATGGAGGAGGACCAAACCTTGGTGGTTTATTCTGGCCATCCGCTTGGCCTTTTCCCTTCAACCAAAGAAGCACCAAGAGTTGTAATCACCAATGGAATGGTGATTCCAAATTATTCAAGTCAAGACCATTATGACCGTATGAACGCACTGGGGGTAAGTCAATATGGACAGATGACCGCAGGGTCTTACATGTATATTGGGCCTCAAGGAATTGTCCATGGAACGACTATCACTCTCCTCAATGCCGGTAGATTATTCGCTGGAACTGATGATTCACTCGCAGGAATTACCTTTGTCACCTCAGGATTGGGGGGTATGTCTGGCGCCCAAGCCAAAGCTGCAGTTATCGCTGGTGCGGCCTGCATAGTAAGCGAAATCAATCCCCACGCAGCCCACAAACGCCATTCACAAGGCTGGTTATCGTGTATTGCAAACTCAACCGACGATGCGATCGATAGAATGCTTGTGGCAAGAGCCGCTGGAACCGCAATCTCAATTGGACACATCGGCAATATTGTTGAATTACTCGAACGCATCGTCGAAAGAGAAATTTCAATAGATTTGCTTTCTGACCAAACTAGTTTGCACAATCCGTGGCAAGGTGGATATTATCCGGTTGGTCTCGACTTTGAACAAGGCGGCAAAATGATGGCTACAGATTTAGAGCAATTCAAATTAAAGGTTCAAGAAAGTTTACGTCGTCATGCTAGCGCAATTAACAAATTGGTTGAAAATGGCACATATTTCTGGGATTATGGTAATGCATTCTTACTAGAGGCATCTAGGGCTGGAGCCGATGTGATGGCTCCTGATGGGAACAGTTTCCGTTATCCGAGTTATGTCGAGGATATAATGGGACCAATGTGCTTCGATTATGGATTCGGTCCATTCAGATGGGTTTGCACCTCTTGTGATCAAAAAGATTTGGCCATAACCGATTTAATCGCGGCTGATGTGCTCAAACAGATGGCGGAATCTGCACCAGCTGAAATATCACAACAAATGGCTGATAATATCCGCTGGATCGAACAAGCAGGCAAGAATGAACTGGTCGTTGGCAGTCAAGCTAGAATACTTTATGCTGACGCAGAAGGTCGAAAATCAATAGCAAAGGCATTCAACGACGCTATAGCATCCGGTCAAATTAGCGCACCGATAGTACTCGGTCGAGACCATCACGATGTATCCGGCACCGATTCACCTTATCGAGAGACTGCAAATATCAGCGATGGCTCGATGTTCACCGCAGATATGGCGGTCCAAAATTTCGTTGGTGACTCATTTCGTGGTGCAACCTGGATCAGTTTGCACAATGGTGGCGGCGTGGGTTGGGGCGAGGCTATCAACGGCGGTTTTGGAATGCTTTTAGATGGTAGTGAGGACAGCGAACGTCGTCTACTATCAATGCTTGATTGGGATGTGAACAATGGCGTTTCTCGCCGGGCTTGGGCTCGAAATAGCGGTGCGATATTTGCAATTAAAAGAGCTATGGCGACCAACGATCGCCTAAAAGTAACTTTACCTAATATCGTTGCAGATGAAGTTATAAATTTATATTTTGAGGAGGATTAAAAATGGTCACTATTAATTTGGATGGTAATACATTGAGCTGTGATGAAGTTGCCATGGTTGCCAATGGCGCTAAGGTCAGGGTAGCAAGCGATGCTTGGGCCGGTATAGAACAAGCCCGTTCCGTGGTCGAAGGAATCCTTGAAAGGGGAGAAACAGTTTACGGAATCAATACCGGATTCGGAGCACTTGTAAGCCAACGAATCTCCCCCGATGACCTCGCTGCTTTACAGGTTAACCTGATTCGCTCACACGCTTGCGCAATTGGCGAAAACATGTCGATAAACGACACTAGGGCTATGATGTGCGTCCGAGCCAATTCATTGATCAAAGGCTGTTCGGGCATCCAACGAATCGTGCTCGAGCAATTGATAACTTACCTCAATCAAAACATAGTCCCAGTTATTCCTAGAATCGGAAGCCTTGGAGCTTCCGGTGACCTTGCACCATTATCTCACATGGCTTTGACCCTAATAGGTGAAGGTGAGGTTTGGGATGATAGTCACCATCCAATACCTACAGGAGCGATGCTCAAGCAAAAAGGCCTCATCGGGGTTAACCTAGCCGCGAAAGATGGCCTATCTCTCATCAATGGAACCTCGCAAATGTGCGCATTCCTCTCTAATGTTCAACAAAGATTAGCAAATCTAATGCTATTTGCAGACCTCATTGCCTGCACCACTATTGAAGCAAAAAGATGCTCTATTAAACCGATGGACCATAGAGTTCATGATGTGCGACCGCATCCTGGCCAGTCATTAGTAGCAAAACGAATAAGGCAAATCATGGCTGGCTCAAAAATCATCGAATCCCACGCTAATTGTGACCAGGTTCAAGATGCATATTCATTCAGATGCATCCCTCAAGTACACGGTGCGGTCAACCAAAGATTCATCGAGTTATGCCAAACTTTGACCATCGAGATCAATAGCGCTACAGATAATCCACTCATCTTCCCCGATTTAGCAAATCCAGGACCCCATGAAGTCATCAGCCAAGGAAACTTTCACGGTGAGGTATTGGCCTTATGTGCTGACTCTATGGCGCATGCTATATTCGAATTAGCCCATATTAGTGAGCGTAGAATAGACCAGGTTGTCGATCCTGCTCGATCGAATCTTCCCGCATTTTTAGCAACTGATTCTGGCCTTGAGTCAGGGATGATGATCGTTCATTATGTCGCTGCAGCCTCTTTGGCTGAAATGCACGGTCATGCTAGCCCAAAATCAGCATTCTCAACCCCTACCTCTGGAGGTCAAGAGGATCATGTGTCCATGGGTGCGACCGCTTGTTGGAATCTTATGCAGGCAACCGATCGATTATCGGAGGTTCTGGCTTGTGAATTACTCATCTCTTGTGAAGCACTTGAACATAGAGTTGCAGAGCCTGCAGCCCATGTAAATGGATTATACAATTTGGTTAGAGTAATCAGTAAACCTCTAACCGGTGACCGAACAACATCAAAAGAGATAACGCGTATCGCCGAAGAGATTTCGGCTGGAGCTTGGTTAGCTCGACTTGAAGCCGAGCATGGGCGACTGGCTAGATAAGCTCGTCTATTCTTGCCTCAACTTGGTCAAAACCGGTCAATTGGCGAACTCTAAAACGCAATTTTGTAACCTCTGATTGTAGACCGCGCTCAAGTAGTAAGTCTAATCTATTATCCAACTCAATCGCCCTCCTAACCCTTAATTCTATGGTTCTATACAACTCAAATGACTTGTCAAGATCGAGGAAATACATAGCAGGTTCAACCGCTGAAACATCTAAACCCATCCGCCGCCATTGGAGAATTCTCCGCCTCAATATGTCTTTGGAAAAACCATTGCGTGGTAATTTGACAAAAAACGAAAGTCGAGCCTTCTGATCTTCACTCAATGGCTCTTCTTTTGGAGATTCTATCGTTTCAGAAATAATCTCTACCTTGGCCGGCTTTGGAATTGTCCACAGATCCGCTTCCTTATGCAATCTGCTCAACTCAACTTTAGTTAAAATTGAGGTATCAAAAGCATAGATAATCGACCAGGGCTTGCGATGTAATGAATCGTTCAATCTCATTATCATGGCTTGTATTTTAGAAAAACCGTGGGTTGAAATCATCCATTCAAGTCCTTCGATTATGATCAATCCATTATGAGCATTAAGACGGGATTTTACTAATTCTTCGACCAATTCGATTCCCGGGTAAATACTGCCGGCAACTTTTTGGTTGGTTAACCAATATGATTCAACCTTATCTAAATGGACATGTTCGAGTAATCTACGCTGTGGTAAACGGGAAATTAGCAATATATGGCCTTGGTCGGCCATCGATTTAGCATCGACGAAGGCTAAGAACTCATCAATAGACTCTAAATGCAGACAAAATGACTTCGATTCGACCAACTCAGACAAGATCTGTACCCCCGCGTTTACCCTCGGACATACCATGCGTGATGCTTCAAGTCCATGAACCATTATATCGTCGAGGGGGGTCGGAAGACTGGAGTGACAGTAATGTCAGACGATGAAAATGAAAATGTGCCGATGGCGGAATGTGGCTCTTGCCGAACCATTGTTCCCTTAAATAGCGATTCATGCGAGAAATGTGGCGTCAAATTTGGCGGTGTTTCTGACCAAACACTTGGGGAATGCGGATCTTGTGGAGCACTCCAACCGATCGAGGCTACTTCGTGTTCAGATTGTGGGGTGACATTCGTTGCAGACAATGTAATTGAAGTACTGGGGAAGTGGCTTAATGCAACCGGAATATCAGTCCAACAATTATTCGAAAAATTCGATACCGATCACGATGGAGAAATAACTTCAGAGGAATTCAAAACCGGTCTTTTAGCATTGAAGCTTGCCGATTTACCACCGAGCCAAGTGGAGCGACTTGTAGAGGCGATCGACGAGGATGGAAATGGTACAATCGATATCAAAGAATTGACCGAAACCTTCGGCCAAGATCATAACCCCGCCAGGGCAGTAGAACCTGAAACAGTCGGTACCGAAGATGATACCTCTGAAGAAGATGAAGAAACCGAATCTGATAAAACAGAAGACTCTAAGGAAAAAGAAATTATCGAAGAAGATGAAGAAACCGAATCTGATAAAACAGAAGACTCTAAGGAAAAAGAAATTATCGAAGAAGATAAAGAAACCGAATCTGATAAAACAGAAGAATCTAAAGAAGAGGAAATTGTCGGAGAAGATAAGGACGATGAACCCGAAGAAGAAAC
>Ga0302127_10002134_pt1 | contig 11963 bp, 11 predicted proteins | sample CB4_SCM_MG_FD_204452 | JGI IMG/M metagenome (GOLD analysis project Ga0302127, IMG submission 204452) | Marine microbial communities from Western Arctic Ocean, Canada - CB4_SCM | ecosystem: Environmental > Aquatic > Marine > Oceanic | place: Canada: Western Arctic Ocean | collected 2017-09-24
GGCACTTTCTCGACCTCACCTCTGATCGAATAGAGCGAGTCTTCGTCGACGGAGAGCTAGAGTACGAGCGAGGGAGACCCGCCCAGCCCGACCGACCCAGGGCTGTTGGTCCATTCAACACCATGACGGGCGAGATCAGCCCCGAGGACCGGACCTTCGCCATCACTGGAGCCCACGTCTTCACCGTCAGTGATGGTCCGCTCGAAGACGCCACCATCGTCGTCGAAGACGGTCGCTTCACCCAGGTCCAGGCCGGGGCAGCGCCCCCGTCTGGCATCCCGGTGCTCGACATCGGTGGCCGTGTCGTCATGCCCGGCACCGTGATCGCCCGCGCGTTCGCGAACGACTGGGTCGGCGATCTAAAGTGGCAGGTGCAGAACGACGAGATCACGGAGCCTGTCGTGCCTCAGATGAACGCGCTCTATGCTGTGGACCCGTGGTTCCCATCGTATCGCATGAACACCACCATGGGAGTCACGAGCATCAATGTGACTCCGGGGACGGTAAACGTCGTCGGAGGCAACGGCGTCGTAATCAAGACGCCGGGCCTCGACTTCGAGGAGATGGTGAGGCAGGAGCCTAGTAGCATTGTCATGTCTCTGACGTCTGCTACGACTCGCTACTGGGCGACTCAATCCGGTTCCCAAGTGACGCTAGACGACGCGTCCTCTATGATCCGTGAGGCGCTCGACGGCGCCCGAATTTATCGCGACGCAGCTTCGATCCTCGAGTACGATGCGCGCCACGAGGCTCTCCTGCCGCTTTTGAGGGGAGAGGCTCCGGTCCTCATTCATGCAGATCGGACAGAAGAGATCCGCGAGGCAATGAGCATCGCGCAGGACTATGGACTCCGCCTCGTGATTACGGGCGGAGTTGAAGCCTATCGACTGGCCAACGAGCTCGCAGCCGCCGACGTAGGTGTCATCCTCGGAAACTCCGGCTCGTTCGCATCGGACATCAGGGGCGGCGGAGAAGGATGGAGCATCGAAGGACCGGCGATTCTCAACCGGGCGGGTGTCAAAGTGGCCTTCTTCGGCCCCGGTGCTTCCCGACGCGCGTCCCCCATCGGTCGACTAGGCGGGGAGCCAATTCTCAATTCGGCTTGGGCATTTCGAAACGGTGTACCCGAAGTGGATGCACTGCGGATGGCGACGCTTTACGCAGCCGAAATGCTCGACGTCTCCGACCGTGTGGGGAGCATAGAAGTCGGGAAAGACGCGGACTTCGTGGTCCTGGAAGGGCATCCGTTCGACTACCGCGTAGTGCCCCAGCTGGTTTTTGTCGATGGAAAGCTCGAACACGGAGGCGCGAGCGGGAGCCGCTAGTCGTTCCTCCCAGAGACCGCCCAACCCGTCGCCAACGAGCCCGAATAACTCCTCCTAAACGTGTCCGGCGGGGTGTCGTTAACCACAAAGCTTGGCGCCATCTAACGTCTCGCGATTCTACTGCGTGGCCCCCACGAACACCAGCGTAGCGTGCCTACTATTTCTTCCGCGTCTGTAGCAATCGCTTGTTAGATGGCGCAGCTCAATAGCCTGGAAATCAACGGCCGTCATACCGGAGGTCGCGGCCATCGATGATCGCTTGGCCGGTTGGCTCCGCGGGCCCGCGGATGTGCGACATAGTAGCGCTCGACGGTCGCCTTGCAGGCCTCTTCGTCGCGTATCTCGACCCGAACGCCACGTTCTTCGAGGAATCTTCTGGTGTCTGCGGGTTCGTAGGAGCTGACTTCGGCCACTACAACCGCAGCCAGACCGAAGCGGATGATCGCCCCCGAACACATCTCGCACGGCATCATCGTGGTGTAACAGGTCGCTCCGGCAAGCAGATCGAGCGTCTGACCGTCACCCGCCCTGGCGGCAGCGTCGCGGATCGCCTCCACCTCCGCGTGGGTCGTGGGATCGCCCGTCTGGGTATAGCGATTGAAACCCGCGCCGATCACCTGGCCATCCTTGACGATCACGGATCCAACGGGAAAGCCACCTTCTTCGACCGAGTTCACGGCCTGTTGGTGGGCTGCGGCAAGATGTGGATCCATGGGCTACGTGTCCTCGGTCGCGCGATGCCGGAGACGAGCCGTCCAGCACCATCTAACGTCCCGTGATTCTGCTGCGCGGCCCGGCCCCTAACAAGGGGGCGAGGCGATAGCCGAGTGGCCCGCTACCGACTACGTAACCCGTGTCAGTAGCAATCACTTGTTAGATGGCCCAGCTATTTTGTCACCCCTCGGCTCCTCGACGCCACCTGTCGTAACGCAGGCGCAGCTCTAGGAGCGGATTGTCTCCCCCACCTTCACCGCGGATCGAGATAGCAAGCCAAGGAGCCTCCGAAGTGCCCTGGTCGCTCATCCCGATCGACTCGGTTGCGTATGACTCATCCCCGCCGCGAGCCACTAGGATGAACGCCATCGCAGCCGTCTGACGGGTCGTCTCGTCATTGCAACGAACGTCACCGCCTGCGACAGACCCAGCTTCTAACGCACGCATCAACCGATCAGAAAGCGTGTTGAACCCGGCAGGATCCTCCCACTGAAATGCCTCAAGACCGCTTCCGACGACTGCCTCGCTCACCAGTGTATTGCCCTGTACTGTCACTCCCAAGCTCGCGTCCGCCATGACGCCCGCCCAACGCGTCGTCTCCCCTGGGTCACCGGTCGTTCCCTCACGGGATGGAGCCGTGAAACCGGCTACGTGGACCACCCCGTCGTTCAATGTCACTACCCCGTACTGGCGGCGACCCGTGTTCTGGTCGACAGAAGGATCGGTCACCCGAGCGATGACTTCTTCAGCCGTCAGGCCTTCTTGGATGGCGGCATAGACGACATTTCGGTTGTCGATATCAAACGATGCCTGCGTCGCTGCAGCGCCCTTGCCCGGAACCAGGGAGGCCAGTGCATCGGCAAACGACTCCACGCAGGACGCTGATGCCACGCCAACGTCCCCGGTCACGGGGTCGATAGCAGCTACCGACCAGGTAGTCATCTCCAGTGTCTTTGGATACTCCGACGTCCCATGACACGCACCCAAGACGAGCAAACACGCGGCAAATACAGGCTTCGTAGTACTCATCCTCGGTCACTCCTATGATGCTTTAAGATTGTCGTGGAGAAGGAACTTGCCGTCCCGCCTTCGCGATGCCTGATGCGGAAACGGCCTTGAAGGGTGGCGCTCTCCGACACAGCCTCACGCTCACCAGACAACCACAATCTTCATCGTCCTACATATTTGGTATCCCAAGGCCGTCTAACGTCTCGCGATTCTACTGTGCGGCCCACACCGACACCAGCATAGCGTACCCACTACTTCTTCCGTGTCTGTAGCAATCGTTTGTTACGAGTGAACTTCGCCGATACACCATCCACCGAAGCGACCGCCGCACTCTGACTGACATCCTAGTGCAACATGAGCAGAACCTCTATTGCAAACCACACGAAGACAGCAAACAAGAGCACGAAGGCGATTTCGTCGGGGTGATATGTCGCGCGTCGAACAAGGCCCTCGAGGATCTTGAGGACGCTTCCCGAGCTCTTCTTTCGAAGACCGACGGGCCTTCCCTTGAGATCGTTTCGCGTCCTGACCTGTGACTTTCGGCCCGCTGCTTCACCAACCACCTCAAGCGCCCCAACTGACTCCCACACAGCTACCACCTTCCTGAACAGAGAGTGGGCGACGTGAGGTCCGTGGTGGCCCTTCTCACGCGTGCACCTGTGTCTCTGGCCACGCCACACCGTTGAACACCGTCTCTTGCTCAAAACGCTAGCTGGCTTGATGTGCCGATACCGTTTGACCGCCTCGGGGTTGGCTTCGACGGTAAGCCTCAAGTAACCCACTCCCTTATGAACGCAGATCTGTGGCGATTGAAATAGGAGGAGAGATGTGGTGGGGAGTCCATCCTTACCCAAGGACTTTAGTTCAGTCTAACGTCTCGCGATTCTACTGCGCGGCCAGCACAGACACCAGCGTAGCGTATCCAATACTTCTTGCGTTTCTGTAGCACTCGTTTGTTAAACTGAGCTGCCCACGAGACCAGTTAGGCCGACCTATGCTTCCACAATTGGTGAGGATCCGAGGCCAATGTCACCGCCCTGAATCCGGAGTAACAGCCCAACCCACTGCCTGAAGACCTCTGCTTCGCTGACACCGGAATCATCGATCCACAATTCCAGTTCGGGACCAAAGTCTCCCGCGAGCACGCTCACCAGAAGATGCTCGGCGCCGATATAAGGCGTTTCAAAATCGCGAGCACAGACCATCGCTACCTCTAGAAGCTCCGTCGCATCAGGGGTCATGGCTCCCCCGAAAGCAGGCTGACCAGGGAGATCCGTCCAGCCCAGGTCACGCAGTTTGGGAAGATCATCGGGGTGTAGGCACGCCGCCCTGAGGAGGTGGCTGGCGACACTCGGATGGCCTTCCGAGAACTCCGGATCGCTCAGTAGCATGAGACCTAGAAGTACGTCGAGTGGGGATACCGCTTTCCGATCGTCCTCGGCCGCAGCCATATCGGCAAACGTCATAACCCACAGGCCGTCCTCAGTGATGTTGTAGTTCAGGGTCATACCCATTGATAAGGTTCGAACACTACGAGGTTCAATCTGTGCTCTGTCTACCGTCTCGCGATTCTACTACGCGGCCGGCACCGACACCAGCATAGCGTTGGAAGCTCGACGCCATAGACCAGGGGCGGGCCTGCCCCTCGCCGCTGGCCTCAAGTGACCGCGGACGCCGGCGTCGTGGCTCCGGTGGAGGGGGCGGACTTCTTCAGGAAGATGACGCACAAGATCGTGGACTATCTGGTGGCGCTTGCTACGACGGATACCGACGACTTGTGCGAGTAGTTGGTGCGGGCGCAGTCGAATCTGCGTCGGCACGGTCACGGTCACGCGCGGTGTGTGTCGCAACCTAGGCCAGCCGCAACGTCCTAGGCGGCCTCTTTCCCAGCCGCTCGGATCTTCATCACGCCGAGCGTGAGCACAGGTACCACGTACACCACGATGAATCCGATGGTGAGCGTGCCGTACCCTCGCGCGATGAGGTCGATGAGCCCGAAGCGACTGATGAAGGTCCCCAACGCCAACAGCCCGATCGCGACGGTCGGACGCACCCAACGAGCCATGCCCGTCGACTTGTCTGCCTGTAGGCCGGAGATGCGTTCGTTGAACGCGTGGATCAGGCCGGCGCCGGTCTCCACTAGGGTACCGAACAGGATCAACTGGAACGCGATCTGAAAACTGCGCGATCCGAGCATCTCCAAGAGGACGTTGGCGGGAACTGTCGCGTCCATGATGGACGGGTACTGCCCGACGGTGGCCAGGAAGAAGAGCAGGCCAGGAATCATGGCGACGGGGCCGGTCAAAGCACCCGCAATGAAGGTCTCGCGTCGAGTCTCGTGCAGCCGCAGCGCAGCGAGCACAGGCGGAATCACTGCCAGGTTGTATCCGGCGTAACTGAGTCCCGCCCACACCCAACCAGTGCCAGCCGGCGTGGCTGTCAGGTTGGCGGTTATGTCGCCGCCGAAGCGCTGGAAGCACCACACGAAGAAGATCAGGTAGACGGTATAGAGTGCGAACGACCACACCGTGAAGAACTTCTCGATGGTCTCGTTCCCCCCGAAAACAAGCGCCGCAACGGCCGTCATCACGGCCCCGACGCCGATCCAGTAGTTAATGCCGAACGTCTCTTCCATGATCGATCCCGAAGCAGCCGCCACGACCGCCAGGACGATGAGGAGCAATCCCACGTAGCAGACCTCGAAGAGCCACCAGCCGCGGCCGAGCAGATGCTGGAAGAAGCGCCGGTAGTCGTACGCCCCCCACAGACGAGCCAACTCGAAGGTGACCATGGAGACGGCGCTGAAGATGAGCGTGGCCACCACGATCCCCAGCAGCCCTCCCATGGGGCCTTGGGAGAGGAAGAACTCGACCAACTCCCGGCCGGTCCCGTACCCGCCGGCGATGACGACGGATTGGAAGACGAAACCTGGAAGGAGATATCGGCGAAATACCGAGGACTTTTTCATGACCGTGATCATACGTCCGCCGGAGGAGCCACTGCAATCGCGTCTTGGACGGCTCAGGGAACCCTTGGGTCGCTGCCGACGTCGCGATCAGAGAGGGCCGTATTGTCCGCATCGGGCACATCGAAGGAACGGGCCGAAGAGAGATCGATGCCACCGGGCTGTACGTGTCTCCCGGCTTCAACGGTGGGGAGTTTCCTGGACTTCTTGCCCCGAACGATCTCATCGGGATCTCCGACAGGTCCCAACGGGCGGCGGATCACCTCCTTGTACAGGAACATGAGAGCCGCCCGGGCCTGAGCTTGTGTCGCGCCGCTGGATTTTCGATCAACAACTAGGTGAGTCAGGAACTGATTGACCTCCTCATGCTCGAATTGATCAGGGTGCCTCAGGTCATGGTAACGCACGTATCGACGCACCTAGGCCGAATAAACCTCTTCGGTTCTGGGGCTGTAGCGACACGGGACAATCGCTCCATGAGCTTGGGCCGGTGCGAACAGGTACTCCCTCCGATGACACAGCACGCCCTCCTTAGATTTGGCACGCACACGCTTGGTCTGGACGGTGCCACACGCCCCGGGGCTCATCCATACTCGGAACGGACGACCCGCCTCCCGCCTAGCGAGCAACCGAACCGCGCCTCATGTTGGCTCGGTCCGAATCACCCGGTCGTAGCTGGTTCGAACCTACCGTTCTCTCGCTCGCCTGTTTGGCGGCTTGGTCCTTTTCGCTCTTGTCCCAACGCTCGTGACCAACTCAACGCAGTCGTACAAGCTCAATCGCGTGCTCCGCGTCCGTGACGGGTGGGCGGTTACTGTCGGGATCGTGATCGGGGCGGGCATCCTGGGGACGCCCGGGCTTATCGCTGGATACCTCGGAGACCCTTGGATCATCCTGGCCCTTTGGACCTTTGGAGGTGTGGTGGCCGCGCTCAGCACTCTGGTGCTGGCGGAAATGTCGGCGGCACTCCCTGAGGCAGGCGGCAAGTACGTCTTCGCGCGTCACGCCTGGGGCGACACCATGGGCTTCGTGGCGGGTTGGTCGGAGTTGTTGGTGACCCGTGGCTTCAGTGGGGCCTCGAAGGCGGTCTTGATCGCAACCTACATTCTCCTACTAAATGGCGGCCGAGGGTCGGTGCCGGTCGTGGCCTTTGCGGTTGTGGTGGGTTTCTTCCTGCTTCACACCCGAGGCCTGAAAGCGACCACGACCTTCCAGAACACGACGACGGCCATAAAGGTGTTGATCGTGCTCGCGATCGCTGCTGCTGGAATTTGGGGCGGAGACATGGCTGGCTTCACGGCACAGCCGCTGATCACGAGTGGCGAGACGGCCGGACTCTTGGGGTACGCTCTGGCCTATCAGTCCATCTCCTTCGCGTACTATGGCTGGGAAGATGCGGCGAAGATGGCGGAAGAGGTCAAGGATCCGGGCACGGCACTTCCGAAGATCCTACTCGGGGGGGCGATGGCGGTTATGGTCCTCTATCTCCTGATGAACGTCTCCTTCCTTACTGCCTTGACACCGGCTGATATGGCGGGCTCGGACCTGGTCGCGGCCGACGCGATCGCGAGTGTCTTCGGTGACTCGGTGGGCACGATCATCATCGTGGCGAGTCTCCTGATTCTGATCAGCAGCGCGAATGTGAACTTTCTGGGGCTGCCTCGGGTGGCCTACGGACTCGCTAGGAACGGTCTGGCGCCGCGCGCCTTTACAAGGGTCGACGCGCGGGGCACACCTCGAAACGCCCTGATTTTGATCTCGGCCTGGATTGGGCTACTCGCCCTATCGGGTGCGTTTGAGCTGCTGATTCGCTTCATGATGACGGTTGCAATCACGGTCGACACGATGGTCTTGCTGGGGTACTTCCGGCTCCGCGCTATTCGTCCCGACTTGGAGCGCCCGTTCCGGATGCCGGGGCACCCGTGGCTCCCGGCCATCACGATCGCATTGTACGTGGCAATTTGGGTCATCCTGGTGTGGACCCAGCCGCAACTGGCCGCGGGGGCCGGTGCGATGTTGGCGGCGATCTTCGTTGCGGGTGTAATCACGACGCGTCGGTCCGGCGGAACCGGGGGCTCGCCTGGCGGGGCCGAGGCCTCATCTGGGGGCATCGCCTCAGACGGTGCTGGGGCATAGCGGGGGTCGGGGGTCGACGGCATGAGTGAGCCGAGTGGTACCGTTCAGCTCTTGCTGGACTCCGGAATCACCCATGTGGTCGGGATTCCGGACAACACATCGGGCCCGCTCTTCGATGCGGTCTCGGCGCACGCGACCTTAGCCCTGATTACCGTGACCCGGGAAGGCGAGGCATTTGCACTCGCCTCCGGACTCTGGCTCGGCGGCGCATCGCCGCTCGTGGTCATCCAAAACACGGGCCTTCTCGAGGCCGGTGACAGTCTCCGCGGAACGGCTCTGCGTATGGCTGCCCCGATTCCGATGCTGGTCACGGGACGTGGGTACGCCAAGATGACACGGGCTGGTGTCTCGCCGGCGGAGCAACGAACGATGGAGCTGCTCACCCGGGCCGATGTGGACTCGACGGCCCTCTTCACCGAACCGACGTTCGACGCGTGGGGAATTCCGTTCCGCCGGTGCGAGGGAGATGCTGATCCGATTGCGGCGATCGCGGCGACCATCGCCGACGCACGTAGCGAGCGCCGACCCACCGCGGTGATCATGGCCAGAGGTTTGATCTAGCATGCTGACCACGGCCGCACTCCTTGAGCCACTCGCACGCATCCGAACGAACGAAGTCGTGGTGACGACGATGAGCGTCGTGCGTCCCTGGGGCCTGCTCTCGGACAGCGATCTCGACTTCGCTTCGGCGGACAGTGCCATGGGTCACGCTGCGGATCTCGCATTGGGTGTGGCCCTCGCGCAGCCAGACAGGACAGTCATCTCGCTAAACGGCGACGGGAGCATGCTCATGTGCCTCGGTACACTCGCGACCGTAGTCGAGACGGGTGCCCAAAACTTCGTGCTGATCGTATCGGACAACGGGAAGTATGAGATCACTGGAAATCAGCCTGTGGCCTGTGCGGGTCAGATCGATTATGCACTACTCGCGGAAGCCGTTGGATTCGCTCGGGTCTACCGTTTCGATGACGCGGCGGCGTGGGAAGCTGCGCTCCCCGGAGTCCTGGCTCGGGAGGGCCCTACCTTCGTCCATGTGAAGGCCGAGTCGGGGACCCAAGGCCCGATCGGCAGAGCGTCTACCGAAGCAGCGCGTTACCTGCAGCACTCGCTCGCAGACTGGTCTGAGATCATGCGCCTGGCTCTCTCCCCGGAAGGCTCGACGTAACACTCGCCAGCGCGCGCTGCTTAACGAACCCAGCCCAGTCTAGCTCCAACTGTACGAGTGCCAGCCGGATTCGTCCGGATCATCCATCGGGTTGGGTAAGGAGTGATTATATGAGACGAGTAACGGGCGGTCTTCTCGCCCTGACGGCGCTGGTCGCGGTTGGCGTCAACGATATATCTGGACAGCAGCAGGGGCGGCGGCGAGGGGCCGAGACACGGCCTAGTCAGGGGGTCGAAGCGATCATGCAGATGCGTGAACGCCTCGCACTGACCGACGAACAAATCGCGTCGCTCGATGCTGTGCGCGGTGAAGCCGTCCAGCGTCGGAGCTCGAACGCTGCAGAGATGGCCGAGCTTCGGTCTCAATTGTCGGCTGGCCAGATCCAGAGAAGCGATATGATGGCCTTCATGGAAGATCAGCGTGAGGCCTCAGTGGGTGTGACCGAAGCTCAACGCACACGCCTCGAGTCGATCTTGAGCGAGGAACAACAGGCCTCCATGCAGAAGCTACGCACCCGTGCGCGCTCCTTCGCCCGTGGCAGGGCCAGCGCTCGCCGTGACGGTCGAGCCGGCGTCGGGCGGGCCGGACAGGCCGCACGAGCGGGCCTGGCAGCCCGCGGCGGACAGCGAGTACGAGCAGGCGTACGTAACGGACCTGCTCGCCCGGGCTTCAGAGGCGGCCGGGCCAGACGGGGTGGTGGGTAACCGGACGGAGCCGCGCCAGAAATGGACGGAGGTCATCAACCCAGCGGAGCATCGCTGGGTTGATCGACGAAGTCCTGCGGGATGGGGGGGGTGGTGGTGTGGGGCGTCACGGGTTCTACGGGACCGGTGGCGCCCCTTCTCGTAACCACTTTCTCAGGTCGCCGACGTCATAACTCCCATTTGTGTTGCCGAAGTCGTCGAGGTAGGCGAGCTCGCCGGGTGTGAGCGGGTCGAGGCCGGCCTGGAGGAAGCGCTGCAGCAGAGCCTCGAGCGAGACCGCCCATGTGGTGGGCGCGCTGAGCGCCACCGACACTTCGTCCGATCGCTGACCGAGTGCGTCTTGCACGGAGAAGGTGTACTCATAGGGTCCGGCGTCCCGAACCGATCCGACCAGAAACAGTTCATCTCCCGAGGCTTCGAGCGAGAGGCCGTCCGGTAGCTCTCCGACGCCTTCGTACGGCCCGGTACCACCTGCGATTCTGAGCGACTCCGCGAAGGTCCGGATCTGTGTCACCTCTAGGGCTGCGTCCGGGGCGACGAGCCGAGGTGTTCTGCCGGTCGAGATGACGAGGTGTGCTTGGTCGCCTTCGATGTACACGTCGTGGACCATGACCGAGGTGCGCGCGCCGTCGCTGAGTCTCAGTTGCGGCGTCGACTCGGCGTTTAGTTTGCGGTTGCCTGCCCCGACACCCCACGCGTCACCGATCTCCCCTCGGTTTCCACCCTCGATGCCCATGCGCAGGAGGGTGTTATTCGCGTCTTGCTCCAAGATGCTCAGAAAGTACGGATCGTTGCCCAGCGGATCGGGGCGTCGTGAAGCCTGGAGATCCTGTTTGTACATGAGCACGCCAGCGCCAGGAAGCTGGTGGTCGAAACCGATCAGCCCTCGGAACTCGGCAATAAAGAACTCCGTGCCGGTGTCGTCCATGGGAATGCGTAGGGCGAGCGCCGATGTCTGCACGGGATCGAGCACGATATCCTCGTTCCACACCTCACCGACGTCCATGAACTCGAGCCACCCGAGTTCGAACTTCGAGAAGGCCATCATCTGTGTGGGACCGAACGGCACGCGATCCTCGACAGGTCCGCACCCCCACGAGCCCGCGGCCATGAGCGCCCAGCACCCGAGGACCCAACGTCGACCGGCAGGGCCAGCGCTTCGATCGACCCAGTGGTAGTAGTCGGGCAGGCCAAGGGCGTGACCGAACTCGTGCGTGATGACGGCGGCGTCCTGTACCACATCTCCCGAACACTGCGCGACACTCTGCGTGATGTAATCCTGAATCCGAATCGTGTCGCCGTCGATGCCCAGGTCATCTGTCGCGTATGCACGTCCGGTCTGCCCTGCCAACGTCCAGCGGTGCGGCCAAATGGCAGGGCCCCCGCAGGAAGCGGAAACTTCCAGGTACTCGAAGGTGATCACATCGACGAGCCCGTCATCATCGCCGCTATTTGCGATGCCGTCCGGACCGTCGCTGTCGTACAGTGAGAAGTCCACCTCGCCATCCAGTGAGTCGAGCGCTTCGACGAAATACTCCCCGATACGAGCGTCGGAGCCGAAACCACTGTCGAGTCCGAGCACCTCGGCGATCGTTAAGCTGGTCCGAACCCAACGAAACACATCACCTCCTACCTCGAGGGCATCCTGAGACATCTGCAGGTACGCCTCCGTCATGGTCCCCCGCTCCGCGGGCCCGGTAAAGAGCGAGCGCTGCACCATGTCCTGCGTGATGTGGGGCTCGGCCGAGTTACTAAAGAGGGCAAGTACAACGGGAATGCGTACATCGCCTCGGACTGACGTCCGACCGATCTGAACGCGGTTAAAGAGTCCGTTCGAAAAGTCGTACGCGTTCGGTGTGGCACGGATCTGATCGTAATAGGCGGCTGGAAGCGGGGTGCCACTGATCTGCGCCCTCGCTTCGATATCCTGAGCGGTGGCCAAAGCG
>Ga0302127_10002136_pt1 | contig 11959 bp, 9 predicted proteins | sample CB4_SCM_MG_FD_204452 | JGI IMG/M metagenome (GOLD analysis project Ga0302127, IMG submission 204452) | Marine microbial communities from Western Arctic Ocean, Canada - CB4_SCM | ecosystem: Environmental > Aquatic > Marine > Oceanic | place: Canada: Western Arctic Ocean | collected 2017-09-24
CCAGGCACCGTGACGCAGGTACGCACGTCGGCACAGGAACTGATCCGGGTCGCTAAACGGCGCGGCTTCGCCGTGCTGCTAGTTGGTCATGTTACTAAGGAAGGCCTAATTGCTGGACCCCGCGTTCTAGAACACATGGTCGATACAGTCCTTCATTTCGAAGGCGAACGCGGCCATCAGTTCCGCCTATTGCGCGCCGTAAAAAATCGCTTTGGCGCGACCGATGAGATTGGCGTTTTTGAGATGTCCGACTCCGGCCTAGCCGAGGTTGCCAACCCGTCAGTACTATTCCTCGCCGACCGGGAAAACCCGGTCAGCGGAGCCTGTGTTTTTGCCGGTATGGAGGGAACCCGGCCGGTTCTCGTTGAGATTCAGTCATTAATCGCACCGTCGGTCCTGGCAACGCCGCGCCGAGCCGTAGTCGGCTGGGACTCTGGACGGCTAGCCATGATCCTGGCAGTACTCCAGGCCCGCTGCGGGTTGCGCATTGGCGGCTCCGACATCTATCTTAACATCGCCGGAGGTCTGCGTATCTCGGAACCAGCCGCTGATCTGTCAGTGGCCGCGGCCCTGCTGTCATCCCTATCCGACCGGCCCATGCCGGAAGGCACAGTTGTTTTCGGGGAGGTTGGTCTATCTGGCGAGGTACGACCAGTGTCGCACACGGAAAATCGTCTCAAAGAGGCGGCCAAGCTGGGCTTTACCCGTGCCGTCACGCCGAAGCGGCGGCGTGGGCGCGGCGAAACTACCCCCGGCATCACCATTCAGGAAATCAGCCATTTATCCGATCTACTGACGGTGTTTGGCATTGATGCTGGTACCGGAGCAGAGACGTGGGTAGCCCAGGCTCACCCTGTCGCCCTAGAAAAAAATCAATCCCAACCCCGGAACCGAGGCGATCATGCTTGATTCTTCTCCCCTCACCTGGATCGATATTGCCGTCGCCGGCATCGTTATAGTTTCCGCCCTCTTGGCCTTTTCGCGTGGCTTTATGCACGAGGTTCTTTCGGTCACCGCATGGGTTGGCGCCATATTCGCGATGATCTATAGTTTTCCTTATCTGCGCCCCTATGCTCACGACCTAATCAGTATAGAACTTATCGCCGACCTCGCCGCGGGGGCTACGATTTTTATCGTCAGCCTGATTGTATTCTCCCTGCTGACCAGCAGCGTCACGTCCCGTGTTAAGGACAGTGCACTGAACGCGCTAGACCGCTCTCTTGGATTTTTGTTTGGCCTCATCCGAGGTATGGCCCTGGTCTGCCTCGCTTATATTTTAATCAGCTGGATCTGGACTCCCGAAGAACGGCCTGACTGGTTGCAAGATGCGCGTAGCATTCCTGTTATCGAGGCCGGCGCGAACATCCTACGTTCTCTGGTACCGGGGCATCTACAAGATGCCGGGTCCGGAGCCGTAAGCCAGGCCCGTTCCGAAGCAGAACTCGCGATGGAAACCAAACGCATGCTTGACGAGATGCTTTTACCGCAACCAAAGAGTCCCGCGGCCAAGGATGAACCGGGTTATAGCAACATGCAGAGAGATGATATGAAACGGCTTATTGAGGGTGCTGGACAATAATGAAGCACCATCCCATCAACGGTCCTGCGAAGGTGCTATCAGCATGATCGATCACCCCTATTATGATGATAAAATGCGCGAAGAATGCGGTGTCTTTGGGGTGTCTGGCCACCCTGACGCGGCGGCGCTTACAGCGCTTGGTCTGCACGCCCTGCAGCATCGCGGCCAAGAGGCCGCCGGAATCGTCGCCTATGACGGAGAACAATTCCATAGCCACAGGGCAATGGGATTAGTCGGTGACAATTTTAGCTCTGAGGAAATCATTCAGCGCCTACCCGGCACCTCGGCAATCGGCCACAACCGCTACTCGACCGCCGGTGATACGGTTCTGCGCAACGTCCAACCGCTTTTTGCCGAATTTAGTTTCGGCGGGCTCGCCATCGCCCACAATGGAAATCTAACCAATGCCCGCAGCGTGCGGCGCGATCTGATTCAAAGGGGCTGCCTATTCCAGTCTACTACGGACACAGAAATTATCATCCAGCTGGTGGCGATTAGCTTGTATTCAACAGTCGCGGACCGCGTGATTGACGCGCTACACCAGGTCCAAGGCGCTTATTCTCTGGTCGCAATGACACGTAAAAAGATGATCGGCGTGCGCGATCCTTATGGCGTCCGCCCTCTGGTTCTCGGCCGCTTGGACGGCGCCTATATTTTATCTTCCGAGACCTGCGCGCTGGATATCATTGGCGCCGAGTTTGTCCGCGATGTAGAACCTGGCGAAATTATCATCATCGATGAAATAGGCCTGCACAGCGTCAAGCCATTCTCCAAGGTTAACCGGCGCTTTTGCATCTTCGAGTATATCTATTTCGCCCGGCCCGATAGCATCGTCGAGGATCGCAATGTCTACGACATTCGCAAGCGTATTGGCCAGGAGCTCGCTCTCGAAAGCCATATCGATGCTGATGTCATTATCCCAGTACCGGATTCCGGCGTGCCCGCGGCTCTCGGGTACGCAGCCAAATCAGGCTTACCATTTGAGCTCGGCATCATCCGCAATCACTATGTCGGCCGTACCTTCATCGAGCCTACGGACAACATCCGCCACCTCGGCGTCAAGCTGAAGCACAATGCCAACCGCAGTAACATCGCCGGCAAACGCGTAATTCTAATAGATGATTCCATTGTGCGCGGCACGACATCGCTGAAAATTGTCGCCATGGTGCGGGCCGCCGGTGCCACCGAGGTGCATATGCGCATTTCTAGCCCGCCGATAACCGGGTCATGTTTCTATGGCATCGACACGCCGAAGAAGGACCATCTTCTCGCTGCAAATTACGATGTTCCCGGCATGGCCAAGCGCATCGGCGTCGATTCTCTAGCCTTCATTTCCGTCGATGGACTTTACAAAGCCATTACTGCGGCAAAAAAGGACGTGGACGACCCGACCTTCTGCGATGCTTGCTTCACGGGCCATTACCCCATTCCACTATTAGACCGTGACGGCGGCCGCGAGCAACGGCAACTACCCTTGCTGGCGGAGAGTTGAGGGTGAACGCTGTTCAAAACGGGCGCCTCGATGGCCGCATTGCACTAATTACTGGGGCATCCCGCGGAATCGGCCGAGCTATTTCCCGACGCTTTGCCGCTGAAGGTGCACACGTCCTACTGCTTTCCCGCACCCAGGGGGCGCTAGAAGAATTGGACGACGAAATCCGTGCAGCTGGTGGGGCAGCAACACTAATTCCGGCCGACCTAAGCAAGCTGGATAGCATTGATCAGATTGCTACCGCCATCCACCACCGCTTTGGGCGGCTTGACATCCTGGTGGCCAATGCCGGTCAACTTGGCGTCCTCGGGCCATTATCTCACATGGAGTCAAAGGTTTGGTCCGAGACGTTGACGGTAAACGTCTCAGCCAATTGGCGAATCATCAGAGCGTTCGATCCATTATTACACCGTTCCGAAGCAGGCCGGGCAATTTTTGTTACCTCGGGGGTCGGCCGGAAGCCGCGCGCCTATTGGGGTGCCTATGCGGTCAGCAAGGCAGCGCTCGATATGCTCGTTAGCATTTATGCCGAAGAGACCGCAAAATCGAATCTGCGGGTAAATCTAGTCAACCCAGGAAAAATACGAACCGGCATGCGCGCCGCCGCATTTCCCGGCGAGGACCCCATGTCGTTGAAGGCCCCGGAAAGCCTAGCCGATCTTTTTGTCGGCCTAGCCGAAGCTGGTGACACTCGCCATGGAGAATGGATCGAAGTCGACTGACCGACGGACACCATACGACAGGACCCAGAAACGATAAACCGCGTAGCACGAAGGCAAGTTTCGTGCGAATTCTCCTGAAAGTATTTCTTAAGTCCTCCTATGAAATACTCCCTAAACGCTTGGCTAAAGTTGGGCGCGGAGTGAACCTCATCGCCGTCATCGGTTACGGGCAAGAGCCGGTCGTCGCATGGCTTGATAGCTTATTCCGACTTCCCCATCGCCCAAGCCCAAGCCCCCGTCATCTTTATCCGTGCAACAGCCGATTTAGGCGTATCCGTTCCGCTTGCCGCCGCCAACCCGCCACAAGCTGCCGAATTTAGCATGGATGCTTCGTACTGCACCCGACCATCATCCAGAAACGTCAGTAAAAGTCGACGGCCGAGGCGGTCATCCCAATCGAGCGCGACGTGCCCCGACTGATGAACAATAATGGGCAAGCGACCATTGGCACCCTGATCGCGAATAAATGCGGCGAGATGATCAACAGATTCAGCGCTCATGATGGCATGATCCTGGCCCAGGTCCCACTCTGATTGGCGAATATCGCTTATCTTTTGAGCAGGAAGAACATAGCCGGCATCCTCCAACGCACTGATGATCGCATCGAGCATCTGTGATCGCCGCCACCCCGACATACCTATACCGCTTAACATTACGTTTCAAATACCTGACTTTTCAAACCAATTTTAGCACGAGAATTGGAACCTTCTCAGTGCCTAGTAATGTAGATTACATAAAATCTTATAATACCTTCGTGGCTTCTTAAAAAAAATTCTAAGCTTATACCTTGAGCCGCCCGTACGTTCACGGAAAGGTTAATATGAGTGTGATCCTGATGCGCCCAAGGAGAGCGCGTGATGAACGGAGGCCCCCATGTTATCCAGCTGAAATCCTTAATTACCGCCATTGGTTGTCTCATGAAAACCGGCGACCACATATTTTCATCAAATAGAGGAGCACAAGAAATGAAAAATTTCGTTAATCACGCGCTTAAAAAGCTGCGGGGCGGAAACCTGGCAATTGGCATCAGCATACGTCAATGGCGGACAACCGATATCGGCCGACTTCTTAAACCTACAGATGTTGACTGGGTTAACATTGATATGGAGCATGGCTCCATGACGGTCGACCAAACCGCCGCACTAGCCATCGCTTGCCAGGATTCAAACATCACACCACTAGTACGCGTGCCTGGACTTGAACATCACCACGCCACCCGTGTCCTCGATAATGGTGCGATGGGGGTAATTTTCCCACATGTTGAGACGCCAGAGGATGCCGCGCGCCTTGTCGGCTATTGCAAATACCCGCCTGTTGGCCACCGTTCGGTGGTCGGGCGGATGGTGCATTTTGACTATCGCGCCATCCCGTCAAACGAGATCGCCGAAAAAGCTAATCTTGAAACCATGGTGGTAATCATGCTGGAAACCCCGAAAGGAATCGCCAATGCCAATGCTATCGCCGCCGTTCCCGGAGTTGATGTTATCACCATCGGCCCCGGAGACCTGAGCGCTGAAATGGGCATACCTGGCCAGTTCGACGATCCACAGTTCCTCGATGCTATTGCCGCCAATATAGCCGCCTGCAAGCGTCACGGGGTCATCGCCGGCTGCGGCAACGGCCCGCGACCCGAATTAGTGCGAACCTTCATCGAGGAAGGCGTCCGTTACGTCCAGGCCGGCGGCGACGTCAACTTTATGGCAGCAGGGGCAGCAGGGGCAGTAAAGTCCTTTCGGCGCTGAGATTAGCTGCTTCCTGCCCGCCATGGATCATTACGAGTAGAAGGTCATGATAACGTTTGAGAAGGCCGTAATGTTCAACCTACACTCCGTTAACTAACAAGCGTCCTTCCGTCATTTTCTCGTAAGAGCCGCAGACCGTTCAATATCCAGCGGCATAGCTGGAAATCTCGTCATGATGCGCCTTGAAGTTTTCAGTTGCCGGATCTTGTCTTCAAGGCAAAACGATGATTTTGCCAAAAAAACTCCGTTCCTCTATCAGCGCTTCAGCGGCAGCCGTTTCCGCCAGAGGAAATGTATGGCTAATGACAGGGGCCAACTTTCCTTCAGCGACCAGCCGCAATGCCTCAGCGATATCATCCTGGGTGTAGCCGGTGGAGCCAATGATCTGCAATTCGCGGCGCCAGACATAACGTAGGTCGATTTTAGGATCGAACCCCGCCGTGGCCCCGCAGACCAGCATCCGTCCGTACCGCGCCATGGCACGGATGGAGGGGATAAAGGTATCGCCCCCGGTGAAATTTACCACCACATCGACACCCTTTTTGCCCGTGATTTCCCAGGCCCGGCGGCTGAAGTCTTCGGTTCCATAGTCTATGACGTAATCGGCGCCCATATCGGTGAGCCGCTTGGCCTTTTCGGCCGAGCCGGCAGCTGCAAGGATTTCCGCACCAATCATACGGGCAATCTGCACGCAGGCCGTTCCGACCCCGCCGCTGGCACCAAGGATTAAAATTTTCTCGCCTGCTTTTAGCCCACCAATAGTGATCAGCATACGCAATGCCGTGCCATAGTTGATCGGCACCGCCGCCGCCGTAGTAAAGTCCAGGCCATCCGGTAAGCGCACCAGGTGGCTAACCGGCACCCGAACTTTTTCCGCCAGCCCACCCGGAACTTCTTCACCGATCAAACCTTCCGGCGTTTTGGGGTTAACTACTACCCGGTCGCCCGGATTCCAGCCTAAAGTAGCCACACCTAGACTTTCGACCTCGCCGGCGATATCGCCACCACTGATGAACGGCAGGGGTATTTTCACCCCCGGCATACCTTGGCGCGCCAGCACATCTAGATAATTCAAACCGACGGCGCGAACCCGCACAATGGCGTCACCGGGACGCGGCTCAGGATCTGGCCAATCCCCGTGAACCAGTTTGTCGACGCCACCATGCTCATCAAATCGAACCGCCTTCATGGATTTTAGTTCCTTCATCACAACCTGAACACATACTGTCGGTACTGAACTTACACGACTTTGGCATACAGCGTGACAGCAAGCTTGACCCACTGCCACCCTATGAAGGAGCATGGGGTCAATCCGGCAAATAGCCGGCACGGGGGTGTACATGAAAGCGTTGCTTGAGCCTTACCTGTCGCGGGACCGCTGCAAGAATATCTTCGTTGAATTAGTGAAGGTGCCGAGTCCGCAAACGGATCTATTGGAAGCAGAACCCCAGCTGCGTCGATTCATCGAGACGGCGTTGGAGCCTCATCTACGCGACATCGGCTTCGAGGCCATCCGCTATGATGGCATGGGGAACCTGATTGCCGAAATGGGCAGCAACCGCAATGGCCGCTCCTTAATGCTCATTGCTCACGCCATGAACCAGCCGCCGAATACAATGCCGGACCCTTATGACGGTAATGTCGTCGATGGCGCCCCATACGGTCTACCCGGCGAGGTCGTACGCGGCAAGGGCGCCAGCGAGCAGAAAAGCACCGTAGCCGCCATGCTACACGCGCTGGAAGCCGTGCGCGACGCCAAGGTTCCAATTAATGGAAAACTCTACTTCATCTGTTGCGTCTCGGGCGAAACCGGCCGTATAGAAGCTATTCAGAGCGTCGTCGAAGGCGAAGGTGTCCGCGCAGATATGGCCTTTGTCTATGGCAATCACCTAATGCTACAGATCGGCAACCGCGGCCGCGTCGACGTTGCCATTACCGTTCATGGCCAAGCCTGCCATTCCAGCCGCCCGCATGAAGGCTGCAACGCGGTGACCGGCGCCACCGAAGTCATCCACCTACTGAATTCAGAAATCTCGCAGGAACGTTCCCACCCCCAACTCGGACGGGCAACGCTGACCGTCAACGGCCTACACAGCAGCCCGCGCTCCACCCACACCGTGCAGGGTCGTGTTGACATCCACCTGGATCAGCGCCTGCTGCCCGGCGATGACCCCGACGCTGCGACAGAAGAAATCCGGAAAGTTGCCATGAAAGTGGACGGTATGACCGACCCCGTCAGCGGCAAGCCCTACCGTATTGAGGTTACTCAAGGCGCCTATATGTACCCCAGTCTGGTAACGGCTGAGTCGCCGGCGGTGATACAGCTTAACAAGGCCTTCATGGCAGTGCTGGGCCATGAACCCGAAACCATGTATGGCCAGTCGGCGTTCGATCAGGGCTATCTTAACCATGTCGGAATTTCGACAGTAAACTTCGGCTCGGGCGAGCAAGCCTTTGCCCATACGGACGATGATATCGCCTCGGTGGAGCGCACCTTCGATGCCGCCAGGGTCTATGCTTGGCTGGTCGCCGACTATCTTTCCGACAATGCTTGAGAGGAGAAGATACGCGTGAATGACGAGGTCAATCGCCGCCACAACCTAGGCTATTTCTTCAATGACTCCGTAAAGCAGTTTCCCGACAAGGTCGCCATTTTCGACCTATGGGGCAACCAGGAACGCCAATCCACATATCGCCAACTCGATGACCGCATGACCCGTGTTGCAGTCACCCTGGCACGCCTCGGCATCAAAGCCGGTGAACGGGTTGGCATGATGTGCGGAAACCGTACGGAGTTTCTAGAATTCTTCTTTGGCGCCATGCGAATCGGCGCCATTCCAGTGCCACTTAACAACCGGCTCGGCGACGAGACCCTGTCCTTTATTTTCAAGGATGCTGGTTGTGTCGCCGCTTTGATCGATCCCGGTTGTAATAAGAACGCTATCGACATCGCCGCCGGCGTGCCGTTGCGCCATTGCCTACTTCTCGATGAGACCCATGATGGCTTCCTGTCCTTTGAGGATGAAATGGCCATTGATGCGCCGCCGGTTGCATCGCCGCCCCTGGATGACGACGCGCAGGCCTTCCAACCTTACACCTCAGGCTCCACCGGGCGGCCCAAAGGCGCCATCATGACCCACCGAGGTATGCTCTGGTATATAGACTACAACCAGCGTTACTGGCCAGCGTTGCCGGACGACCGCGGCCTTATCGCCCTGCCGTTGTTTCACAAGAATGCATTGCGCGGCACCGTCAAGCCGCAACTCTTTGCCGGCGGCTCATTTGTACTAATGCCCGGCTATCAGCCAAAAGCGTACCTCGATGCTCTGTCCAAGTACCGCTGCACCTATTCGCGCGGCGTTGCCGCCGTCTTCACCATGTTTCTACAGCACCGCGACTACATCGAAAGCCTCGACCTAAGCGCCCTAAAAAGCATGGCCATCGGTTCCGCCGTGGTCGCGCCGGAACTTCTGGACATGGTTGGCAAAGCATTACCTGGCGTTGCCATTTCCGAAAGCTACGGACTGACAGAAGGCGGCAGCCCGCTACGCGCACCCTTGGATGGTCGCAAGGTACCTGTTGGCAGTGTCGGCGTGCCCGCGCCAGAAATAGAACTGAAGTTGATCGCCCCCAATGGCAGAGAGGATACCAATGAAGGCGAGATTGTCATCCGCTGCCCTTATGTCTGTCTCGGCTATCACAACCAGCCGGAGATTACGGCGCAAAAAATTCAGGATGGCTGGCTTCACACCGGCGACATCTTCTACCGCGACCCGGACGGTTTCTTTTTTTTCCGTAGCCGAATCGACGACATGTTTAGCTGCGGCGGCGAGAATGTTTACCCCAAGGAAGTCGAGAACCTATTGTTCAGTCACCCGGACGTATCGGACACGGTGGTTGTCCCCGTTACCCATGCGGTCAAGGGCCTAGCGCCTGCTGCCATGGTCGTGCCACGAGATGGGGCCACCATTACTGCCGATGACCTCAAGGCCTTCTGCCTGGATAAGGGCCCGGCCTACGCCCACCCCCGCCACATCGATCTGGTTGCTACCCTACCCCTAAATGGCGCCGGCAAGATCGACCGAAACGCCGTGCGAGCACTGCTCAATACCGCTTATATCAAGGTCATGGAGGCCGATCATGCCAACAAGCGGTGATTCGTTAACGATGGAGGACGCCCGCGTCTATGCTGAGGCGATGCTGGCGCGCCCGCCCCTGCACCAATGGCTCGGGGTTCGGATAGGCGACATAGACCTGCAAACCGACACTGTCACTGTTCACCTCCCTCATCGCGCCGAGTTGAGCCGGTCACCAGATCGGGCCGACTACCACGGTGGCATCATCGCCACTCTGATCGATATCGCCGGCCACGCCTGCCTCGCCGCCAAGCTGCGCCGCCGGATGCCTACTATCGACATGCGGATCGATTATCTGCGTCCCGCCGTCGAGACCGATCTGCGCGCCGTTGCCCGGGTAATTCGTTCTGGACGCACCATCGGTCTATGCGACATCGCGGTTTTCGATGATTCCAATCGACAAGTCGCCGCGGGCCGCTGCGTATTCAGCACGCGAGAAAATTAAGAAACGGTTCGATAACTTGGCTCTCTCCAGTCACTCAGAGACCCTACCCGAATCCGCCCGGCTTGAGGACAGCCGGCTGCTTACTGGGCATGGCCGCTTCGTCGCCGATGAAACGGAGGCGAACGAAGCGCACGCCGCCTTCGTTCGCTCTCCCTACGCCCACGCCCTCATCCACACCATCGATACGATGGATGCGGAGAATATGCCCGGCGTGATCGCGATCCTTACGGGCTCCGATTTAAAGGTTTCCGGTTTCGGCGGCATTCCTTGGGATGTACCGCCACCAGGAATACCGGATGATACGCCTATGGGCGCAACGGAGATTGCCGAACCTCAGCCCCTCATCGCCGATTCCCGAGTACTCTATGTCGGTCAGATCGTTGCCATGATAATTGCAGACACCATAAACCATGCCCGTGACGCGGCAGAGACGGTGGCAATTGAATGGCAGGCCTTGTCCACCGTCATAACCTTGGAACAGGCAGTTGCCAAAGGTGCTACGCCGCTATGGCCCGAACAATCTCCTGGCAATGTCTGCTTTACCATGCGCAAGGGCGATCCGGAAGCGACGAAAACAGCCATACGGGCGGCGACACACACGGTCAGCCTGCACCTCCGCAACAACCGCCTAACAGCGAACCCAATTGAGCCGCGCACTTATCTTGGTCGCTATGATGAAAAAACGCGCCGCTACACCCTGCGCACCCAGGCCGGCGCGCCGCATATGGTAAAACGTATCCTGACCGGGAACGTTCTACATATCGACGCCGACAAGCTGCGCGTCATCGTCCGCGATGTCGGCGGGGGCTTTGGTATGAAGAATGCCGTCTTTCCCGAAGAAGCTCTGGTATTGATCGCCGCCAAGCATGTTGGCAGCCCTGTCCGTTGGCAGGGGGAAAGGGGCGAATGCCTGCTCACCGATGTAGCTGCCCGCGATCAGGTTTGCACCATCACGCTCGCCCTGGATGCCGAAGGCCAATTCACAGGGCTGAAAGTCCGGACGCTCGCTAATCTCGGGAGTTACCTCGCCGGGCGCGGCGTCATTTCACCAGCTAACGCCGCCAAGGTCGTCTCTGGATGCTACCGGATACCCGCCGTAGACTTGGAGGTACGCGGCATTTACACTAATACCATGCCAACCGCGCCCTATCGTGGCGCGGGCCAACCGGAGCAGATCTATTTTCTCGAACGTATCATTGATGCGGCGGCACGACAGACAGGCATCGACCGAGCCGCGTTGCGCCGACGCAATATGCTCCGCCCCAACGATCTACCTTATAATACCCCCTGCGGCATACGATACGAAGAAGGCGACTTTTCCTTTGCGCTCGATGCGGCAATTAAACGGGCAGAGTGGACAAGCTTCGCCGCCCGACAAGAAGAGGCCTTAGAAAATGGTCAATGGCGCGGTATTGGCGTCGCCATGTCATTCGAGGCCAAGGCTATGGACCGGCCCGAAAACGCAATCATTCGTATAGGTAGCGACGGCAGGGCCGAAGTTATCGTCGGTACAATTTCCAGCGGCCAAGGGCACGAGACCGCATACGCGCGGCTGATATCAAAAAAGTTAGCCATTCCCGTCGATGCCATCACGGTCATTCAAGGAGATACGGATTTAGTGGCCCAAGGTGGCGGCACCGCCGCCAGCCGCTCAATCTTAATCGGTGGGTCGGCCATCGCCATAGCGTCGGACGTACTTATCGAAAAGGCACGAATGCTCGCCGCCGAAGCGCTGGAAGCAGCGGTAACCGATCTCGAGTTTGTCGAAGGTACGTTTCAGATACGGGGAACTGACCGTCATATCACCCTGGCAGCGCTAGCTGTTGAAAATCAACTATCCGGC
>Ga0302127_10002137_pt1 | contig 11954 bp, 10 predicted proteins | sample CB4_SCM_MG_FD_204452 | JGI IMG/M metagenome (GOLD analysis project Ga0302127, IMG submission 204452) | Marine microbial communities from Western Arctic Ocean, Canada - CB4_SCM | ecosystem: Environmental > Aquatic > Marine > Oceanic | place: Canada: Western Arctic Ocean | collected 2017-09-24
GCCAACGGTTTAATTTCAGCTTGCGCAAACCGATGCGCCATGTCGCGTAGTGCTTCAATTTCATCGCCTAAACTAAAGTTCATACTGGTGGTAAACATCGTCCTTCCTCGTAAGCCGTATAAATTCCGCCGAACGATATCGTGGATTCGGCGTGTATCGAGGATCTTAACGGAGTACTTCGAGAAAAACTTGATCTAGCAGTGACGCGCTCGAGATATGAAATAGCTGAAGGAATTTGAGCGGTTGAGCTACGGTCAAACGATTCGTCTGGGGCTAACTAGCTTTTGCGGTGCCGCAGAAACCACCCTCGGCATTGGAGTTTTACGTACATAACTAAAACTACCCACGCGATTCTTAACACGGTGAACCCTTGGCCTAAGACGCTGACCAGACCTTCATCCACAAACAGCTGCCCGGCGGGCCGCGCGGGTGGGGATTTGGAATTGTCGGATTGTTCGACCATAGTCAAAGTATCGGCGACGCATCGGATTTCTGATCGGCGGCGGTCGCTTTTTGAGCATTCGTTGCAATTCTTTGCATGGAAGCACGCAATTCCGCCAATTCCGTCGCTAAAAACCGGAACTAGGCCAACTATTTTCAACAAATGCCGGAACCTCGCCAACGAATTGGCGCCTTTTGCCGGCGGCTTTGCGTCGTGACCACGATCGATTCGTATCGTTCAAAATCAGTAAGTTCAAAGCGTATTGAGTATACTTTCGGCGACATTTCGAGTTATCCCTCTACCTGCCCCTAACCGACCAAAATTTGTAACCGCATGACTATTCATCGATTTTCAGCTGACTGTGCCACGCTCGGTTGAGCGTGCTCTGGGTAAATCATTGACAGTCGTTAAGCCGCGCCGCATGAATCTGATCTCAGTTTCAATTTGGGCTTGCGCAATCCTCAGCGCGTTCGTGCATTGTGCGGTAGCCATTGAGCTATACAACGATAACGGGCGCATCGCCGTCGCCGAAGCTAAGTTTCTCGGTGGCATTCAATACGCGAACGGCATCAATTACGGATTCGGTGCACTCGATAGCCCAGGTGAAACGCAGCGCGCCACCTTGTCGTTAGGGGTAAAACCGAAACTCGATATTAAGTGGCAGTTTGAACGTAGCGAACTCTACAGCACGTTCTCGATGGTCGCTGCGACCACAACCTTAGATGGCGAGTTGTCCGGCCAAGTCGCACGCTCGGGCGATCGCGCCATTGATACTGATTCGACAAAAATCGGTTGGCGTAACGACGTTTTTGATCTTTCAGTCGGGGGACAAGAATTCACCATCGGCGATGGTTTTGTCGTTGGAGATGGTAACTTTAATAAAGGCGCGGCCGATGGGCAGTACTGGATTGGTGCGTTTAGCGCGTGGCGCAACAGTGCTGTATTGCGCGTTAACACGAAACCAATTCGCGCCGATTTCTTTTGGCTGCGCACCGATGACGACCTAGGTGATGCCCGAGTTGCCGGCATAAATGTCGAGACGACCACCAAGGATACGTTCGGCACCCTGGGTTTAATGTTTTTGGAAATCATTGACGACGACGGTTTTACTCTCGAAGGCATGCAAGTCGCGAGCGTGCGCGGCGCGGACATTAAAGTGCCGGGCATCGAGAACCTTAAACTATTCGGCGAATTCGTGATCGAGCGCGGCCAAAGTGATCTAACCGGCCGAGATATCGATGCTAACGGTTGGTACATCGAAGCGAACTACCAAGTATTCGACATAATGTGGTCGCCGAAATTTTACTATCGATTTTCTCATTTCTCAGGTGATGAAGCGGGTTCGAGTGACAACGAAGAATACCGGGGCTTGTTTTTCACGATCTTCAAGCGAGATTGGGATACCTGGTACCAAGGCGAGATCACCGGCGAGTTCCATTTATTTAATCAGAACCAAATTACCCAAATGGCTAAGCTAAAAGTTTACCCGCGTGCGGATTTATCGCTCGGTTTTTGGTATTACACCCACGACTTAGATACGCCGCAATATTTCGGCACCCCGGTTAGCGACACCGATTGGGCCGAAGAGATCAATCTTGGCATCGAGTACTACCCGAGCGATCGCCTCTACACTTATTGGGGGTTTGCCTGGGGAACCCCACACCAAGGGGCGGTCGATATCTTTGGTGACGACGATGACACTTTTGTCGTGCAAATGTTTTTGTCCTATACCTATCGCTAAACCTAATCGTCTTGGAGAAATTATGGCTACCGTAGAACTTATCGAATATGACGCCGCGTCACCCGAAGTACGCGCAATCTATGACGACATTCGGGTGGTTCGACAATCGGACTTTATTAATAATTTCTGGAAGGGCTTGGCGAACAATCCAGAACAGCTGCGCAGGACATGGGAAGGTATTAAGGAGGTCATGGCCCCGGGCGCTCTAGATCCGCTAACGAAGGAATTGATCTACATCGCCGTGTCGGCGGCAAATAAGTGTGAATACTGCATCCATTCTCACACGGCTGCGGCGCGGGCCAAGGGCATGACGGACGATCAATATTCAGAGCTGATGTCCGTAATCGGCATGGCGCACTCAACAAATGGTTTGGTTACGACGATGCAAATCGAGGTCGATGATGCATTTAACGTTGCTAGCTAATTTACCGCGCCCGACAGTTTGCGATATCCGATTTATCGAATAACCCAGCCCGGCAATATCACACGGTCCAAAAGACCCACTCGACAATAACCAGCGAACTAAGAGCGATTGAGGTCCCGATAGACCGCTGTTTCGAAATCGACCGATCCGGGATACGAACCGACGTCTTGAAACGGCAGAATCTGCGAACTCCAAATGCCGCCGATACCGTTTTGTCGGTCGATCCAATAGTAAGTGTTGGCTAATCCGGCCCACGAGAGTTGGCCGGCAGGCCGCCCGGTCGGCGCAGGCTCGTCGTTGACCTGGAACGTGTAGGCCCAAGATTTCGATAGCCCAGGAAAAAAATCACCATCGTTGGCGAGTTGCGCAATGGAACTCACCCAGGCGCCGCTTTTCAGATCGCCAAGACCATTTTGCGCCATCATCGAGAGGGTTTCGGGCTTTAGTACACGCCCCTGTGGACCGTCGCCGTCGTTTAAGATCATGCGTATAAACTTCATGTAGTCGCCCAAGGTCGCATAGAGGCCGTGGCCGCCCATATCCATTTCTGGTGGTTGCGGCAGCACCACTTCGGGGTGCGCCGAAAGTGTGCCTTCGGGGCTGCGCATATGCATCGCGACTAAACGTTCACGCATCGACTCGGTCATATTGAAAGCGGTGTCGTGCATTTCCAATGGCGTGAACACGCGTTCATCGAGGACGGCGCCAAGACGTTTGCCGGTTAAGCTTTCGACGATTTTGCCCACCCAGTCTGTCCCGCAACCGTAGGTCCAACGTTCCCCCGGATCGTGCAACAGTACATCTTTTACTGAATCAAACGTGCAGCTGAGTATTGATGGAATTTCCTGCGCTGTGCGGTAGCGTAATAAGTCCGCACTGAAAAAGTCGTAGCACATCCCGGAGGTATGCAACATCAATTGATTGACGGTGATGTCCGATTTCGGTGGCCGCGTTTGCGCTTCGCCGTTTGCATCGAAGCCTTCTAGTACTTCGATGTCAGCAATCTCCGGCATATAGTCCCGTGCAGCGTCGTTTAAAGAAATTTTGCCTTGTTCGACGAGCTGCATGAGTGCAACCCCCGTGACTGCTTTTGTACACGACGCTAAAAGCATCACGGAATCTATGGTCATGGCCTGGCTTTGACCGAGCTTGCGTACCCCGGCGGCACCCTCGTAGTAGTTTCCTGTTTTGTCCGTCGCCATGGCCACCACCCCGGGCGCACCGCCGGCGCGGCTCACCGTATTGGCGAGGATATCGTTTGCTTCTTGAGTCAATAAATCCGACATTGCGGTCCTCTTAGAACGTTAAAACAGTTACGGCGCCAGCGCGGCGTGCCCCAGTATTTAAGATCGCGTCGCTAGTTATCCGCCAGCGGTGCGGCTTGTTTGGGCATTAACTCCGTTAAGGCGATAACCGTGGATTCGACTCCGGTGCGCACGGACACTTCCGGCGCGATTTTGAAAAGTGGCGAGTGATGGCTAGGCACGGCTGTTCCGCCCGCCGCCTCGCGCTCGAAATCCTCTGCCGGGGTACCGCCGACTATCCAATAGACACTTCGAATGGCTGGGTCGGTCGTGAAAAACGGAAAATCCTCTGCGCCCATCCCTTTTGAGGGGATATCGACGACTCGTTCCGGGCCAACTTGCGCCGACCAGGCGCGGCGCAAACGCCGCACGAGTTCTGGATCATTAATTGTGGGTGGTACGCCCTCGTCGGAAACAATCACTTCAGGTAGCTTGTCGTCCGGTAGCCCCGCCACGCGGCCCATATTCTCGGCGATACGCTTGATGCCGTTCAACAATAAATCACGTGTCTCAAGATCCGTATTGCGTACGGTCAGCTGTAAGTGTGCGCGATCGGAAATAATGTTGTGTTTCGTGCCCGAATGAAACGATCCGACCGTCACAACCCCCGGGTCACGCGGTGACAATTCGCGCGCGACCAAGGTTTGCAGTGCCAGCACGATCTGCGCGCCGAGCACGATCGGATCTTTGCCTCGATGAGGACTTGCGCCATGCGCGCCGACCCCGTGAATGATGATGTCGACGGTGTCCGCTCCAGCGAAAGGACTGCCCTCGGAGACAACGATTAAACCAGCAGTTCGACTTGAACCAACATGCAAGGCCAGCGCAAAGTCGGGCTTACCAAAGCGCTGCCACAGATTGTCTTCCATCATCATGCGCGCGCCGATCAAGCGTTCTTCTCCTGGTTGCACGAGCAGCATGAGGGTGCCCTGCCATTGATCTTTGTGTGCCGCCATGTGACGGGCTGTGCCTACTAAGCTGGTAATGTGCACGTCATGACCGCAAGCATGCATGGTATGGACGGATTGTTTTGTGATCGGGCTAATTTGCTGCTTCTTAGAAGCGTTCGCGAGTCCGGATTTCTCCTCGATCGGCAACCCGTCCATATCCGCACGCATCATGACCATTGGCCCTTCGCCATTCTTTAAGATGCCGACGACTCCGGTACCGCCGATTTTCTCGGTTACCTCAAATCCAGCGTCGCGAAGCTCTTTGGCCATTCGCGCGGCCGTTTCGAATTCCGCGATAGACAGTTCAGGATTGCGATGAAAATGATCAAACAGGCTCATGAGATGAGCGTCGTAGTCCGATTTTACTGCATCGTCTAGCTCGGCCGATTGCACAACCAGGGCTGAGGTGAATAGCGCACAGAAAAGTAACAAACTCAGGAATCGCATTAGAGATTTCTCACATTTGGCGTTACAGTTCAGTGTACCCGGCATCGCTGTAGAATGTGAGCGACGCTAGCGCCGCAAGTATTGTTGGACTCAGGTCGGGTACGGATTACTAATTTATTTGCTCGCTAATTTTCCTATGTCTAGATCTGCACGTGAACGTGTTATTCAATTCGAAGGCGCAGTCAATGTTCGGGATCTTGGTGGCATTAACACCCTGAACGGTAGGACCACACGCTTTGGGGTTATTTATCGAGGTGACGGGCTGGCCGGATTAACCGATAGCGACCTCGTCAGTTTCAATTCCTTGAGCATTCGCAGCGTGATCGATTTGCGCGGCGACGATGAACGAGAGCGGGCGCCGGATCGTTTTCCGATCGGTTCAAAGCCGGAGGTTCTGTTGCGTGGGTTTATGCCGCAAGGCTCACTCGTGATGATGGAAGGCGTGAACAAACTAGGCGCGGACGCGGCCGCCGCTGCGCAGTTGATGCGCACAAACTATGCGCGGATTCCATTCGAACATACCCGCGAGTTCCGCGACATCATGCACTTTATTATCGATCACGCTAAGGCGCCGCATTTTGTGCACTGTAGTTTCGGCAAAGATCGAACCGGGATCGTCGCGGCGTTTATTCTGCGCGCCTTAGATGTGCATATCGACGACGTCGTCGCAGATTTCGAAATGACAAAAGTCGATATGCAAGCTCTCGACTTGTTCGACGCATGCGCGCGGCAAGACGCCGTCGAGGCCATTATGGCCGCGCCTGCGGAGTACGTTCTCGCCTGCCTCGATGCGATAGATACCCGCTACGGCGATTTTAATGCCTACCTTGACCAGGCATTGGATTTCGGTCAAACGGAGCGCGATGCGCTCGCGAGCCTGCTGCTCGAATAGCGCACTCTGCCCCCACCCTATAATTTGTTTTTCGCGCGCAGCCCCTCTATTTTTGGGTCGCGAACGATCACACCTTTGCTATACAGCTCTTTGAACTCGTCTTCGTTGTAGCCCAGCTCGCCGCCCAGGATCTCTTCGTTATGCTCGCCAAGATAGGGTGCGCGGAACGGGACGTCGGATGCCATGGTTGAAAACTTGTAGGGCGACCGTGCGACCGGAGTCGTCCCGAGTTCCGGATGCGGCACGTCTTGAAATAATTCACGCGCCTTGATTTGCTGGTGTTGGGGTACTTGGTCTATTTCCAAAATTGGTGCTGAAGGAACGCGGAATTCCGCTAGTACTTTGAGCGCCTGTTCGTCATTGTCAAAGGTTTGCAGCCATTGCTCGATAATTGCTCGAACCTCCGGGCGCCGCGAGCAACGCGCTTCTTGGGTTGCAAAACGCTCGTCATGCTCAAGCTCCGGCATACCCATCGCTTTGACGAGCGGCGGCCATTGATGTTCCGCGACCGCGAATACGATGTAGCCGTCCTTTGCCTGATAGGTGCCGTAGGGACAAATCGAATAAAAATCGCCACCAAAGCGCCTCGGTTGAACGCCACTGTCGCCCATCATCGACATGGGGAAATTCACGTAATCGAGATACACCAACGACTCAAGTTGCGAGACGTCAATGTACTGGCCCTCGCCGTCAACGGTACGTTGATATAGCGCTGCACAAATGGCGAGCGCTGAGTGAACCCCGGCATTCGGATCACCGATGTAGTTGCCGACATATTGCGGCGGACCATCGGGATCGCCAGTCATGGCCATCATGCCGCTTTGTGCCTGAGCGATGATATCGAAGCTGGGTAGCTTCGCCGACGGGCCTTCCTGACCAAATCCGGAAATCGAACTCATGATGAGTTTTGGGTTAATCGCTTTTAAGGTTTCGTAATCAAAGCCGTACTTCGCCATTACCCCAGGACTATAGTTTTCGATAACCACGTCCACATTGCGGACTAAATCGTGAATGATCTTTTGACCTTCAGCGCTGGCGAATTCGATCGCAAGGCTTTTCTTGCCGGCGCATGCGGCGAGGAAGAATCCGCTAACGCCAGGCGCGACCATATGAATCTTTCGACCGAGGTCACCCGCTGGGGTGCGCTCGACTTTGATCACCTCCGCACCAAAATCTGCTAGCAAACGTGTTGCAGCGGGCCCGGCGAGATACTGGGTAAAATCAAGCACTTTTATCCCAGCCAACATTTTCTTACGTTTTGTCGAAGCGCTCATTTGCATTCCTTTTTTCGAAATTTTTATCTAGCCGCAATTGTGAAAACCGATCGCATAATCGCGGACGAGTATTTTGAAATTTCGGCATTCGTGCCACCAACATCCAATTTCAAGCACTAACCGGTTGGCTGTGACATCGGCAATGTGGCGTTACCAATAATCTGTTTCATCACGTCCACGGATGCGCCACAAATGTGCGTCATCAGCGCATCGGCGAATGTGCGCGCAACGGGATATTCCCATATATAACCTCATCCGCCGAGTAATTGCAGGCATCGATTCATCGCCTTGCCCGTCGCTAGGCTCTGTTCGACTCAGGTATCGGCCATTTTTAACTTTCAGAACTCGATGTCGAGCGACGATGTTTGCAATGATCTGTTCATTCCCCTAGCGGGTAAACCGACGGAATGTATACAAAATTCGCGGTGTTCGCAGCGACATCGGTAATTGATCGCATCGTCGGAATCGTTTGAACCAACCGTGCCGGTTTCTTTTTAAGTATGGTTCTGCACGTAGCATCTAATTTTACTGTAACTGTCGCGTTGCAACGGCTACGCTTGATCGAGGCGAACGATTGATTAATAAACCGGCCCGCGATTTTATCGCACGGAGCCTCACCGCTTTAACGAATGTCCGCAACGACATCTGGGAAAATATATGAACCTTCGTGAATTATTTCTCGCCACGCTCCTAATTTTCTGTATCCATTTGCCGGTCGCCGCTGTCGCCGATCCGGGAACGGTCATCGAATCCTTGCTAACGCCGCCGACTATCGAGCCGAGCCCGGGGTTCACATCGCAGTTACTGATCCCGCCAGGAAAACTTTACGACCCGTTGATCATGCTGCCAATGGGGAACGTCACCTGGCTCAACGATGATGGCGGTGAGGAGAAAGATAAGGGCAGTCGGCTTTTAGCAATCGGTCCCAACGGGGAGATTTCGATTCTCGCCGACATTGGAAAATTATTGCCAACGGTTGGCTTCGACGTCGCGCCTAAAGGCTTTGGTGAATACGGCGGCCAGGTGTTTTCCTTAGCTCAACCGAAAGTCGCGATGGCCGGCGCGTTGTCGAATCATGTTGTGCAGCGCGTCGTTCCGGAACGCGATTTTGAGGCGAGCGTCTTTTGTGAATTGCCCGACGCCGGTACAAAGAAAGTGTCCGGATTTGGCCTCGATGCGCGATTCGGGCCGCAAGGATCGCTGTTCGCGAACAAAATGTACGTTGTGACCATCCTAAATAATGCGATTTATCAAGTCACCGCTGACGGGAAGTGTGTCCCATTCGTTGTGTTCGACGATGGCCGCTACAGCGCGCCAGCGACGGTGACGTTTACGCCGGACGGCCTTCAGATGTTGGTGTCAGTGAGTGTCGGTGAGTTTGATATCACGAGTCTGGAACAACCGCGTGGGGCAATTGTTGCTGTTTCGCCGCGTGGGGTCGTTGACGAGGAGCCGCTGTATAGCGGCGATGGCAAGCCCATGGGGATGAACTATGCGCCATCAAATTTCGGTGCCTACGGCGGCCAACTATTTTTTGCCGACGTCGATCGATATGAAGTGCCGGTACCTATGACGCAGCGTTTACAGGCGGACGGCAAGGTTTATCGTTTAGCCGCCGATGGCAGTGTGGCACTCGTCGCAAGCGGGTTTATCAATCCAGTCGGCGTTCAATTCGTGCAAGGTTCACTGTGGGTATCCGATATAAACGGGGACTTTATCGCCGGTAAGCGCGAACTTCCTGATGGTTTCGTCGTCAAGATTTCAATCGAGTAATCGCCTGATAGCGTTAGACAACGCGCTACACTCAGTGCGCAACTTTTCCCGAATAGATTCGCACTCTAATCGGGCGGCAATTTCGAGCGTCACGATCAAGTGCGAATACGCCCTAGGCGTGCCCGTTAACCAGCCGCGGCTGCCGCCGGTACATCAGCTTCGGAGAACACCGCGCCAGCGTTATCGCCCTGGGTCCAGATGAACTCCAGCCGCGCTTTCGCGATGCGCCAGCCATCCGCCGTGCGTTTAAATTCCCAGTCGTAACGCCCGCCCGATTGAAAGTTTTGATGCGGCTGGTCTGCGTGCGGTAGCGCCGTAAAGATTAAATTTCCATGACCGATGGCGGTATCGGACCCGGTGACTTCGAAGTCGAGGTTTACCATGACGTGCTGCATTGCTTCATAGACGTGGTCCATATTGGATTTGCACACATCGTGAATTGCGCCGCGACCACACATCGTGCCAAATTCATTCGCGAAATCAAACTCCGCGTCTTCAGTAAAACAATCCGCCCAGGCTGTCCAATCGAACCGGTCGGCGCGCCGATGGTAGGAATTAATAAGGCTCCCTAAGCCGAGTTGATCTTCTAGTTCTTGTAGTCTTGCTTCCATGTCACTAGCCATAGCATTCTCCTGCGTTATTGCTAAGTTCGTTGAAATTAAGTCCAGCTGGGATCGCCCTCGATATGTTCCCACATTTGAATCATATTGCCGTCCTTATCGTAGAACAGAAACGAGCGGCCGATGTTTGCGCACTGCCAAACATACTCGGTTTGCGTTTCGTATCCGGCAGCGCGAACTTTTGCAAAAAATGCGTCAATATCGTCGCAAACCAATCCGAGTTCGTGAAATCCGGTATGGCCATAACGAAGATTTTCCGGTGGCGTTTTTTTGATCGATGGGTTTTCGCATCCTTGTAGCTCTATCAGCGCACCCTCTTTCGAACTCAACAATGCCATTTTAGAGCGCGCATTTTTTACTTTGAAAATGTCGTCGAGTAGCTCAGGGTACATGTAAGTCTGTGGCCCTGGCTCCCGGCCATCTGGGATCACTGTGTTGATCGCCACCTCGAAGCCCATCACATCGCGCCACAGGTGGACCGCTTCGTCTAAATCGGAAACAAAAATCGCCATGTGATGAAAACGCATAGAGCATGCCTCACGTTGGGTAATTCTGCTGTTCGCGCCCGCGTGCACCCGAAATTGCTGTGGCGCAGCAGAGCGGTTGTCGAACGGACCTTATGAGCTAAGTGTACAGCGCCATCAGCTTCTGAATAGCTGGGCGATATTCACCAATCGGCAAAATACCGCCATCAATCGTTGTGAGCCTCGAAAGAAAGCGCTACCGTATGTGACTCCAGGTTCTTAGAACTTCAGTCACGAGGAGCGGATTATGCAAGCCATTGTTAACGGGGGCTGCATCTCGGCCGATTCCCACATCGTCGAAGCCCCGAACTGCTATACCGACTACATCGAACCCAAACTTCGTGATCGCGCACCGCACATGGCGGTCGATGATCGCGGTGGCGACATCTACGTTATTCCCGGCATGGAAGGTGTCTCTATCCCACTCGGCTTAGTCGCAGGCGCTGGGGTGCCTTCAGAAGACTTAATCGCGCGACGCGACGGTGCAAAATTCGTCGAGCTGCATAAAAGTGGATCGCAAGCGCGCTATCGCGCCGCGGACCAGGAACGAGACGGAATTGCCGGCGAAATACTCTATGCGTCGATCGGCATGGTGCTGTGTAACCACGAAGATTTCGAATATAAATCGGCCTGCATGCAAGCGTATAACCGTTGGCTGGCAGAGTACTGCAGTGAAGCACCGGACCGATTATTTGGCTTAGCTCAAACGTCCGTATCTTCGGTCGAAGAAGCCATTGAGGATGTGCGCCGCGCAAAAGAAATGGGTTTTGTTGGCATGATGATGCCAGGCGATCCGCAACACGGAGATTACGATCAACCACTCTATGATCCGTTATGGGAGTGCGCGGCGGATCTTGAGATGCCGATATGTTTTCATATCTTGACTTCTAAGAGCTCCAGTACGCAGACCATTTTCGGTCAAGTCCGTGGCAATCGGATCAATGGATTTATGAACATTATCCGCGGCGTCCAGGACATCGTTGGATTGTTCGTGCTGGGCGGCGTTTTTGATCGACACCCGAAACTTAAGCTCGTTATCGCAGAAGGGGATGCTGGCTGGTTGCCGCACTATATCTATCGTATCGACCACGCCTATGACCGTCACGGTTATTGGATGGAAGGACGGGGCTTGGCGAAAAAGCCGAGTGATTATATCAACGAGAATGTTTATTTTACGTTCCAGGACGATTGGGTCGCATTTAAAAATGTTGCAGAATTGAATCCGCGACGACTTTTGTGGGCGAATGATTTCCCGCATACGGATTCAACCTGGCCGCTATCTCAAGAGCTACTAACCGAGCACAGTAGTTGCATTACGGACGAGCAGCGTCAATGGATTGTTAGAGACAATACGAAAGAGCTCTTCAATTTGAATTGTTAGCTCCTGCGTGGAATACCGTTGGCGCGATTTTACGTTTTCGTAGAGGGTTTCGCGGGGTCGCTTAAAGTGTTTTGGCCTCGCCCGCGACATAGGTGAGCAAATCACGTCCGAACGGATCGCCGATTTTCTGGAGCGAGAATTGCGCATCGCACGTTAGACGCTGAAGGCGAATTCCAGCAGCT
>Ga0302127_10002142_pt1 | contig 11945 bp, 14 predicted proteins | sample CB4_SCM_MG_FD_204452 | JGI IMG/M metagenome (GOLD analysis project Ga0302127, IMG submission 204452) | Marine microbial communities from Western Arctic Ocean, Canada - CB4_SCM | ecosystem: Environmental > Aquatic > Marine > Oceanic | place: Canada: Western Arctic Ocean | collected 2017-09-24
GACGGATATAGTGTTCTAACTGGGTTCGAAGGTTAGAGCGGATATGTACGTGATGTGGGCTGGCACTTTTGCAAATACTGCTACATTGGAGTGACCAAAGAGACCTTTGAGTCTGGTACACGCACCTGCAACCGCCCTAAGGCTACGCGAACGGCAAAGCAGGCAAGGTCGACTTCAGCAGGCTCATCCATCGCGCGCCCATTGCGCAGACAGAACCGACTGCCATGCAGCGGACAGCGTACGGTTTCTCCATGCAGCGCACCCATCGATAGTGAAGCATCCTCATGAGTGCAGGTATCAGCAACCGCCAATGGCGTACCGGCGACGTTGGCGATCAGAACTCTCTTACTGGCGGTATCGACACGCCGCATGCTCCCCGGTGGCAGGTCATCCAGCCGTCCGGCATCAATCCATGAAGCGGCTTCCCGTTTCAGTTCGTCAGAGTCCATCACTTGGTTCGTGGGTTGGGGTATCAATGATGGATCCTTCATGTGTAGCCGTTTCAGGTGAGAACCAAGCAAGTTGGTCATGCAGGCGTACAACGCTGCCTATAATCAGGAGCGTTGGCGCCTTAACTTTAGCAGCAAAGACAGCCTCAGCCAGTGTATCCAGGGTGCCGCTGATCACTTTCTGATTCACCGTGGTTCCTTGCTGAATCAGCGCTGCGGGGGTAGTTGGTGCAAGTCCATGATTGACCATCTCCCGACAGATGGTATCCAGGCCAGTCAGCCCCATATAGACGACGACTGTTTGTGCGGGTTGGCACAGTGCATCCCAATTAAGATCAACGCTGCCATCTTTAAGGTGTCCCGTCACGAAAAGACAGGATTGCGCGTGATCTCGATGGGTCAGTGGAATCCCGGCATAAGAAGCACAGCCTGCTGCAGCGGTAATGCCTGGAATAACCTGGAAAGGAATATCATGTGTCACCAGATCTTCGATTTCCTCACCGCCACGCCCGAAGATAAATGGGTCACCACCTTTGAGGCGCAGCACGCGTTTACCCTGTTGGGCCAGCGTCAGCAGCAACTGATTGATATCCGGTTGTGCCACTGCGTGATTGGATTTTTCCTTTCCCACGTAGATCCGCTCGGCATCACGGCGCACCAGGTCGACAATAGCCGGGGCCACCAGTCGATCATACAGTACCACGTCAGCACGCTGCATTAGCCGTAGAGCTCTGAATGTCAGCAAGTCAGGATCTCCTGGGCCGGCACCAACGAGGTAGACCTCGCCGCGACTATAGTCATTGTCCGACGTGACGCTGATCATGCGTGTTAGCTCTTTTTTCGCTTGGCGTTCTTTGCCTGCAAACACCAGCTCGGCCACGCGACCTTGGAAGACCTCCTCCCAGAAGGCGCGCCGCGCGCCGGTTTCGGTTAGTGCAGTTTTGACGCTATCACGAAACTGCCCAGCGAGATCTGCGAGACGCCCATAAGCGGCGGGGATCAGGGTTTCTAGGCGAGCCTTGAGTAGTCGGGCAAGTACCGGTGAGGTGCCGCTGGTGCCAATTGCAATAATGACCGGTGAGCGATCGACGATAGAAGGCACGGTAAATGTACAAAGGTCCGGCTGATCTACGACGTTGACCGGGATTTGTTTTGTCTGCGCAGCCTGTGACACCGCCTGGTTAACAGCGCGATCGTCGGTGGCGGCAATGACAATCCGGGCATTTTCAAGTTGTGCCGGATCAAAGCGTGTCGGAATCCATTTCAGTGTGCCGGAAGCGACGTATGCTTGTAGCGTGGTTTCTAGTTGTGGAGCCACAACGGTTACCCGAGCTCCTGCGCGCAGCAGCAGGTCTATTTTGCGCTCGGCGATCCTTCCCCCACCCACTACCAGGCAGGGTATGTCGCGCAGTTTGAGAAAGACTGGAAGGGCGTCCATGAATCAGAGTTTATTACGGGGCAGTGGTCATTGTGCGTGCCGCACTGGCTGGGTGCTATATCCAGATGGCAATACAAGCAAATTCCGCATCAGCGCCGGCATTTGCTTCGACATTGTTGCCCCTTCTAGCTGATATAGACTTTCACCGCAGGCAGCAGAAAAAATAAGGTTTGGTGTAATGGATCCAGCGCTCTGGCTGGTTAAGGGTGCGGGTCAAGCCCATGGGGAGAGAGCATCCCGCTAAATTGACAACAGCTAGAATCCGGCCTTGGCGTAAAGCGCCTGCGCTCGCACTGGGTCGCGTTCGATTCCACGACCCTGCTCAAGCATCTGTGCCAGCGCTACCATCGCCCCTTCGAGACCTTGAGTTATCCCAAGCTCAAACCAGTGCACTGCCCGGGCGTCATCTTGTTGAACGCAGTCGCCATCCATATACATAAAGCCAAGGCCATGCAGGGCAAGGCCATACTCCTGGGCAGCCGCGCGCTTCATCCATTTGTAGGCAAGCTGTTCATTGCGGACAAGGCCAAGACCATTCTGGTACATAATGGCCAGACGGTATTGGGCCTCGGCGCTGTCATTTTCAGCGAGCCCCGACAGCAACTGCATTGCCCGGGAAAAATGCTTGGCTTCAAAGGCGGCAATGCCACTGGTGAGCTGCAGTGCGATATCTTCAGGTGTATTCATGGTCTGGTGTATGGTTTGTCTGTTACAGGCCCGTTGTTGGGCTCAAATATGAAGATCTAGTCAATGAAGCGTAGCAGTACACTTGGCAAAGGGCACTATCCAATTGGGTATGGAAGCCCGCCTAGCTCACGACCTAGACTATCGGCTTATAAGTGACTAAGTGGCGTGGGATTACTCCCACCCAGATAACGCAACAGCCTGCAAGATGCGCCAATACCTTCAGAAAATTGCCACCGGGCCAGAACTCAGTAAGGATCTGTCCCGCGATGAGGCTCGTGCAGCAATGACCGAGATTTTGTCCGGTGGGGCCGATCCGGTCCAGGCGGCTATTTTTCTGATTGCACTGCGTATGAAGCGCGAAACCATGGCTGAAAACCAGGGAGTGCTCGATGCCTTGTTGGCCCATGCCAATCAGGCGAGCGCTAAAGTGGATGACGTGCTTGACCTGTCAGATCCTTTTGATGGATTTACCCGGGGCATGCCGGTGGCACCTTTCCTGCCCGCAGTGCTTGCGGCTTGCGGCATTGCGACGGTCAGCAATGGTGCTGAATCGATTGGTCCGAAATTTGGTGCCACCCATCGCAAAGTCTTGCGCAGCGCGGGTATCGACGTCGATCTGAGCCCGGATCAGGCAGCTGAACAAATCGCAGATCCGGCTGTCGGTTGGGCCTACGTCGACCAGAGGTTTTCTTGTCCATCATTACATGAACTTGCCGAACTGCGTACCCGTATTGTCAAACGACCGTGTCTTACCACCTTGGAAGTGCTGTTGGGCCCGGTGCGTGGTCGCAGCCGGACCCATTTGTTGACCGGTTATGTGCACAAACCCTATCCACCCGTTTACACGGCTCTTGCTCGTGAATCAGGTTACGCCTCGGCAATGATTGTGCGCGGGGTCGAAGGTGGAGTGATTCCATCGCTTAATCAGCCGTCGAAACTTTTTATTTACCAAGGGGATGAGTTAGACAAAGAAGTGCGACTAGACCCGTCAGATTACGGAATAAACGCGACGGTGCGCAGCGTGCCTCTACCAAAGATAATCCCGGCCGGTGACGCTTCAGATGAAATCATGACAGCGCTGGATCCGGATGCCTTGGCAGACTCTTCAGCGGAGGCTGGGTTGCAGGGGTTAGCAGGGGTCGATGGGCCGGTCAGGGATAGTCTGGTTTACGGTGCCGCGCTGTGCCTATGCCAGCTTGGCCTGGAGGCAAATGCGGCCAGTGCATCAAAGAAGGTCCGCTCGGTGCTGGATAGCGGTGAGGCCATGCGGCGATTCGAGGCGGTGATTCAGTAATCCGTGCGTCGTGCGCTGCACTCCAATCCTCTTTTGTTCTCAATTATGGCGTCAATGATTGGCGACAGGATGATTTCCATTGCCAGGCCCATCTTGCCACCGGGCACTACAATGGTATTTCGCCGTGAGATAAAAGAGTCATGAAGCATGGACAGCAGATAGGTAAAATCCACGCCGAACTTGTTTGGATCACGAAAACGGATCACGACGAAGCTTTCATCAGGCGTTGGAATGTCTCGGGCGACAAAGGGGTTTGATGTGTCAACCGTTGGTACCCGTTGAAAGTTGATGTCAGTGCGAGAAAACTGGGGTGCGATGTAGTGCACATAGTCATGCATCCGCCGCAGAATGGTTTCAGTTACGGCTTCTGGCTCATAGCCGCGGCTCGCTGTGTCTCGATGGATTTTTTGAATCCACTCAAGATTCACAATAGGGACTACTCCCACCAGTAGGTCGACGTGCTGGGCGATATTGGCCTTGCTGTTCACTACGCCGCCGTGCAGGCCTTCATAGAAAAGCATGTCGGTGTCATCACCAATATCTTCCCAAGGTGTAAAGGTCCCCGGCTTTTGTTTATAAGGCGCCGACTGTTCTTCGTTATGCAAGTAATAGCGTATTTTTCCGGTACCGGTCTCACAATAATCCCGGAAAAGGCTTTCCAGTTTCTCAAAGTGATTTCCGTCTGGACCGAAGTGGCTCAGGTTCTCGCCGCAGGCTTGTGCTTTGGCAACCTCGTCACGCATCTGGTAACGATCGAACTTGTGAAAACTGTCACCCTCGACTACGCATACCTTAAGGTTTTCACGTAAAAAAATATGCTCTAGCGCAGTTTTAACGGTACTGGTACCGGCGCCTGATGAGCCGGTCACGGCAATGACGGGGTTTCTCGTGGACATAAGTTTTACTCCCCTAAGCCGGGTAGAAAACTGCCAGGCAACAGGTGCAACTGATTTAATAACTGCGACTATAAGGGATAGGTATCATCAGAATAAGCAAATTTATTTTATTCGATAAATAAGTTTATACTTATCCTTATCCTTATACTGGCTTGCTATTTCCTAGGTACAGCCGCAGGCCAGGGAGAGTCTATGCATATTACGATTCGGCAATTACAGGTATTTGAGGCAGTTGCCCGGCATCTGAGTTATACCCGCGCTGCAGAAGAATTGTATTTGACGCAGCCCGCAGTCTCTATGCAGGTTAAGCAACTGGAAGGCTCGGCTGGGTTACCGCTGTTCGAGCAGATCGGTAAGAAGATTTACCTGACTCAGGCAGGTGAAACCATGTTGGTGCATGCTCGAACCATTATGCAGCACCTGGCCGTAGCCAGCGAGGAAATGAACGAACTTCTTGGTGTGGACTCGGGGCGTCTGCGGATCGCTATTGCCTCTACCGTGAATTATTTTGCTACCCGACTGCTCGCGGCTTTCGCCCGTGAACACCCTGCGGTGGAAATCTCTTTGGATGTGGCCAACCGCGAATTGCTTCTAACCCGCCTTGACGAAAACGTACCCGACCTTGTGCTGATGGGCCAGCCCCCAAAGGACATGGATCTGGTATCTGAGTCATTCATGGATAATCCGCTGATTGTGATCAGTGCTCTGAATCACCCGCTGGCTGGGCGTCGCAACATCCTTTTGAGCGATCTGGCCCAGGAGAAATTTCTGGTTCGTGAGCCAGGATCAGGGACGCGGATTGCCATGGAGCGATGTTTTACTGAAAACGATTTTGATTACCAAAAAGGGATAGAACTGACGGGTAACGAGGCGATTAAGCAGAGTGTCGAGGCAGGTTTGGGTCTGGCAGTTGTTTCGGCCCATACGGTTGAGTTAGAACTTACCCTCAAGCGTCTCATTCAGTTGAATGTGCAGGGGTTTCCGATCATGCGCCGCTGGTATGTTGCGCACCGGCGCGGCAAGCGCTTGTCACCGACAGCTGAGGCTTTTCGCAAGTTTGTCCTTGAGGCCGGGGCCAAGGCTAGCTAAGAGCTACGCCTAGCGCTGACAAAGCATATAACCACTTTCTACCTGCAGATAAAGAAACGTAATACCGCTTTGCGGCGCGCTAAAGGATAATCATCGGCCTTATGGTTTGATTGATAGCGCTCCCACGGAAGTGACCCATGTTTAAGCTTGTTTTGAAAGCTGGCTTGGTAGCAGGCAACTTTGCACTTCTGGCGGGTTTCGCCGTAACAGCCCATCCCACACCAGCTATGATGTCAAGCGAATGGGGTGGCGCAGTGTGCGATGCCTGGAACCAGGATTCGGGATTGACTGATGAACCGTGGCAAGCTCGGGCTGGGTTGATAACAATGCGGGTCGCCCATCCAAGGTCATGCACGTTTATCGTAGCGATTGTGAAGATGAGCCAACCGCACAGATCCGAATTGCACCCGTCGATGTTAAAGCGCAGTGTGTAGACGGGAGTGCAGTTGAGACCACAACCCTGAGTAAGAAAGTGGATTACCGGATGCATGCCAAGACCTCGCGTTGGATTGAAATGGGGGCTGGCGAATACGGACCCATGAAAGCTATGTCCTTTATGTGCCTGAAATTTTCAGGTCCGAAATGGGAGGCCATGAAAAATATGGGCCCGTTTTCCAGTTTTCTGCTACTAGTAGGAGTTGTTCCGAGGGATACCGCTACCTGCCTCTGATAGAACGCGTCGACCTGGCCACCTGAGCCGGTGGTTCACTCCCTCACCGATCCGCCGACAGCGGTGGGTGATGCGCTGTTATGTCAGTCCTTTTCTTGCCCCGCTGGAGCGAGCGTTGGCTGTTTGCCAGACCCGTTTTTGATAGTGGCAAGTAGGTGTGTCAATTTGTACCCGGAAGTCATAAAATTAACTTATTAAAGGCTGCAAACTCCTAATGGAGTCTCGGCACGCATTTTCGGCATGTACACATATTGGGCCTAACCCGCGGCAAGGTGAACACAAGATGGCTGATCGACGACTACAGGTTTTTACAACGGTGGCACGGGTGCTCAGTTTTACCAAGGCAGCCGAGGCGCTGCATATGACGCAGCCCGCAGTGACTTTCCAGATTCGCCAGTTGGAGGATTACTTCAACACTCGATTGTTCGATAGGACGCATAATCGCATCAGCCTGACCACGGCTGGGGATCTCGTCAAATCCTATGCCGATCAGGTGATCGCGCTGTACAGCGAGATGGATAACGAGGTTCGCAAATTGACGGGCGATGTGCTGGGTCCCCTTGTGCTTGGGGCCAGCACGACCATCGGTGACTATGTTATTCCCAGCATTCTCGGCGAATATCAGGCGAAGTTTCCTGACGTGTTAGTACGCCTGCATGTGGCTAACACGGAAGGTGTTATTCATATGGTCGAAAGCAACGAGATCGACATTGGTATTGTCGAGGGGCCAGTGGGTAACCAGAACCTGGTATCCAAGACATGTTGGGATGATGAATTGGTCATCGTCATGCCGCCTGGACACCCGCTGGCAAAGTCATCATCAGTGGCTATCGAAGCAATCCTGGAGTACCCCTTTATCAGCCGCGAAGAAGGATCGGGTACCCGTAATGTTATTGCGGATTATATGCGTGGCAGGGGCCATGAATTTTCTGACCTTAACCTGACCATGGAGTTTGGCAGCCCTGAATCAATAAAGAGTGCTGTTGTTGCTGGCCTGGGTATCTCAATTTTGTCTGTTGCCACACTGAACAAGGAACTACAGCTTGACATGTTGGTTAAGGCTAGCCTTGATCCACCCCTGACTCGACCCTTTTCAATTGTTTATCAGAGGCAGAAGTTCCGATTGCGAGCGATGGATGAGTTTCTGGATTTTACCGAGGCGCATTGCGTTGCCAAGCAATCGGTTCAGTGAATCGAATTGACTGCCAGGCGATCAGCCTGAGTCCGGTACTTGATGGCTGATCCCGACCGCAAGCATTGGCAGAGTCTATTTGACAGGTTGACAGCGGAGCACCGGCAAAGCCTGCTAAATTTTGCCCAATACCTGCTATCGTGCCAACCGGACCTCGCCCCGGCAGAACTTGAAGTTGCTGATATTCCCCGCCCGCGAAGCGAAAGCGTAATTGGGGCAATACGTCGCCTATCTGAAACTTATCCCATGCTTGATCGGGCTAAACTTTTTAACGAAGCTTCGTCCCTGATGACCCAGCATGTGCTTCAAGGCTCAGAGGCAGATGCGACTATTGATCAACTAGAGACCCTCTTTAACGGCCGTTACCAAGATTCGCTGAAAAAAGAACGTTAATCGACCTGAAACGAGTCAATTTACATTGCTGGGTGCCATCCTTTAGTTGTTCAGTATTGCCTGAATGACAAAAAACATGAAAGAATCGGTGTCGCTAACTACCTAACGGATCCGGATCACAATTTCATGCCAGATGACACACATAATGTTTCTGATGCCGACGGCTATAGGCCGAATGTCGGCATTGTGTTGTTCAACAACCTCGGGCAGGTGTTGTGGGCACGGCGTACGCGCCATGATGGTTGGCAGTTTCCTCAAGGCGGCGTCGAGCAAGGAGAGACAATTGAGCAGGCGGCCTACAGAGAGCTTTTCGAAGAGGTTGGACTGCGCCCACAGAATGTGCAACTGGTCGGCCGAACTCGCCAATGGCTGCGTTACGATGTGCCAGGCAAGTTACGGTCACGCAGAACCACCTTTCGTGGGCAGAAGCAAATGTGGTTCCTGATGCGCATGCTTGCGGCAGACGACAAAATCTGTCTGGACCATAGCGCTGTACCCGAGTTCGATTATTGGCAGTGGGTGGATTACTGGTTGCCAGTCAAACAGGTAGTGGCATTCAAGCGTACGGTGTACGAGACGGCACTGTCTGAGTTAGAGCCTCTATTACAGCGGGTCTAGATTGCACCGCTGGGCTCGCTGCGATCAGGCCACTGTGTCAGCTATGTTTTGGATTGCGCAGTCGGTGAATCAATTCGGTAGTTGAACGTTGGTAGCGAAAAGGCAAACTGTGGACGGCGCCGCCGGCTGCCTGCACGATATCGGCCCCAACAATTTCCCTCTGACTCCAGTCGCCACCTTTGATCAGGTGGTCCGGTTTGATTTGGCGGATAAGCGCCAGCGGGGTTGCCTCATCAAACGCAGTAACGAGGCTGACACACTCAAGCGCAGCGACGAGTGCCATACGGTCTTCCAGTGAGTTGATCGGCCGTCCAGGCCCCTTATCCAGTTGGCGTACTGAGTCATCGGTATTCAGGGCCACTAGCAGTGTGACTCCCAGCCCAGCCGCTTCCTCAAGGTAGGTAATGTGACCACGATGAAGAATATCGAAACAGCCGTTGGTAAAAACCAGTGGCCGCTGGGCGGAGTCGACCTGCCGCTTCAGCGCTTTTGAGTCGAGGATGATTTTATGGGTGCTGTTCACCCCAGAATGAGACCGGCTGATATTCAGATGTACTCAAATACTTTGATCACCCGTACGACGCCTGGCACAGATCGGGTCACTTTGACAGCGGCTTCTGCCTCGGCGCGGGTCACCAGCCCCATCAGATAAACATTCGCCCGTTCGGTTACCACCTTGACCCGGGTAGGGTCCAGTGCTCCCGAGGTTGCCATCGCCGTTTTGACTCGGGTGGTGATCCAGCCATCGTTGGCACGACTGGTTAGATTCGTTTTGCCCGCAAGCTCCAGGCGATTGATAACTTGTTGTGAACCTTTATGCGCCTTGGCCAGATCGAGAATCTTGTCGATATCTCTTTGGTCGGGCACTTCACCAGTCAGCAGAACAATTCCATTAAATACGGTGACGCTGACATTTTCATTCTGGATCTCTTTTTGGTCACTTATTGAACTGCGAATATCGAACTCGATTTTGTTGTCGTCCCAGTAGACGCTCGCACCACGGCGGTCGCGGGCAATGTCGACGGCGATCACTGCAGCGGTGGTAGCCACGACGATACCGCAGCCGCTGACCGTAACAGCGGTCAGCAGCGCTAACAAGGTATGCCTGAAGGGTCTTTTCGGAATGGCGTAACGAAACTGGATCATGAAGATTATCCGCAGAAGTGTTTATCAATCAGTCGACACAGACAGTGGATGATTATAGCGTGAGCTTCCTGGATTCGCGCAGTGTTGTCGGATGGTACGCGTAACTCGATATCGGTATCACGCAGCAGATTGCCGAGCTGACCTCCCTCACGCCCGGTGAATGCCGTGATAGTAAGATCTGTGATGTTCTGGGCCGTGCGTACTGCCTCGAGGATATTCGGCGAGTTACCCGATGTCGTGATAGCGATCAGGTGATCACCTGATCGACCCAGGCCCTCGATTTGCCGTGAGAAGATCTGGGCAAAATCGTAATCGTTACCAGTTGCGGTCAAGGCGGCGGTATCGGCAACCAGTGCAATAGCCGGCAAGGCCTGACGTTCTTTTTCATAACGCGCCAGCAACTCGCCGCTGAAATGTAATGCATCACTGGCGGAGCCACCGTTACCGCAAAGCAGCACCTTGCCGCCACCATCTAGTGTTTCAATAATGGATCGCCCAGACCGGGCAATAGGGCCCGCCAGCCGGTCAGCGCTGGCGAGTGCAATCTGTGCACTGGCACCGAATTGGTCGCGAATATCTTGCTCCATGGATTGCATCTCTTACCTTTCCCAATCGATGGGTAACGGTTGTTCCAGGGGTAGACGGTAGCGTGAGTGACCCCCTGGCGCAACCGGTCTACTGGCAATGACCCTGGTGGTGTTCGCTACCTTATGGCTGGCACTTTGAGATAGCCTGTCAGAACGCATCGGTAATCCATTGGCAGGTATTGTTAACATCATTGCCAGTCACAGCAAAGATATCGAATCGACACGGCTGTGAGCGAAATTCAGCATACTGTTGCAGAAAGTGGCTCGCAGCCAGGCGCAATCTGGCGCGTTTACTTCGGTTCACGGTTTCTTCAGGTCGACCAAAAGCGGTATTTGTTCTTTGGCGCACTTCGACGAATACCAATTCGTTGCCGTCTCGCATGACCAGATCAATTTCACCCCGACGGGTCCAGTAGTTACGGCAAACCAGTTTCAGTCCGCTTGCAAGCAGTTGCTCCAGGGCTAGATCTTCTGACCAGTGGCGACTCACAGCCTGGTCATCTGCCAGTGTGGTTCTGACAGAGCACGTCAATCCTTTCCTGGGCTAAGAGGTGGTTCCCACGCCTGGGGTAGTCCATTGGTGAACCTGACCCAGTCCAAGTTCCTGTGGACCCGTCCATCCCAGCCTACCGATAGCAGGCCACTGGCTCCGGCATAAATCTGCTGGGGATCGGCGTGCATGCATGTGGCAAGGCGGTTGAGTACGTATGCGTCCATACCCAGAGCGAACAGTCGGTCGGTGACGGAATACCGGTAAGGCATATTTAGCGCAAACGGCAGGGTAGTTCGATCAAAACGTCCGCTGGTACGCACGAGCCAGGGCATATCAGAAAACACAATACCCTCAAGATCGAGGTCATTGACCCGGTCGGGTTTGCCACTAAAGATGGTATTCATCGAGTACATCGGCACCGAACTGGCACGATGGAAATCTATTTGTGGTTTTAACATCCGCGCGATCGACTGATCGCTGAGAAGAAAAATAACGTCAAAGTCCTGTCGTCGGCGAGGTGCGGTGTAAAGGTGGGCACTGTTGCCCAGCAGTGCCTGCAACATCTCGCCACGTCGTGCGCTGTCAGCAAGGCCCAGAAGCTTGGCGAGAGTAGTGGAGTAATCATCAACCCCCTTGGGAATCTTTGCCGTTCCCACAATGATTCCACCCTGGTGCGCCCACGCAGTTGCCGCTGCACTAGCGGATGCTGCGCTTCGCTGATCAGAACCGTGCAGGATCAAGGCGCGGCGTAGCCCGCGCCCCCGGGCGTGGTTTACCAAAGCGCGCGCTTCATTTTGTAGTGACAAGTCCAGGGAAAAGCCGCCCGGACGCAAGCCCGACCCAGTTGATCCCAGCAGTAGGGTTGGAACCGGGAAACGTTGCCATTGGGCCAGCGCCATGACGGCCCGACGCCCCAGGGGGCCGACCACCTGACTTGCGCCGTCTTTGAGCGCTTGCTGGTAATAGTCCGGCACCAATTCGATCTGGTCACCA
>Ga0302127_10002143_pt1 | contig 11944 bp, 5 predicted proteins | sample CB4_SCM_MG_FD_204452 | JGI IMG/M metagenome (GOLD analysis project Ga0302127, IMG submission 204452) | Marine microbial communities from Western Arctic Ocean, Canada - CB4_SCM | ecosystem: Environmental > Aquatic > Marine > Oceanic | place: Canada: Western Arctic Ocean | collected 2017-09-24
CATCACCGTGATAGAGAGTGCAGAAATCGGCATTCTGGGAGCAGGTGAGGGGACAGTCCCGCACTTTGTTGAGTTGTTGGATTTTCTCCGCATTCCTGTTTCAGCCCTGGTCAGGGAATGTAATGCCACAATAAAGATCGGCATCAAGTTCAGCAACTGGAATGGTGATGGTACGTCCTATTTTCATGATTTTATCGCTGGGGATGAACTAGAAGAATGGATTTTTGATGATTCATTCCGCTATAACATGCTGACCAGTTATCTGGTCGGCAAAGGTGTTCATCTCGACAGCATTAATTTTTATGCGAAACTGGCAGAGCAATGGAAAGTTCCCTTCATTCTCAACGATAAAAATCTGTCAAATCACGTGGATGCCATCCAGGCATTAGAACTGCTGGGAAATTTTGCTCTGCATTTTGATGCTCGGAAGCTGGCGAATTTTCTCGGGAATGTGGGTCGAAAATATCGGCGGATTAATTATATCGAAGGAAAATATACCAATGCCCTGACAGATGATCAGGGTTTTGTTACAGGCGTGCAGCTTGAAAGTGGCCAACAGGTGGAATGTGATTTCCTGTTTGACTGTTCCGGATTTGCCCGTTTGCTGCTAGAAAAACATTTCAACGAAAAATGGATCGACTACAAACACTATCTGCCGCTGGACAAAGCAATCCCGTTTTTTCTGCCCCATGACGGGAAGGACTTCCCCCCTTATACCGAAGCTATTGCCATGAAATATGGCTGGATGTGGAAGATCCCTGTGCAAGATAGATATGGCTGTGGATATGTCTTTGATTCGTCTTATATAGATGAAGAAGAGGCTCAGCAGGAAGTGGAACAAATGTTGGGTCATGAGATAGAAGTCCCCAGATCCCTGCCATTTCAACCCGGATCATTTGAAAATGTTCTGGTCAAGAATTGTTATGGAGTTGGCCTGTCACATCATTTTGTCGAACCACTTGAAGCCACATCCATCTGGACATTTAGTAAGAATTTGATCAATTTCCTTAGATCTGACGCTATCAATCATCTGACACCGGAAGTGACCGATTTTGTCAATAAACACAGCCGGGAAGTTATATCGACTATTCCTGAATTCCTTTATCTACACTACCTGACCGAGCGAAACGATACGCCTTTCTGGCAGGAATTCAGGAGTAAGACCACAATGATGGAGTCATTGAAGAGAAAACAGGAAATCTGGCAAGTCATGCCCTTGTTTGATGCAGATACAGTACAGTTGCAAATGTTCACTGCGCCCAGTTGGATATCCGTGGGTGATGGTGTGCGGTATTTCAATCGGGAGGCATTCAGAAATCTCTCAAGTCACTGGGACCAGCAGCGGCTGGAGCGGGGGGCCACTTTTCTCAAAAACAGGCATGAAAAAGTCAGACAGTCTTGCATGCTGCATGGTGATTTCTTGTCATTCTTGAGTCAAAAATCCCAACCAATACCCAAGGGATAAATAAACTAATTGTGGATACACAACTACAGGGAATAGGAAAGTTATAGAAAATTAGCAAAAAAAAAGCGGGGTAAATACCCCGCTTTTTTATAGGCTTTAAACCTTAGAACGTTGCATTAAGGCTTACGAAGTACCGTCTTCCGTAGACATCATTATCAAAGTCTACAATTTGAGGACGATCGCCAGATCCAGCAATTATGGGATGTCCTCGGTCCATCAGATTGGTGATATCAAAGGACAAGCTCCATGTCCCACCACTAGCCATTTCTGAGGTATAGCGTACTCGGGCATTGGTGGTGTTGCCAGAAGAAATGGTGTTGTCATCAACATGGACACCTTCCGTCCATCTACGGTTGAGGATAACGCCGTCGACATGACGCTGTTGCAGCTGGATGTTCCACGCTCCAATTCCGTAGTTAGTAGTCAAGAGAGCTTGAACCTGCGGAGTACCACGGCTTCCCTCCAAACGGGTTGGAGAAGGATTACCAAATGGTGTATCCGAGCGTTCCTTGATATGCCCTGCTAGAGCACGGATTTCGAAGGATTCCTGCTGGTTATCAAAGAAATTGGGCTCCATGTCGTATGTGAGCTCAAAATCAACACCCTGGACCCTCGCTGAAGCCACGTTCAGGTACACATTAAAGATACGTCCGATATTGCCCGAATCCAAGACCAACTGACTGCAGAGTACCGTGTTACCAGCATAGCACTCATCCACAATCCGCTGGGGACCCAGCTGAGCAATGGAGTCCGCTACCTTAATGTCGTACCAGTCAGCGGACATACTCAAACCAGGTAACGCACTGGGCTGATAAACAAAACCCATCACATTGGTCTGGGCACCTTCTGGTCGCAGTAACGGGTTACCCCCGGAGGTTACCGTTGTATCGTACTGAGTACCATTCTGGAAAGGATCCACCAGGCTCGTACCGCCACTTTGTGTATCGAACCGTTCGGAGAAAGTGGCTTCCCGTATGTCTTTGGAACGAGTAAATCGCAGTCGCAGATCTTCAAAGACCTGGATATCTAGTCCCACTTTCCAGGAATCCAGTGTCTTAGACAAATTCGAGTAATCACTCCGGCGGAAGGCAATACTGCCGCCAATTCTTTGATCCCCGGAGTCGGACTCCCAAATGGGGGAGTTTAATTCCCCGAATATTTCCGTCACATCATAGCCACCACCTACATTAGGTACAGTAGAAAAAGCATGGAGGTTGGAGCTACCTGCTGCATATCCTGGTGGGAAACCTCTGATACCCAGTGCCGGTACATTGACCGGTGGGCCAAGCACGTCCACTTCCGTGGGCAAGGCTTGGTCAGTGAATGACTGATCACGGTAAGTCATACCAGCGGCAAAGCTGATGGGACCATAACCCCAACCTTCATATAACTCACCAGTCAATAATACTTCGGCAAAATCCTGCTCGACTATGCCTTCGCCCATTTTTGGCGTACCACTGTATGCCTTGGCGGAGGATGTATGATTAGCCAGGCCAATGATATTAAGAGGCGTACAGTTTTGAATCGTTCCGTCAAGGCCCACTGGTGAAGCAAGTGGGAGCGTGGTTTTCGCACCACCAGTACCACCGGGCACACCTCCTGGGGACGAAAGACGTGGAACGACTGCTGCCGCCAGTTGTGCAGCGGTAGGATTGTACGTATTGACATTACAAACAACAGCCCCTGTAGTAGGGTCTACAACTGCATCCATTCCCAAGTAGGTGTTGTCCACACGCATTGAATTGAAAATACCAGTCATACGGTGGGATTCACCTGTCTGGTAAGAGGCCCTTAAGGCCCAGCCATTTTCGAATTCATAATCGAAGCCGGCTTGATAAGCCTGAGTAGTGAAAACCCCTGACTCCTCAATACCATAGTCCAGATTATTTGGGTCGGTAGGCTTCTCACGGTTCCAGATTTGTATATTTTCTACCCCAGCATCTTCCATAGCGTCTTGGACATTTTCGGGTAGAAAGGGATTACCGCTGAATAATTTACCATGCCAGTTACCGTCAAAGGTTCTGCCGCCAGTATTATTGGTAAAACGAGATTCGGAACGACCTGCCAGAGCCTGCGCAAAACCGGTAAGATTGTCACTAAATTCATACTGCAAACCTATGAAACCCGAGCGGTTTACCACTTCCTGTCCTGTCACTGCATTATAACCCTGTATCGCTGTCTGGAATTCAGGATTGTTTTCGTCACCGCCCATGGTGCTGGTACTACCTGGATCATGGGTGCCCGCATAAACTGGTGACCTGACGAAGGGACGTACACCCATTCCATCATCAGTAAACACCATGCCGTTCATTGAAAAATCAGTCAGCGGCGCCTTTGTACTGGCAGAATCATTAACCCTGGACCAAAGCATGCCGCCTGCTGCACGTCTAGTACTCGTCGTATAGGGTACGGTACATCTTTGAGGCCCGCCATTACCTGCTATGAATGCTGGACAAGTGACATGCCCCACCTGTTTGTACCAATCGGTTCCATTCATCACGTCATCTGCGCGCCGGTTGATTTGGTCTATTTCAGTGGTATTGAATGAGCCAATGACATTCAGGCGCTCTCCTACCTTGAATCCGCCTGCTACGCCCACATTATATCGGTTTCCATCGCCCCATTCGGTCACACCTGTACCGACATCAACCTTTAATCCCTCAAACTCGCGGTCAAGGATAAAGTTCACCACACCGCCGAGGGCGTCGGCGCCGTAAGCAGCAGAAGCACCACCAGTTACCGTATCAACAGAACGCATCAGCGCCGTTGGCAGCATGTCAGCATTAACTGGTCCACGTTTGTCCGCTGGAGGCAATCTAGAGCCATCGAGCAGGACCAGGGTTCTATTCATACCCAGGTTGCGCATGTTCAGATAACTTCCTCCGGCAGCAGAGTATAAAGTTCCACTACCGCGTTGGGATGTCATGGTATTGAAAAACGTCGGCAATTGAGCCAGTTGCTCGGCGCCGGTGGAGCCTGGGCTTAAAGAGGCCAGTTGATCCGGTGTCATCACTGTTACGGGAACGGGTTCAGCCATACCTTGAGTAACTCGGATACGTGATCCGGTGATGCTAATTTCTTCGATGTCCTGAGCTTCAACAACAAAAGCGCAAGTGATAGCGCTGGAAATAGATGCTGCCAAGAGACTTTTCTTTAAAAGCCTTTTCTTTAGTGATTTGCTGCGCATTGAGATCTCTCCTTATTAAATAAATCTTAGTCTTGCTTTAACTTAGTCAGTAAATGTCTATATAAATATGATTTATATATGGTTTTTTGATTCCCCAAAAGACATAAATATCTTGGGAATTAGTTTCTAAAAACATTTTCCCAAAAATATTTAATCCATGTATTTAGCTATTGATTAAAAAATGATCAATTACTTCGCTAAATTTCACCCCCAATCTAACTGTGAATATTCCCTAGGTCAACTAAAAATTGTTGCGCGGTACCAGATAATCAATGGCGGTAATGCATTAGCATCGAGTTCACCTTCACTGGCCCTGAACAAACCTGCTTATTGCTTCCATTTATTATGCTTATTTCTTTCACTTTTTAGTAGAATCATATTATGTAGAATCATATTATTATGGAAACACGTAAAATTCCGCGATCGTGTATTACGTTCAGATGTGCGTAGCTAGCTGTATCTATACCGACAACTTTTCCTTACCCGGTATCGATGGATCGAGACTTGTTCCGGGGCCGTTGGAGCTCTTTCTATTGGTTCCGGAACTTTTATTCAGCAAGCGCTGTACTTAGCAGCGCAGCAGTAGCCTGACGATCAGTAACATCTTCTCTTCTTGCTCCAGGGCCAGTACGGGCAGGAGCCAGTGCGGCATCCAGTGCGTTTAGCCCATCGATATCTCGAAAAGTTGGATCGGCTCCATGTTCGAGTAAATGCGCAACGACCTTTTCCCAGCCTATTTCAGCAGCGGCGAATAGAGAAGAACGACCTTCGTTTTCCTTGCGTTGGATATACGTGTCCAGTTTAGCTGTAAAAGTATGACTGCCAGTTACACGTGCATTGATGTCGGCTCCTGCATCAAGCAAAAGATCGATGGTTTTGATTGCCAGTTCCTGAATATCGTCAGTTTCAACGTTGCCTGGTCCTCGTCCGTTTCCACTCATGCCTGCTGCATACATCAAAGGCGTTAATCTGAATGCATTGATTAAATCTACTTCGGCACCGTGGTTCAATAAAGTCTGGATTGATTCGTGGTCAAAGCTGAGTACTGCAATATGCAGGGCGCTGGTGCCGCCGCGCATATCGTAATCTGCAAAGCGTCCGCGTCCCGGGCCATTGGGCCGCATACGGGTCAACTGATGATTGACGTCAACACCCATATCAAGCAGCCGGTTGGCAATATCCATAGCGGTGTACTGTTTATCGTTTGCAGCCAAAGGATTGAACGAGTCACCGAAACCGCCAAATCTTCTTGGGGAGAAGGAGTTCATATCGATCGCGAGATACAGTGGTGTGCGGCCATTCATATCCCACACATCAACTCTTGCGCTTTGATCGATCAGGTACATGGCAATGTCGAAGCTTTTATTATCAAGCGCATTAATCAGTGGAGTAACGCCATCAGGATTAGCCTGATCAACATCAGCACCTGCTTCAACAATACCTACGGCGCAGCGTAGACAACCAGAGCGTGTTGCATAAAGTAATGCAGTAAGACCGCCGGTCGGACGGAACTGAGCGCGTGGTTCGGAAGTCATCTGCCGAGGCCAGTCGTCATGTACGGCTCGCCAAGACACTTCTGCACCATGGGCCAATAATAATTCAGCTATATCGGGATGGTTTTCGGCCGCCGCCCACATCAATGCAGTCTGGTTGCGGAAATTTTCTACTGCATTCACATCGGCACCTGCATCGATCAGCATGGTGGCAATCTCAAGTGATCCGATATTAGATGCCAGCATCAGTGCGGTCTGATTATCCTGGTTTGGAGAGTCAGGATTTGCGCCAGCACCAAGGAGTGTTTCCACCAAATCGACATTGCCAAGTTTAACGGCTTCGCTTAGTGGTGAAGAACCATAGTTATTAGTGATATCGGCTCTGGCACCAGCATCCAACAATGCGCGCACCAATTCTTGATCGACAGTATAGGATGCCCAGTGCAAAGCAGTAGAACCATCAGGCTCAGTTACATTGACATCCACTCCGGACGCAATCGTAGTCATTGCGTCGGCATGGCGTCCATCACGAATCAGATCGATAAGTGAACCCTGTGCAAGTGCGGCGCTTGAATAAACCACTGCCATTAACATCAAAGCGCATGTGAAAGAATTATTGATACATTGTAGGAGTGACTTTAGTCGCCCATGATTTGGGGCTAAAGCCCCTCCTACAACGTTTTTTTGAAATGGTTGCATATGGTTATTCATAGCTAGACTACATTGCCTCCGAAATTGGTGTAATGCGCCCATAGGCCTTTGGCTGTGTCATATAAAAACTTATAGGGATCTTCAAACGTTCGATCAATTTCTTCCATCACTCCAGCATCGAGTATGTCCTGGGCACTGCGTCCGTTATTTACCAGTGTTGAGCAGCGTTCCCATAAGTGCCACATCATGTCGCGCTCGGCCTGATATTCGGGCAGTGTCATCACTGGCCCATAGGCAGGAACGAATAGTGTGTCTTCATTAGCCAGCTTGAGCAGTTCATCCATAGCGTCGACGCGACCACCAAGCCAACCGCCGGCGTACCAATCAAGAGAAGGATCGCGTAAAGGTGAGGCAACATCGCCAACAGCCACAATGTTGGAATCGCGCAGGAACACGTAGGCATCACCCCGCGTATGCGCCTCTAACATATAGCCAAATTCAATTGTTTCTTCGCCTGCCGTTATCTCTTCTTTTTCGCGAAAGGTATGAGTAGGGCGTCCGATAACAGGGAGCGCTGAAACCCATCGTTCTTCCGCAGGTACATAATAGTCTGAGGAAAGCCATTGGCGCGTAATTTCATGGGCATGAATAGCCGCGCCTGCTTCACCGAATAAAGCGTTACCACCTGATTGGTCGGCGTGATAATGCGTGTTAATCAGAGTATGTACATTGCTGGTATCCAGGATCTCTTGAGTGGTCAATTGCACTGATGAAGCAAGAGCTGGTGAACCACTGTCGATTAACACATTGCCATTGTCAGTTTCCAGTGCGAGGACATTACCAGGGGCGTTACTGATTAGAATGACTTTGTCGCTTAATGATTCTGTTGGAAGCAGGGTTGGTGTTTGAATTACTTCTGATTCTTGTGCAACTTGCACATCTTGTGCTCCTGGACTTTGCTGCTCACGGGAACAACTTACCAGGCCCGCGAGTAAAGGCGCTGAAGCCAGACTGATACCAGCCCGCAGAATATTTCTACGTTCTTGCTTCTTTATATACTGCGTCATAACGTGTCTTTACTTTTAAACCTCAGAGATCAGGCCGGTGCTATTGCCAAAGCTTTCCTGAGGAATTCCGAGTCTGTCCAGTATGGTTAGATGCACATTAGCCAGTGGGGTTCTTTCAGGCAGGATCAGGTTCTGTCCACCTTGATGCGCACCGCTCGCGCCACCGACCAGAATTTCTGGAAGAGGATAATTGTCGTGCTGGTTACTGTTGCCCATATTGGAGCCATACAGGAACATTGAATGGTCAAGTATGCTGCCATCGCCATCAGGTGTATCGGCGAGTTTCTGTATGAATTTGGCAAATTGCTCCATGTGGTAGCGCTGTATTCGAGTTAGATCCGCAATACGGGCCGGGTCATTGGTGTGATGGCTGGTTGGATGGAAGCCGCCTGCGACGCCAACCTGTTCATAGGTGCGGTCGGTACCTTCCGCAGCCATGACTAAAGTTGCAATACGGGTCAGGTCTGCTTGATAGGCTAGTGCGATCAGATCGAACATCATTGTTATCTGGTCGTCAAAATCTTCAAATTCGCCGACCGGCGCATTTGGTAAATCGACACCTGACAGGTCACGTTCGCCAGCGAGTTGTACGCGTCGCTCAATCTCTCTTACTGTATCAAGATAATCAGACAATAATACTCTATCACCTGCGCCAAGATCTTTTTGTAACGCTTGAGTGCGGTCGGCAATCATATCCAGGATGCTGCTATTCTTGGTTAAAATCGCTTCTCGCTCTGCCTCAGTGTCATATGGGCCCATTAATTGAATAAATACTTTGCGTGGATTGAATTCCATCGGCAGTGGTTTGTTCGGGGCCGAAAAAGAAGTGGTTACAGCGTAAAATCCGCCGTTACCTGCAGCAACCTGAATGGTAGTTTCAGTAGCCAGCTCCAGTGAAGGAAGTGCAGTTTCCTGCCCTAACTGTTGAGCTATTACCTGGTCAAGAGTCGTGGCAAGTTCAGGGATAGAGCCTGTGCCGGGACGAACGCAAGAAAGCCATGTTGCAGGATTAAGTGTATGCACCGAACCACCGGCAGCGTTGTTTTCAATATTTTCAAACGTAGTGAGGTATTGTTTGAGCGAATCCATCGGCTCAAGAATATGGCCAAGCTGAAAATTATCGCCCGAGCCGCTGGAGGTCCACGCATCAACCTCTTTACCAAATGGTGTATTGTTCATGATCGTGCCATGGGGCAGATAGAAAAAGCCGGCACGTTTTTTCGGCATGGCTTCAACCTGAGCTAACGCCGTGCCTGCCGGCACCATAGCGTCAAGAAATGGCAGTGCCAGAGCTACGCCGCCACCACGTAAAAGTTTGCGTCTGGAAAGATGCTTCTTAGTCAGAAAGTGCGCCATTATCTATCTCCCTTCATTATTATTTGTTACTAAAGAAGCTATAGTATTCTCATGTTCTTCAGGGCCCTGCATACGGAATGTATCGTTGTTGACGATGCCGGTAATAATTGAGGCAAAGGTGTAGTTGTCTTCGGCCGCCTCACGAACAATTTTTCGTACCTGCGGCATATCAAAATATTCGATTTCTCGGTTTAAGGCATACATCATCAAGCGTTTGGTAATTGTTATTGGTAATTGATCTTCAAGACTTAATAAATGATCGCGCAATTCAATCGGGCCATTTAATTTTTTGCCACTGGTTAACATGGTTGTTGCATCAATTTCTGCGTCAGCGAGCAGATCAACATTGCGCCAGCGTCCGGTAACATCAAAATTTTCCAATGCCAATCCTGGCGGATCGATCACGCCGTGACAAGCCTGGCAAGTTGGATTGGCACGGTGCTCTTCCAGCCTGGCGCGTACTGTAGTTGGAATGCCGCCCTCACGGATTGAAAGATCAACTTCTACGTTTGGCGGTGGCGGTGCAGGTGGGGTGCCCATGATGCGGTCAAGCACCCAGGCGCCTCGCAATACCGGCGATGTGCGATCACTGTATGAAGTTCGCAGTAATGTGGCACCTTTACCTAGCAGCCCCCAACGGTATTCATCTTCGAGCGTGACTCGCCGAAATTGTGTTCCCAGGACTCCTGAAATGCCGTACTGGCTGGCAAGGGAATCATTGAGAAAGGTCCAGTCAGCGGAGAGCAATTCATGAACAGGGCGTTGTTCTAGCAAGACACTTGAAAGGAATAAGCGAATTTCTGTCTCGAAATTAGTGCGCATCGTATTGCTGAATACCTGTTCAGTAGGCTGAATGGCGTCAAGCTCATCCAGGTTCAGCCAGGCCATCGCAAAGTTTTCGACCAAGGCCTGAGCACGCGGGTCGGCGAGCATTCGTGTCACTTGTAATTCTATAGTGGCAGGATCTGATAGTTGTCCAGTCGCAGCCATTTCAAGTAATTCCTCATCAGGGCCCTGGCTCCAGAGGAAGAAGGAAAGTCGTGAAGCTAATTCAAGATCGTTTAAGACTCTTGGTTGGTCAGTGTCTACCCTAAGAGATCGATAAAGAAAGTCAGGACTGGAAAGTATGGCAGTGACAAGTTCGATCACACCGGAATAAAAACCACCTTCTTCTGCGCGACCCGTTTCATAGAAGGGCATCAACCATTCCAGATCTTCTGCGCCTACTGGGCGGCGGAAGGCTTTGGTCGCAAGATTTCGAGCTATGCTCTCAGCACAAAATCTTTCTTCGGCTAACTCTGCAGGCTGACAAACAAATATCTTTTCCCTACTTTCGCTAAGAGAAAGACCACTAGGGTTGAAAGGACCTTCAACTTCAACACCAAGTCCGATTCTTGGCATGCCTGTAACTCTACCGTTGCCTGTAGCATTATTGCTTGCACCCCATGAGCGTTCAATGAAAGTTACTATGACCTCATGTGTGCCTACTTCAACATTGGCCGATAGATCGGTAATCTTGGCAAGGATGACATCGCCACCAACCACACCATCGCGAGTAGCAATAGCGAGATCTTCAGGCCCACCAATCTCTACGCGGTTAACTTCCACACCATTGACCAGAATTATCATAGTCGCCGCTGTCTCCATACCGCGCGGATACAAACCCGCATCGATATCCAGAATGTTGAAACGATACTCACCATCAGCAGGGAAGAAATGCGAGAAGCTCATGCCTCCGCGAGTTCCCAGAGGGAATCCATCAACATGATTGCGAGAGACATTGTTGCCAAAGCCAAAGCCAATGTTGCGGTCGGGAAGTTCATGAAACACGTTGGCAAATTTAGGTAGCGGTGCGCCTACTGCCTGGGTAGCCACCAAGCGTGTCGCAGCGATATATTGTTCGAGGAATGAAGGTGATGACCCAAGTGCGTTAGCGATATTGTCGAAACCTTCAACCTCAATTTCACTGGGAAGAATCTCTTCCGGATCTACATCGACACCGATGAGCCCCTTTACAGTGATCGCAAACTCAGTGCGGTTGAGACGTTGAACAGGAACGTGGCCTATATGTTGGTTGGTGACACTTGTGTCTATTGAAGTCTCAAGAAAATTAACAAAAGCGTTAACTTCATCCTGCTCAGGTTGTGGTTGACCAGCTGGCGGCATAATTCTGCCGCGTAATTTGCCGATGGCTTTCTCCCACACTTCAGCTTCCTGGTTGAGATGATCGATATCCATGAGATCAAAGGCGATACCACCGGAGAAATCTTCGAGGTTATGACAGTCCACACAATAGTCTTGAATCAGATTATTAGGCGCATTATCTGCAACCTGCCCAAAGATAGTGTTTGATGAAAGCGTCAGGCAGGCCAGAGGTATAAGGTGGGTAAAAACTGATGTTTTACTCCACCCAGGAAACCAGCTGCAACATGCTCGCAGTGGCTGGTATTCAATTATTACTTCCTGCTTGCTCATGAATTCTCCAACAATAAATTACGTCGCTATTAAGCCAAGGAATTGTGACATATTTAAGGGCTTAAGTGGTCAAACCAGCGGTGTCTATCCTTAAATATTCACAATTGTTAAACCAGGCGTATTTCACACTTTCCATTGGTCGGTTAGTTATCGTGAGCAATAATGGGATTGGGTTACAAACACGCGTTAAAAAGTTGTCCTTTCGACGTGTAAATAAGCATTCAAATTATATTAACTATCTGATATTTAA